>MDSV01198687.1_pt1 | contig 11296 bp, 10 predicted proteins | sample 810851 | NCBI WGS metagenome assembly MDSV01 (sample SAMN05326640, study PRJNA326480) | marine metagenome | isolation source: seawater | place: Atlantic Ocean: North East | collected 2012 | reverse complement strand
TATACAATCCTATGGTCTATTAATATTATATATTAATTAACATTGAAATTTTTATTTAATAATATTTTTATATTTGGAATTCCTCCTCAATAATTTTTTGAACCAGTCATTAATTTTATTAAAATTATTATAAATATTTTAATCGAGAATCTTTAATTAATAATAATTTTTATAAAAGAAATATTTACAATGATATAATTAATTTAATGAAATGTAAATTTTCAAATAATTTAAACCTAAAATATTAATCAATTAATTTATAATAAATTAAATTGTAAATTTTTTATTTAATTATCTATATTCTCTTTTTCTTCAATTAAATCCATATATTCATTTTCAAGTTTTTTTATATCTTCTGTTATCTTTTGAAGTAATTCAGCATCGCTTATATTTATAGGGTCATTTAAATCTTGCTCTAATTCAGATATTTTTTTTTCAATCAATTGAAATCTTTTTGCTATCCAAACTGCTCTATTTCTGATTTTTTTTCTTTCTTTATATTTTAGTTTTTTAACATTATTCTTTTTCTTTATTTCTTTTTTACCATTAAATGATTTCTTTTTCTTCCATTCATAATATTCATAGTTCCCTTCATAGGCCTTAATACTCCCATCCTCGACTTCACATGTTAAATTGGTCACTTCATTTAAAAAATGTCTGTCATGTGATATACATATAATACATCCTTTAAAATCTGACAGAACCTTCTCAACTATATTTCTGCTTGCCATATCCAAATGATTAGTTGGCTCATCTAGCAATAAAATATTAGATGGATTAATTAAAATTCTTGCCAACGCAAGGCGAGCCTTTTCTCCACCTGATAAAACCTTAACTAATTTTTCAATATCATTTCCTGAAAATAAAAATCCACCAAGATATCTCCTTATTTCATTTTCACCCAATCCATTAGAAATTTTTTTTAACGAATCAAATACAGTTTCCTTTGGATTTAATATGTCTAGCTGGTGCTGTGCATAATATTCAACTCTTACACCGGATCCGTAATTTATCAACCCATCTGTGACTAATTCAACTCCAGCTAACATCTTCAACAAAGTGGATTTACCTGCTCCATTAGCTCCCACTAATCCTATTTTTTGATTTCTATCCACAATTAAATTCAAATCATCAAAAACTACTAAATCTCCATAATTTTTCTTTACCTTTATACATTGCAACACTTTTTGAGGGGATCTTTCTGGTTGTGGTATACTTAAGGCAATTCTAGACTGATCTTCATATGGAATATCTATTTTATTTAACTTATCCAATTTTTTTATTCTGCTTTGAACTTGTTTTGCTTTTGTATTTTTATATCTAAACCTATCTATGAACCTTTCTGTTTCTTTAATCTCTTTCTGTTGATTTTTAAAGGCATTTAGTTGTTGCTCAATTCTTAAACTTTTATCTTTTACATAATCTGAGTATGTTCCTCTAAATAATGTTACTTGTTTTAAATCAATATCAATTATATAATTAATTGAACGATCTAAAAACATTCGATCATGACTAATAACAATCAAACCACCTTTCCAAGAATTCAAAAAATTTTCTAGCCATATAGTCGCTTCAAGGTCTAAATGATTTGTAGGTTCATCCAAAAATAAAATATCTGGTTCTTGCAAAAGAATTGATGCTAAGGCGACTCTCATTCTCCATCCACCTGAAAAAGTTTCCATTGGTTCTATAAACTGATGTTCCGAAAACCCTAATCCACTTAATATAATTTTTGCGTTTTTTTCTAAATCCCATCCACCTATAGAATCATACTTATTCTGAATGTCTCCTAGAGCACGAACCAAATCATTATTTTCTGGATGATTAGATATATCGTTTGATAATTGATTTAATTTATTTTCTAAATCAAGTGCTTCTGGAAATGAAGCTAAAACTTCTTCAAGTATTGACCTTCCAGTTCCTGTGATAATCTCTTGAGGAAGATATCCAATGGTGGCTGATTTTTCTTTTTTTATATTTCCTATATCAGGCTCTTCTTCACCTAGCATTAACCTCAACAATGTTGTTTTTCCTGATCCGTTTTTTCCAACTAGACCAGCTCTCATACCAGCCTTTATAACTATATTAACCTTTGAAAAAAGAATTCCTGAGGAATATGATTTTGAGATGTTCTCAAAATAAATCATAAAATAATATTTTTATAAAAGGTTACCGATGTTTCATCTCTAAATCTGTCCAACAACATTTTTATCTTGGATTGTAATCAGATTTGTTTTTTGAATAGTGTTAATATATTTTTTTGATTCTTTTATTTTCACTTTTATATAATTGTCTGTATGACCATAGAGATAACCATTTTTTTTATTTTCATATAAAACATTTCTTTTTGTATTTAAAAATTTGCTGTAAAAACCTCGCATTTTTTTTTCTGATAAAATATGTAACATTTTTCTTCTTCTAGACCGATTATACATTGATACAGGGTTTGGAATCAATGCCGCATCTGTATTTTTTCTCTCTGAATATGTGAAAACATGAAGGTAGGAAATATCTAAATCACTAATAAAATTGTACGTATCTAAAAAATCATTTTCAGTTTCACTAGGAAACCCTACAATAATATCAGCACCAATGCATGCATCAGGATTCATGGATTTAATTTTTTTCACTTTTGATTGATAAAGTAATTTGTCATATCTCCTACGCATTAATTTTAAAATTTTATTTGATCCTGATTGTAGAGGAATATGATAATGAGGCATTATTTTTTTAGAAGAATTACAAAACTCAATTAATTCATCACTTAGTAAATTTGGCTCTATAGAAGAAATTCTTATCCTTGTAATACCATTAAGCTTGTCGAGCTCTATTAATAAATCTAAAAAAGACTCTTTCGAGTCATTTCCATAATCACCGATATTAACACCAGTTAAAACTAGTTCTTTTACTCCCCTATGAGATAATTTTTTAGCAGCTGCAATCGTATTATAAATATTGTCACTCCTACTTCTTCCACGAGCAAGTGGAATAGTACAAAATGAACATGTATAATTACATCCATCTTGTATCTTCAAATAAGACCTAGTCCTATCCCCAATTGAATATGAAGGTACAAATTCATTTACATGACTTATCTCATCATGAACTACTACTGGTCCTTGGTTTAATTTTAACAAGTCGAGATAATCGAGGATTTTAAATTTTTCTTCTGACCCTAATACTAAATCGACATTTTCCATTTTCGATATTTCTTGGGGTTTTAATTGAGCATAGCAACCAATAACAACAACTGAAGAATTCTGGTTTCTACGTTTTGCCTGCCTAACTAGTTTTCTTGCTTCTTTATCTGCATTTTCAGTAACAGAACAGGTATTAATAACATAAATGTCAGCCTTGCTACTGAAGTTTACTTTCTCAAATCCGTATTTTATAAAATTCCTGGATATTGTAGACGTTTCAGAAAAATTTAATTTGCATCCTAAAGTATGAAATGCAACAGTTTTTAATTGGGTACTCATTATTGCTCTAATGTTAAAAAGAGATGAAAATTAAGACCATTCATGGTAAAAATTTATGCTAATCACCATTCATTGAATAAACTCTATAAAAATCACCACATGTCCCTCTTTGTTTATATCTTAAATTTTTAAATTAATTAATATATTTTAATAATTTTATATTATATTTTTTTTAATTTCTTAATATATTTAATTAGTTATAAATTTTAGTTTAAGTTATGATTGACAAAATAGATTGCAAAATACTAATTGAATTACAAAATTCGGGAAGAAATTCGGCTAGCAATATTGCTGAAAAATTAAATGTCTCCATACCAACTGTTACAGAACGAATAAGAAAACTACAAGACATTGGAGCTATTTTAGGTTTTCAGGCAATTATAAATCCATCATCATTGGGTTTAGATGTAGAGGCTATTATAACAATCATATCTGGGTCTTCTCAATATTATAAAGAGGTTACAGTGGAAGCAGAAAAAACCTCGGAAGTAGTACAATGTTTTAGTACAACTGGAAATGGATCCCATACACTACTTATCACTACAAAAAATTCGACAACTTTAGAAGAACTTCTCAGAAAGATTCAAAGCTGGCCAGGGGTTATTAGAACCGAGACGCAAATTATTCTTTCATCGTATAAAAAAGGTATCATTCTTCCAATAAAAGATAAAACCTGATACCGTGTGAGACTATGGTAAAAACAATTAATTAAACAATCAAATAAGGGATAAAATGAATAAAATAAGAGCAGAATACATATGGATGGACGGGCATGAGCCAACTCAAAAACTCAGGTCTAAAACAAAAGTTCTTAATGGACCTGTTAGCTCAGTAAAAGACTTGCCATTGTGGGGCTTTGATGGCTCGAGCACTAACCAGGCAGAAGGAATTGACAGCGATTGCATGTTGACACCAGTTTTTAAGACCGCTGATCCAATAAGAGGAGGAAATGATATTCTGGTTATGTGTGAGGTAATGAACCCAGATGGTAATCCACACACTACCAATTCTCGAGCTAATCTAAGAAAAGTAGCAGAAAAATATTCCAGTGAAGAATCATGGTTTGGGATTGAACAAGAATACACTTTATTCGAAGGTCGCAATCCTTTAGGATGGCCTGAAGGTGGTTATCCTGCGCCTCAAGGTCCTTTCTATTGTGGAGTGGGAGCAGACGAAGTATTTGGTCGTGATATTGTCGAAGAACATCTTGATTTATGTCTTCAGGCCGGCCTTGAGGTATCTGGAATTAACGCAGAAGTAATGCCCGGGCAATGGGAGTATCAAATCGGGCCACTTGGGCCTTTAGAATCTGCAGATCAAATATGGCTATCAAGATGGCTCTTATATAGAATTTCAGAAGACTACGGAGTGAGCGCTACTTTACATCCAAAACCTGTTAAAGGAGATTGGAACGGAGCTGGTGCTCATACAAATTTTAGCACAAAATCAATGAGGTCTAAAGGTGGAATGTCCGTTATTAAAGAAGCATGTAAAAAATTAGAAAAAAAACACCATGAGCATATTCTTTTATACGGTGCACATAATGAAGAAAGACTTACTGGACTCCACGAGACATGTAGCATCAAAGAATTTCGCTATGGAATTAGTGACCGCGGTGCATCTATAAGAATTCCAATGCAAACCGCAAATGACGGATATGGCTATCTTGAAGATAGAAGACCTTCTGCAAACATGGACCCATACAAAGTTTGTGCAATCTTAATAGAAACAACATGTGGATAAATGCTTTATTAATATGAGAATTAACAATTTAATTAATCTTCTTTCTTCATTTAATAATAGTACTCTAATATCTAGCATGATTATTACAATGATTAAACATAGGAACTACTTAAATGAATAATAAATCCTTTATTAAAAAAATAGATAAACACATTGAAGAACATCATTTGTTAAAACATTCATTTTATCAAGCTTGGAATACTGGCGCATTGAAGAATGATACAATAAAAGAATATGCTGCGCAATATTTCCAACATGTTTCCTCTTTTCCCAGATATCTTTCCGCAATACATTCTAATTGCAACAATATAGAAACCAGACAGCTTCTTCTAGAAAATTTGATTGATGAAGAAAAAGGAAAGGAAAATCATCCTGAACTATGGATGCGTTTTGCAGAAGGAATGGGAAACACAAGAAAAGAGGTAATAAAAACAATACCAATAAAAGAAACTAGTGAATTAGTTTCAACTTTTAAAAACCTTTCAAAATCAGAAAAATATCATATTGGTCTCGCTGCTCTATATTGTTATGAATCTATGCAACCAGAGATTTCTGAAACAAAAAAAGAAGGTCTTAAAAAGTTTTATGGAATAGACGATGAGAACACCTTAAAATTCTTTACAGTTCATATGCATGCAGATAAATGGCATAGAGAAGTGGTGAGAAAATTGCTTATTGAGCTAAGTAATACAAAAAAGAATCAAAGAGAAATTTTAGATGCCGTAGAAAATTCTTTGATTGTTCTAAATAATTTTCTTTCAGGTATGGAAAATAATTTTATGAACTAAGTAATAAAAAAATAAAAAAGGGCAGTTGATTACTGCCCTTTTTTTTAATCTCTTCTTTCTTGGCCATGTCGCCGATTTTCTTTCCTCTGATAGTTCTTCCTTTGGTCAAGCCTATCTCGCTTTTCGTTTTCCACAGCCTTGTGCTGTTTTCTTCGATGCTCTAATCTTCTATGCTGACCTCTTCTATCATCATCTTTCCTTCTTGTTGAATTGGACTCTCTATGTTCTTCCATAGTATTTAATCTCTATATTTTTAACACAAAACGATAGCCTCAAATAAATGAGGCTATCGATAAGCATTTAATTACTTGGTTTAGAATGTCGGATCGACGAAAAGGGTAGAATCTGTCTTGACAAGCTTCACCTTGTCAACCATATCTAATCCACTAACAGCCTCTTCAACCATTGCCATTTCATTCTCGTGAATGAAATCATCAGCCCGAGCGATATATGCAAGATTTTTTACAACCTTATAACGATCTTCATCTGATGTAAACAGGCCTTTAAGAGCATTAATAGAAACACCGTATTGCTCTTTTCTGGCGGCTTCGTCACCTAGTTCAATGAATTTGTTAATTACTTCAGCTTCCATTGCGTTGTATTCTTCATCGGATACATCCGGCAACATCACCTTGACATTACCACGCATGGCCTCTTTTTCTGATTCATCTACTTCTCCATCTGCTAAAAACGATACACAAACAAAAGCATAGACTAAATCATGATGCTGACTCCAGTTTGCCATAATATCCCCTTATATTATTATTTATTGGAAAATACTTATTATTAATCTTAACCTAACATACGCTATCAATATGACCACTATGAGGGTTAGGAAACCTAGAAAATTATAATGAGTAACATAGAAGAGCAAGATTTCTCAAAAATAACATTATATTTTTTTTCGATGCAATATTGTTTCAATAATAAGTCCATTGTAGTTTTGCTTTTCGTTTCTAACCTTAGATTAGATATACAGTAACTATTTTAATTGAACATGGAAAAACTATATTCAACTATTCTTAGAATAAACAGCATCCAATTTAAATATAGGACAATTATATCATTTATTGTTGTGCTGGCGGCAATGGTCTTATCTGATATGCTGTTTCATAGTTACTTCCCATCTATTGTGGAATACTTTGATAATAAATTAAATATTGACCTTTCCGACCCTGATACAATTGCATTGGACTTTGCTCCAGAAATATGGGGCGGAGTACTAGCTATGGTTTTAGGTACACTTATTATTGTTATTGCAATTGCTGCAGAATCTTCTCCAAAACTAATGGATTTATTTGTAAAGGACTGGCTCAGTCTTATTTATGTTTGGTTTCTTATCATTGCATCTCTACATGCTGTATTAATTATGTTCTATGTTGAACCGCTAGGACGCGTATCTAGCTCCGTACTTAACACTTATATATATCTTTTTATTGGTTCGATTTTTACACTCCCCTATATCTTTTATATTCTTCTATACTCAAAAACTAGCAATGTTGTCTCAACCATATCATCTATCATCCAGGGATTTGTATTGAAAATGAGAAAACCAATGATCAAATCTGCAATGGATGACAGTATAGATGTTGTTGAAGAATACCAAAAAGAGATTATGGGATCGCTTGACCAACTAGATGACCTTCTTGCATTCACTGAATTCAAAGAGACACAGACTGATATTATTCGTGAAATCAGTGAAATAATTCAACTCTACATAACCAATAAAATTGATTTTAATGATAAATTCTTTGACCTGACCAATACCATTCGATCAAATGCAACTTTTCGTACCTATACAGATGTACAATATGAAGAAATGTCTGATACAAAAACATTTTATGAAGTAAAAACCTTTCGGCTGCTGGGTAGTTCTTATATAAAAATGATTACAAATGACCGATATGATATAGCCTCACTTATTCCTGCTGAGATGGTAGATATTGGAAAGACCTGCCTAAAAAACAAGAATGATACAATACTAGAGCATGTAAACATACGATTTAATACTCTTTTTAGAATGGCCATAAAACACGCATATAAAAATAACGAACCAAGAAATCTATATAATCTTTCATTTCATTATTCTAATATGATTCAAGAATATATTAAAGCAGACCGGGTTGACATGGCAAAATATTGCTATGATAAATTTAAGTTTTATGCAAATGATATCTATAAGAATGCAGAAGCAAATCCTGGTCTGTATTTTGTTGTCGATACACTCACTTTTGAATTAAGAAAATGCCAAGTTATGATACATGAAAAAGGTTGGGCTGATGAAGATCAAATGGCTCTATTACAAATGATATTACAATTAGATAAACCACCTGGATATTCTAAAGATGAAGTAGACAAAGGTATTCTTGGTGGTAATAATGGTACTCGGAGAATTCAGATTGGCTTAGCCTTATTTTATCTTTCTGTAAATAAAATTGAATTTGCAACTGCGATAGCAGAGGATTATTTGGATGACCTGGCATACTTTGATGAAAAAACATTTCAAACAAATGCAAACACGCAATGTTTCCTTTTATCGATTTTTGGACCTCAATTTTGGGAAGATACAGACAGAGGAACACTTAATATCTATTTTTCTCCAGAAAAAAATCAACTAGACCCATTCAAAGAACTCTTATTCAGCCTAATGGACAAACGATTAGAAACTCTTGAACGTGACGTTAAATTTCTTGAATTGGAAGTAGACAAACTTATGCAAAAACGGCAAAAACAGGATGGCTATTTAAATGATGGTGACAAAAGTCGACTTGAAGACCTCCAAAGAAAAATTGCAGCGAGAGATAAAAATGATGATGATGATGATGCAGTGTGGGAAATCCATCATGATATTCTTTATACCTTACTATGCCTATCATTCTTTTCAGATCAAGAAATTGATGAATCTGAAAAAAACGTGATATTTGAAAGTTATAAACTCTTTTATCCATCTTTAGATAATGAAATTTTTAATAGAGATTTTGGATTGACTACTGAAAAGTTTATTTTGCTAAAATCTGAAGATCAACGACAACGACAATTTGATCAATCTCTTGAAAATATCAAAACTCTTGATAATTTTGATAATGAGAAACTAATCAGCCTTATTCAATGTTTTATTGATATCGCAAATGCAGATGACTTCATTCATGAAAATGAAATCGTATTGATAGACCACGCTATTTCAATATGGTCATTAGACATTAAAATAGAAAAATCTCAAGCTGAGGGTAAATTAATTATTAAAGACTAGTCTGCTTTCTATTATCTAGATAGAGCAAAGAAAAAAGCTTGAGTAAGATTAGATACATCACCACTAACAGTTGCCAAATTATTCACAGCCGATTTCGCAACTTCAAAATAAACAGCTCCACCAATCTCAGGAAAAGCTTTTACTATATTGGTAAAATCATCCAAGCGCAATAAACCATATTTCACAGGCGTGGTAGAATGGACATGCGCTGTTCGGATGGCATCATCTAAAACAAGTGAAAACTCACCAATACCAAAGGCAGGTGCCTCTACTACAAAAACTGTTGGTTCGGTTTCTGGCTTAGAAGAAGGACGAGGATCAGTTGTTTCTAAGCGAATTATTGCCTTTCTAGAATTTGTAAATCCACTAGGAGTTTTAACCATCATGTTTTTTGAGACTTCTACTTGCCCTTGGAATACTAATACCATAGTATCACCTGTATCACCTTCTTTCAATAATTGTGTTTTAGGTTTACATTCTTCTATTGTAACAACTCCTGCTATCTTTTCACATAGCTCTATCTTTACTTTACTAAAATGATTTATTTTTTGTATTTGCTCTGCTGTTGGATTCATTTATTCACCTCAATACTAACGCACTGTGTTTTTTATCAACTTGATAATCATCTGGTGGATTAATTTCAACAACTACATTTTCATCACTAGTCAAATTTATTCCAGCACCATCAAGTTGCTCTTTTATCATTTCCCTTATTATTGGGTTCCCACTTTCTCCCATCTGATCATCAAGACTAAAACCAGCCTTTCTAATAGCGTAACCTACCAACAGCCATCCATATTTAAACTTATAAAAGGCAGACAACTTATTATGTGTTTGGCCGTGTAAAGACTTGGGTATTGTAACTTCTTGTAGCCCTTTATCAGATTCTTCTTGCAGAATTAATTCATCAAAAAATTGAGGCACACCTGGGTCTGTAACATGCTTGGCAAGAAGATGTGGAACATGTTCGCCCGGAATAACTATCTCATTTGCACCTGCGCGCTGTAAGTGTGAAATATTATCTACATTAATTAGATGGGCAATAACATTACAAGATTCAGCAATGTCTTTTGCAGTGTGGCATGTAATCACTGTTTTATCTTCATCAGGTTCTTCATGCGGAAGCAACCCCGAGCTATCGGGCAAAATCATAAATGTCCCAGCCTTTTCCAAAAATGCTTTTTTTAATACAATTTCATTTGTGAAATTCTCAGGGATATGACTTATATCAAGCCTTTCAAAACCAGTGATAGCCCGTTGAACTATTTCTTTATCAGTTTCATTAATTAAAATAACGATTGGGTTTGCATCTCGATTCGCCTCTATCAGGCTTAAAATTGATGGAACTGTTTTATTCCACCCAGCTATAACTAAATGGTTATCAAATTTATTTTCATCCAATTTATCATCTCCTTTTAATCTTTGTGCAACCAATACTGATGCCACAGCTCCTCCAAGTAGAGTGACTACACCAAAGTTTAATAGCATAATTATTATGGTAAGGAATTTTCCTATGTGAGTTACTGGACTTACATCCCCATAACCAACTGTTGTAAATGTCACAATCGACCACCAAAAAGCATGAAAAAAGGTGTCAAGCCAATTAGGTTCCCCACCAAAAGTAAAACTCCCTTCAACATCCTCCATCATGTTATCATAAAACATATCATATTCTTGAATGGTAAGCGCCGTTGTCGAAATCATGATTAGCAAAATAGCCCATGAAGCATATCGAAATAGGTCATTCCCTTCATACATATTTCTAATTTTATCAAATTGATCGATAAAAAAGGTAGAGGCTTCTTGTTCTACTGAACTTTCCTCTTCTTCTTCAACAACTTTATCTAATGATTCAATTCCTGGTAAAGAATTTAATTTATCATATAGATTTTTATTGGTTTCTATTACCTCATCTAGTTTTCCTGATGGTATTTCAGCTTCCTGAATTTGGTCTAATGGTATATCATTTTTCATTAATTTTATTTTCTTTCATCCTAAATCGATAAAATTGCTAATAAATATACTATTGAATTATT
>MDSV01159106.1_pt1 | contig 11296 bp, 15 predicted proteins | sample 810851 | NCBI WGS metagenome assembly MDSV01 (sample SAMN05326640, study PRJNA326480) | marine metagenome | isolation source: seawater | place: Atlantic Ocean: North East | collected 2012 | reverse complement strand
TCCAATTACTAACCCCACTGCAGAAGATGAACGAGCTGATTCAACTAAAATTTTATAAAAATTTGAAAATGATAGTGCTCTATAAAATATAGAAGCTAATAGAAGAGCGTAAAAGGCAGCAACTGCTGCTGCCTCAGTAGGAGTTGTCACTCCTCCATATATACAATATAATAAAATAATAGGCATTAATAATGCAGGAAATGCATTAAAAGTAATACCTGGAAGTTTCATTATAGGAACAGATTCTTCAGGCTCATAACCCCTTCTAATAGCTATAAAACTATTCATAGCCATTAGAACTGCCCCCATCATTATTCCTGGAATTATTCCCCCAAGAAAAAGGTAGCCTATTGAACTATTAGATACTAAAGCATACAAAACCATTGGTATAGATGGAGGTATTATTGGACCAATTGTTGCGGATGCTGCTGTAATAGCAGCAGCATATCCTCTTGTATAATGCCCTGATTTCACCATCATATTTATTATGATTTTTCCAATACCAGCTGCATCTGCTACTGCTGAACCAGACATACCAGAAAAAATTATGCTAGCAACTACATTTACATGACCTAATCCACCTTTAAATCTACCAACTACGGCTACGCAAAACCTTAAAAGACGATCACTAATGGTACCAGCATTCATTATATTAGCTGCCACTATAAATAAAGGAACTGCGAGTAATATAAAACTACTATATAATCCATCTAATATTATTTTTCCTGCTAAACCTATTCCCTGACCACCAACCCATAAATAAGCGCAAGAACTTACAAAAATTGCATATGCTATAGGGGTTCCTATTGCAGATAAGCTAAACAAAATTATTAAACATATAAAAAACTCATAAGACATTTTTATTCTCATTTGATGAATCAATTCCATCATTATTTGAATAAATTAAGTCAAATTCTGCGCCGTTTTTAAATATAAAAAAAGCCCTATAAAGATATCTGAATGAAACTGCTATACAAAAAATAAAAAATATTAAATAAATATCTCTAACCCTTATCCAATCACCAAAAACATTAGAAAGCGTAGCAGTTTTTTTTAATCTAAGGATAAAAAATTTACTCCAAGTGGGCTCAATAACAATTAGTAATGTAAATGATATTATTAAAGCACTTAAAATTGCCAGCCATTTACGTAAAATTGGAGATACACTAGTATATAACATATCAAAAATTACGTGATCACGTTGTCGAACAATTAGTCCATTTCCCCAAAAAACCATCCAAATCCACATTAAAAGACAGAAATCAAGTGTCCAACCATATAGAGTCGGATCCATAATAGGAAAAATATCTCTTATCCATTCTTTACGTGCAGAATATCTAATTGTTACTTGTAGAATAAAAGTTGCAAACATAGCGGCCATCATTATGGCCGCCACAAGTTCAAAAGCTTGAATAATTCTATTTTGAATATTTCTCATAGAATTTTGTGCTTAACTATATTTTAATTACCTAATGAATTAATCTTATCTAATACTCCATCTGGCCACGGATCAGATGCATCAGTTTCAAGATACATTTTTTGAACGTGGCTTCTAAATGCAGCAAGATTCGGTTCATAAATTTCTAAGCCTTGCTCTTTCAAAAATGAAACCAAATCATTCTCTTTTTGAAGTTGTATTTGACGAGCACTTTCAGCGGCATCGATGGCTGCTTTCTCAACAGTTGCTTGCTGATTAGCATCTAATTTATCCCAAACTGCTTTAGAAAATGCAACATAATTAAGATCAACTAAATGAGATGTAAGTGCAATTTGACAAGTCACTTCATAAAATTTTGCATCTACAACTGTTGGAAGAGGATTATCTTGACCATCCACAGATTTTGTTTGTAGAGCAGTATAAACTTCTGTAAAAGCCATTGGAGTAGGGTTAGCTCCTAAAGCTTTTCCTAAAAATTGCCATGCATCCGTACCTGGCATTCTAAGATTAATTCCTGCCAAATCTGAAGGTGTTTGAACATTAACTTCATCCTTACATTGACGAAGGTTTACATGTCTTCTTCCTAAATACATAATACTTAGAAGTTTAACGCCAAGTTCTTTTTCAACCTTAGCCTTAAAAGGGTCCATCAGTGAATCATTAAAAACCCTTACCTGATGCGCTGCATCTTGATGAACATAACCTGTAGCAAGTATTGAAAACTCAGGAAAGAATTGAGTTAATTCTTGGGCAGAAGTAATAGACATTTCAAGATCACCTGAAGCAATTGCTTCAAGCTCTGAATTTTGTTTAATTAACGATGCATTATAATGGGGTTCATATTTTGCAAACTCAGACACAGCTGGAGCAAATATTTTTTCCAAAGCAATACTTCTCTGGTCAGTGGCAGAAGCAGGCGTGGACATTCTTAATGTTACATGTCCATCCGCGAACACCGATGTAACAAAACTTAGAAAACTTAAAGTAATTAGCATTATAAATTTAATTAATAAATTTGATGTAAAATATTTCATTTGTATTTTCTCCTTAAAATAAAACTAGGATTGCAGTTTTTAAGATTTAATTCAATATAAATGAATATTTTCTTATTAAGATTTAAAAAATTTTTTTCAAATTTTCTACCGATTTATCAGACAAATTATTTAAGGGTGGTCTTACATTTAACCAAATTTTATTTTTTGTCTTAATTGAAATTAAAGATTTTATTGCTGGTACTACAGGATATTTTAATATTTGCTTTACTATTCTTAAAATTTTTGGATTATCTTTTTTATTGTGAATTATATCTAATAATATTTCAGGATATATATTCGATAATCCACAGATAGAACCTGCACCTCCAGATTTCATTGCTAGGGCAATTAACCTTTCATCTCCAACTGTAATTATAATATCTTTCAATTTTAAAAATTTATATGTTTGCTCCATATCTCCAGAACTATCTTTAACTCCAACTATTCGATTAGTGCCAAATCTTTTTCGTAATTTTTTTACTAATTCATATGTAATTTTTATTTTTGTAATTTGTGGAATATTATATAAAAAAAATTTATTCTTATTTCCTGAACTAGAAAATACACTTGCGAACCAATTTTCTAGTGCTATTTGATAAGGTTCTTTAAAAAAAAAGGGTGGTGCTATCAAAAAATTTCTAATTCCGAGTTCATTATATTTTTCAACTTCAAATTTCGCAGTTTCAAAACTTGAAACTATAATTGATACAATAACATGCTCTAATTTTAAATTTCTCTTTAATAAATAATCAAGGCTATTTATTTTTTCATCGAAACTTATTGATGGTCCCTCACCTGTGGTACCAAAAAAAGTAATCGAATTAACATTCGAATTTAAAAGATTAAATACATGATTTCCAAATTCACCAAGCTCAATCTTACCATTTTTATCAAAGGGTGTAGCTATAGCTACAGATAAACCAAACAATCTTTTCTCCATAGTAATGATTAGTAAAAATCAATATAGTTTATTAAAACATGCAAATATTATAAAATCTAATTATTATTTTCATTTACATATATATATATTTTATTTTTAAGATTTTTATGTTTTATAAAAACAAAAAAAATTAGATCGGATTTTAGTTGTATAGTAATTATAAATTCAAACCTGATACTTTTAAACCTAATTTACCTAATTTTATAGAATTAGGGGATGTTGCAGGAATTTCTGTTGATAATAAAGATAATATTTATTTATTTAATAGAAGCAAAAACCCTATTATTGTACTTAATCAAAAAGGTGAATTATTGAGAACATGGGGGCATGGAATTTTTAAAAACCCTCATGGTTCACATATTGGTTTTGACCAAAATATTTACCTAACTGATAATGGTGACCATACAGTTAGAAAATTTACTTTAGATGGAAAATTACTTCTACAAATTGGAATTCCTGATACTAATTCTGGTTTTATGAGTGGAAAACCATTTTGTAAGTGTACTCACTCAGCTTTGTCACCTGAAGGAAACATTATAGTTTCAGATGGTTATGGGAATGCAGCAATTCATATTTTTGATCAAAATGGAAAACATATAAAGTCTTGGGGAAAACCGGGGGCATCTCCAGGTGAATTTAACTTACCTCATAATGTATGTTGTGATAAAAATGGATTTATTTATGTAGCAGATAGAGAAAATTCAAGAGTTCAGATTTTTAATTCAAATGGTAAATTTGAAAAACAGATTGTCAATATGCATAGACCAAGTGGTTTAGCAATAACACCAGGTTTTAATCCAGATATAATAGTTAGTGAATTAGCATCTTATCTTGAAGTAAACAAGAATTTTCCAAATCTAGGTCCTTATCTTAGTATTTTTAACTCTAAAAATGATTTGTTATACAGAATTGGTAATGAAGGAAAGCCTGGTCTGGCACCAGGAATGTTTGTTTCACCTCATTCTATTGCTTATGACTCAGTAGGAAATATCTATGTTGGAGACGTAGTTGAAACTGATTGGGATCATATTTTTAAAAACCAAAAAAAACCAAAAAATATTAGGAGATTTCAACGATTTTTTAGAACGGGAATGTGGAAATCATGTTTAAAAAAAGATATCTATACATAAATTTAAAAATTGGTTATAACTTAACCAAAAGGCAATATAATGAAGAAAAAAATTATAATTATAATTTTGATAACCTTATTGAATTTTGGATGTAGCAAAATTAGAAATGATGCAGCTATGATTATATGTAGTAGTTTGGAAACAAATCCTTATTTATGTTCGAAAACAGTAGATAAAAATTATTAATTTCTTCTAAAATTCTTATCTATTAATTAAAATTAGCCCTATAATAACAAAAAAAGCAGCAACTAAAAAATTAGTGGTCATGATTTCACTTAAAATTATCCATCCAAAGAAAATTGTAAATATTGGTGTTAAAAAGGAAAAACTTGCCACACCTGAAGCAGGGTATTTTGATAATAACCATAACCAAAATAAAAATCCCCCAGCTACAACAATAATAGATTGAAAAAGAACACCCCAAATATGAATTACTTGAAAATCACGAATGGGATCTTCAACAAATAATGAAAAAATGGTCAAAATTGGTCCTGAAACCATGACCATCCATAGTAGCTGCATTTCTGGTGTTTCTTTGCTAAAATTTGAACTTTTAGCAATTATAATAAGTAATGCCCAAAATAATGCTGCTAAAAATGCTAAAAGATCTCCTATTAAATATGCATAATTAAAAATTAAATTTGTATTAGAATTAGTGATCGATATTATAACACCTAAAAAAGCTAAAATTAGTCCTGCTAAATTTATAATTGATATTTTTTCATTATTTTTTATTAAATAAAGTAAAATGGTAAGCCATAATGGCATTGAGTAGTAAATTATAGAATTTCTGGAAATACTTGTGAAATCTAATGCTAAAAATAAGAATAAAAACTCTAATGCAAAAATTAACCCAGCTAATAAACTTATAACTAGATTTTCTCTATGAAAAACAATAGGTTTTTTCATCAATTTCATCCATAAAACTATAAAGAAAAATGCAATAAAAGATCTAATTCCAGCAAAAAATATTGGATTTAAGCCTAAGTTTACAATTTTTATTACAACATGATTTATGCCAAGTAATAAAGAAAAAGAGATTAATGCAATTGCACCAAATGTATCAATTTTGGTTTTTTTTTCCATTTTTTCCAATTACAAAATAAATTATTCATATAAAATTACTATTTAATTGATAAATTAAGTCGTTATATACTTGTCTTTTAAATTGAAAAAATAATATATGAGTTATGTTTAAATTAAATATTTTTTTTATCCCCCTTTTTGTCTTGATTTCTAAATTTACAATAGCTGATGAACATCCAGTATCCACTACTTTTTCTTGTAATATTTTAAATCATATACAGGTTTTAAGAACTGTTATAACAAAATTTGATACTTTTACGTTTGAAGTAATTGTAAAAGAAGAATCTGTAATACTAACTGATAGATATTTTTATGGAGCCTCCAATTTAGAATTTTTAAGGAAAGATAGCGAATATAATTGGCTAGCATCAGATGGCATTAATAGATTAATTCTAGATAGTAAATATTTATATGTATCAAGACTTGATGGCGTAGGAGTTAAGTCGATGAGTGCTTTTTGTGAAATCAAAAAATTTGAGTAAAATTTTTATTTTCCGTAATTCTCATTATTATTATCTTTAGAAACTTTTGTTGATGCAAATGAAGAAATTGAACTTTGTCTAATAATTAATACTGCTATAGCTAACATTAATATAGCTCCTGCTTCGTATAATAAGTTTTGAGGATCAGAACCCTTACCTTGTAAAATAATCATTCTACTTAATGCTGTAATTGCAATAAAAAGAGGTAAAGTTATTGGGATGCTTCCACTACGATAAAAAACACCTACCATCCCAAGTACTTCGGTATAAATAAATAATAATAACAAATCAGCAAGCTCTACTTCTCTATCTATTACTAATGTTGAAATTTCAATAGCTGTTGCACACACAGTGGCAATTGCAATTGAAATTAACAGAAGTCTCTCAGTCGTTTTTATTAAGAATTCAAAATCCATTAAACTATCTCATGTTGATAAGTAATAAATTAATTTCTAATTTTATCTTTTCAAGATAGAGAATATTTATTAATTTACTATAAATCTCTTATAAACCATAAAATGGACTTTTTTCAAACAATAAATATTTACTGTGAAAGAAACTCGGAGTTTTTTTTTGGTGAGCCAATTAACTCAATTACTAATTTTTGTTATATTATCGCAGGGCTAATTTTTTTAACAAAAACATTTAAAGATAAATTATGTCAATTTCTTTCAATTGAATTAATATTAATTGGTATTTGTTCTTTCATTTTCCATACTTATGCTAATATCTTAGGGGCTATTTTAGATACTATTTCTATTTTAATATTTGGTTTTACTTACTTATATGGAGCAAATATTAGATTTTTAAATCTTTCTAGATTATTATCAATATTGGGAACAATCGCATTTATTCCATTTAGTTTTTTTGTAATATCAACTATTCAATTCTTCTTTGGATACATGAATGGTTCAGCATTTTATTTTTCTTACATTTTTTTGTTTTTAGGATATTCAATTTACTTAAGAACAATTAATTTTTTTATTAGTAAAAATTTATTTATTTGTTCTATAATTTTATCTATTTCCATATTTTTTAGAACTATAGATCAAGATTTATGTTTTCTTTTTCCTATAGGCACACATTTCATTTGGCATATATTAAATACTTGTGTCCTCGGACTTTCTATTTTTATAATTTATAAAAATAAAGCTAAACAAGATATGTTATTTAATAAATGAATTATTAATTAATGAAATATTTAAAAATAATATAAAAAGCTAAAATTATCATTATAATTCCAAATAAAATATTTATTTTTTTCCACATGATTGGAGTTTTTATTAATGGTCCAATTTTAAATCCCAAATACCCTATCAAAAAGAAGAATAAAAAACTCGAACTCATACAACCTATTAAAAAGGGAATTTGTTTTTGTTGTTCAATTGAATTAGAAATACTTCCTATTAAAAAAACAGTATCCAAATACACATGTGGATTAAACCAAGTTATCCCAGCTAGTGCAAACAAGGTTTTAGTTAAACTTCTATTAGAAATTTCTGTGAAATAAATATTAAAATTATTTTTATCAATTAATAATCCATATCTTATTTTAAGTATTCCATAAATTAATAACCATATAAAACCAAGAAATATAATTAGATTTTGTAAAAAAATATTATCATTTATTATTATATAAATACCTAAATATCCTATTAAAATCAGAAATGTATCTGAAATAGAACAAAATAAACAAACTAAAAAAATATGTTTGCCAATTAGACCTTGGTTAAAAACAAATAGATTTTGTGCTCCGATTGCTATTATTAGTGATAAACCAAGTAATAGACCTTGAAAATATGAAAAAAATAAAAACAATTCAGATTAATTTATATTTTTTTTATACTTAAGTAAAAAGTAGCTGAGATAATAATTATAGTCCCCATAATAAAATTTAATCCTAGATCTTCATTAAAAAAATATATTCCTACAAAAAATGCAAATGGAATTGATAAATATTGGAAAGGTGCCAAAATAATTGCAGGTGCTAAAGATCTACTAAAAGCTAATAAAAATTGTTGAATACTAGATAATATACCACAAGAAATTAAAATTAACCAAGTATTGAAATTGTGTGGTAATTCCTCTTTTGAAATAGTAAAAACTAACGTGAATATTAATGCTCCAGATATATTATACCATAAAGCAGTGCTGATGGGTTTATCAGAATTTCCAAGCTTACGAAGATAAATATTTAATAAAGCTGCAAAAAATGCAGAATTTAAACCCCAAAAAATTCCAAAATTGAACCAGCCTGATTTTTCGGGGTTTATTATTATTATTGAACCTATCAAACCAAATACTACAGCAAACCAACGTTTCATTTCTACTCTTTCAGAAAGCATAAAAGGAGCTAAAATTGTAATGAAGATAGTCATTAGTTGTCCAAGAGCTATAGTTTTACCAATTCCAATTAGTGAAATTGCAATGAAATATGATGTAAGTCCAGTTATTCCAATAATTATTCTTGCAATTAGGGTTTTCTTTTTATTTATTTGCAAAAATTTTTTGCCTCTCTGTGATAAACCTACGATTAAAAGTAATGGTAAACAAAAAATATATCTAAAAAATAATATAGTAATAACTGATATATTTGGAGAAACAAATTTAACTATAGTGGCTATGGCAGTTAAAGTTAGAATTTCTATAATACAAGTTACAATACCCAAAGGTACTTTATCATCATTATTTGAATAATACATAAATGAACCTTTAAAAATTTTAAAATTTTTTTTTTATTTAATTTAAATCAATTTGATATGATTTTAATTTTTCAAATTTAATAATTTCTAATGCCTTTTCATTAGTGGATAATAATTTTACTCTTGGTGCACAACCTTCATTTTCGGCTTCTAACCATCTTGCAGCGCATAAACACCAACCATCGCCAGGACTAAGACCGGGAAAATCAAATTCTGGCCTAGGAGTTGATAAATCATTTCCTTTAGATTTCGAGAATTCTAAAAATTCTTTTGTTAATATTACACAAACTGTATGGCTTCCAGCATCCATTTGATTGGTGTTGCAACAACCATCTCTAAAAAAACCAGTCATTGGATTCTCGTTACATACTTCTAAATCAGTTCCTAAAACATTTTTTTGTTTCATTATATCATCATAAAAAAATTATTTAAATTTAGAATTATAAATATATTCAGTTTTAGAAGATAAAATAAAGTCATTAACATGAAGAGATTGTATCTTATGGCTCCACCAGCTAATTGTTACTTTACCATATTCCAATAAAATACTTGGATGATGTCCCTCTTCTTCTGCTAAATCCCCAATTATGTTTGTAAATTTTTGAGCATTTAAAAAATTATTGAATTTAAACTCTCTTCTCAATTGAGGGAAGTCTATATCACTTGCTAAATACCATTCCCTATTATTTTTTAAAAAATCCTCAATTTCTGATTGTGTTGCTTTTGGTGCATCTGCAGAACATGCTTCACATACTTTATTTGAGTAATCAACCATTAAAATTATAACCTTCAGTTTTATTCAAATTATACTCTTTTAATTAATTTTATTAATATTTATATAAGGTATATTAGAATGTCTATTCAACTATTTATATTATTAAATTTTTACTTATGTCAGTACTGTTACAAACACAAGGTATTCATCATATAACTCTTAATGGTGCAGATAGTAAGACTTCCATTAATTTTTGGCAAGAAATTCTAGGCATGAAATTAATATTTGAACAACCTAATTTAGATGATTTATCAATAAATCATTTATATTTTGATTGTGGAGACGGTAGAACAATAACAGTTTTTACTAATGAAGGTAAAAAACCAAATAAAAAAAAAATAGATCCTTATCAAGGATCAGTTCACCATATTGCATTTTGGGTTAGTCAAAGTGTTATAAGAATTGCCGAAGAAAGGTTAAAAAATAAAAAATATCCCAATACGGGAATAAAAGACAGAGGATTTATGGATTCCATTTATTTTCATGAGCCATTAGGTTTGTTAATTGAATTAGCTAGTTATAAATTTGATCCTCCATTTGGATACACACATTGTCAAGTTCTAGAAAAAGCCCACAAATTAAGAATTAATAGGGGAGCACAAAGTATTGAAGATACAGATGTTGCATCCGCAATAAAAGCTCTTGTATGGAATAATAAAAATATATAAATCAATTATTACTTGGTCAAAATATTGCCGGCTTTTACCCAAGCATCTGATCCACCTTCCAGATTACTTACATCTTTAAATCCCATATCTTGTAGGGTTTTGGTAGCTAGTGCACCTTGGCCACCTGCCCCACAATAAACTATAATTTTTTTATTATTATTCATTTCCTTTTTTTTAAAGGGATTATCTTCTCTTTGATCAGCATAAAACTCAAGGAATCCCCTATTTGCATGAATTGCTTTTGGGATCATTCCTGATTTATCAACAACATCTTTTGATTGAACATCAACTATTAAGACCTGAGCCTCGTTCATTATTTTTTTGAGTTCTTCAACCGTTATAGTTTTTATTTTTGCATTTGCTTCATCTAATAAATCAATAAAACTTTTCATTAAAAAATCCTCTATATTTTAAAATTGAAATTGATTATTTTAAATATATATATCTATAAGTCTATGATTATCGTATTTTAAATTTTTTCTGGATTTAGTAAATGTCAAGAAATGTTGTTATTATTGGTGCTTCAGGTACAATTGGTACTGCCCTTGTAAATATTTATAAGGAAAATTTTGAAAATCATGTTTACGCATTTTCACGTGGGTATAAAAATAAACATGTTTCAAATTTAACTATGGATCACATAAATATTTTAGATGAGGTATCAATTGAAAATATAGTAACAAAATATTTTAATGAAAAAACAATTGATATCTTAATCATAGCAACAGGACTATTACATAATGATCTTTTTTTTCCAGAAAAATCAATTAGAGAAATATCCTTTGAAAAATTTCAAACATTATTTAACATTAATGCTATAGCTCCAGCATTAATCTTTAAACATTTTTCCAATACAATATCACGAGAAAAAAAAACAATTTTAGCTGCGTTTTCAGCTCGCGTGGGTAGTATATCAGATAATAAAATAGGTGGTTGGCATAGCTATAGAGCTTCAAAATCAGCACTAAATATGATTATTAAAAATTTTAGTATAGAACTTGGAAGGAAGTATAAGAAAAGTATTATTGTTGGGTTACATCC
>MDSV01094228.1_pt1 | contig 11297 bp, 11 predicted proteins | sample 810851 | NCBI WGS metagenome assembly MDSV01 (sample SAMN05326640, study PRJNA326480) | marine metagenome | isolation source: seawater | place: Atlantic Ocean: North East | collected 2012 | reverse complement strand
CGTGATAGACGGCGCCAAATTCACTTTCAGCGAGTTCAATGCCCCATCTGCGAAATGCGCCTTCAGTAAATTTCATAATATTGCCTTTGTGGACGAGGGTTACGGAGCTGCGATCATTACGAATTGCATATTCGATAGCGGCACGAATGAGCCGTTGCGATCCTTTGCGTGAAACAGGCTTAACTCCAATGCCACATTCGTCTGTGTAGCGGATGCGGTCTACTTTCATTTCGTTTTCAAGATAATGGATGATTTTTTTTGCACCAGCAGAGTTAGCTTCCCATTCGATACCGGCATAGATATCTTCAGAGTTTTCTCTAAAGACGACCATGTCGACCTTTTCGGGCGTATGAACGGGTGAGGGAACGCCTTTAAACCAAGTCACAGGTCGTTGGCATACGTAGAGGTCTAATTCTTGACGAAGGGTGACGTTGAGGGATCGGCGTCCTTGCCCAATGGGTGTGGTGAGGGGGCCTTTGATGGCGATTCGGTAGTGGTTAATAGCGTCGAGGGTTTCTTTTGGAAGCCAGGTGTCCTCGCCATAGATACGGTTTGCTTTTTCTCCGGCATAAATTTCCATCCAGTGGATTTGGCGTTCATCTTGATAGGTTTTTTGAACGATGTGATCAAGGGTACGTAGCATTGCGGTGGTAATTTCAGCGCCCACCCCATCGCCTTCAATAAAAGGAATAATGGGTTGATTGGAGATATTTAGTTTTCCGTATTCAAGGGTCTGAATCGGAGTTCCTTCGGTGGGATGTTGAATGTGAGATGCGCTCATTTTTACCTTTTTTTGGGTCACTGAAGATAGATATCCAAAAGGTTTCTGATGGGGGTGTAAAGTAAATAGCGTGTGGCTTAGTTATATTTGCGTACGACGGCTTTAACAATCCCACCGATGATAAGGGATTGGTCGGGTCGAATCCGTTTATAATTACTGTTAGCAGGGTCTAGATAAACACCTTGCCGGTCTTTCCCAAAATATTTCATAGTCCATTCTCCATCGACCTGTGCAATGACGATGTCGTTTTTTTTTGGAGTCCCTCCTTTTTCGACCAATATAATATCACCAGGTTGAATACCTGCATCGATCATGGAATCTCCACTAACGGTGAGAAGGTAAGTGGCTTCGGGGTTGTGAACGAGGTATTGATCTAAATTGATGGTGTCGATGAGTTCTTCTTCGGCTGGTGAGGGAAAGCCGGCTTGGACGGTACCGAGTAAGCGACTACTTCCGGTGATTTTGGATGTGAGCGTAATACCTCCGGATTTATTTTGCTCTATATACCCTAGTTGAATGAGTTTTTGGAGGGGACCGTAAACAGCATTTTTAGATCGATAGTTAAATAGGATGGCGAGTTCGGAAAAGGTAGGATTTCGTTTCTCTATGACGTAGAAGGAGCGGAGCTGTTCAATTTTTTCAGATACGTTAATTTTGCGTGGCATTGCGACCCTCTTTTCTACTGAGAGGATTAAACTGAACAATCGTTCAGTTTAAAAGCTATTTCTTTTTCGGATTTGTGCGTTTGGTAGTTTTGGGTTTCTGTGCATGAAGTTTTTGGGTTTGTTTGGAGGAGAGTTGCCAGCGGGGAATCGTTTTTTTATTATTACTTGATCTTTTCTTTTCGGGACGATGACCAGTTTGAGCGCTCCCTTTAAAATGTTTGATTTGTTCACTGTGAAAAGGTTGCTTGGTAGAGATCGGAAGTTCAGTGGATAAAGATTTTTCGATATCGATGAGATATTTTCTTTCGGTGGGATCGCAGAAGTGAATGGCTTGGCCGGTAGCTCCTGCTCTTGCGGTTCTTCCAATGCGGTGTACAAAGGTTTCGGCTTCGGAAGGTAGATCAAAATTAATGACGCGGCTGATGTGATCTACATGAATACCCCGTGCAGCTAAATCAGTTGAGATTAAGATGGGAACGTCGGCGTTTCGAAATTGTTCGAGACGTTCTTCGCGGAGGTGCTGGGATTTTTCTCCATGGAGAACATCAACAGAAAGACCGGCTTGTTTCATTCGTTCGGTGAGGCGGTCGGCTCCGCGCCGGGTTCGGCAAAAAATCAGAGTACGTTCTTGGGGATGTTGGTTCAATACCCATTCAAGTAGAGCAAATTTATTATTTTTTTCAACGTAGTAGAGTGTGTGGTGAATGGAACCGGTAAAAGGATCGTCGGTTTTAAGTTGGAGAGTGATGGGTTTTTGAAGAATGTCTTGAGCGAGTTTTTGTGCTTCTGGGGGCATGGTGGCGGAGATAAAGAGGGCTTGTCGTTTGGCGGGGAGTTGTTCAAAGAGGGTTCGAATGTCAGGGGCAAAACCTAGATCAAGCATGCGGTCGGCTTCATCGACGACAATGTGATGAGTTTCATCGAGTTTAATGGCTTTTTGGTGAAGTAGATCAATGAGTCTGCCAGGGGTGGCGATGAGGAGGTCGGTTCCGGAACGGAGGGTTTGAATTTGTGCTGTTGCGGGAACTCCACCATGAATAAGACAGGGGATAAGATCAATATGGATGGTAAGCTGTTGTATGGTTTGATGCAGTTGCAGTGCGAGTTCTCGGGTGGGGGATAGAATTAATGCACGGGTTCTCAATTCACGTGGGCGTTGCCAGTCGGTGATGAGTTGATGAAGTAAGGGAAGAGAGAAGGCAGCTGTTTTACCGGTTCCGGTGGGAGCGGTTGCGATTAAATCATGACCTTGAAGGATGGTGTGGATGGCAGCGGTTTGAATTGCGGTTGGGTTTTGATAGCCCATTTCTTGGATGGCTTGAAGAAGGGCTGGGACGAGGGGGAATTCATCAAATGGGGTCATGATCATGAACCTAGCGTGCATTTGAGCGAAGGGCTAGGCAAAAACAAGGGGTTGACGGAGCGACTGTCAGATGAGCTAATAGTGAAGGCATAATGAGGGCAAGATAATGAAAATTTTGGTGGCACGTGTTCCTGAGGAAGGATTTATATTAGAAGGCGAAGAGCCGGCATCAATTTTGGCATGGGAGATGGAACAATTTGTGAAGGTGGGAGGCGATATTTCGTATCGTTTTTCTGTAAAACATGTGTTGCAAGAGTTGTTGGTTCGTGGGGAGATGGCGTTGGCGGCGGATATACAGTGTTCAAGATGTTCTGAATTTTTCTCGACATCGATAGGGGTTTCCGATTTTCTTCGCGTTTATTCGATTCCGGAAGGAACGGATGAAGTGGATATTACGGAAGACTTGCGTGAAGAGTTGGTTCTTCATGTACCGGCTTTCCCTGTTTGTGCAGATGAGTGTGTGGGAATGTGTACACAATGCGGAGTTAATTTAAACCAAGTAACGTGTGATTGTGTTGAAGAAGAAAAGCCCAACCCTTGGTCGGCGTTAGATGAATTAAATTTATAGGTGTAAGGAGAATTACCATGGCAGTTCCAAAGAGAAAAACATCAAAAAGCAAGACGGCAAGTCGCAAGGTCCATAATATGAAGAAGCCCGTATATCGTGCCTCTAAATCAGAATCAGGTGCACCTGCATTGCCTCATCGCGTTTGTCCAAGCACCGGTCAATATAATGGCCGTCATGTTATATCTGTCGAAGTATCGGACTAAGTTCTGATGCGCATTTCGGTGGATGCGATGGGGGGCGATGATGCACCCCGTGAAATCGTGGCGGGTGCACTTTTAGCTGCACGTCAGATTAATGGATTAGAGCGGCTTTACTTGGTGGGCGATCAGTCAGCTATTGAGGCTGAGTTGGCAGGCTCTTCAGAGCCGGTTCCGGCGTGTATTGAGATTGTGCATACAACGGAAGTCGTTGGTATGGGGGAAGCCCCTGCGACTGCGATTCGACGGAAAAAAGATTCTTCGATTGCTCGAGCTATTTCATTGGTGAAAGAGGGCGATGCGGATGCTATCTTTTCGGCAGGTAATACGGGTGCGGCGGTTGCAGCTTCTACGTTAATGTTGCGCACGTTAAAGGGGGTTTCTCGTCCCGCTATTGCCGCGGTGATTCCTACGTCCAAAAATCCGTATGTTTTATTGGATGCAGGAGCCAATCCAGATAGTACACCGGAAATGTTGCAACAGTTTGCGGTGATGGGCAGTATTTATTCTCGGGAAATTTTGGGCGTTTCTTCGCCTCGAGTTGGTTTACTAAGTATTGGTGAAGAGGCCGCTAAAGGGAATGAAACGACTAAGAAGGGGTTTGGATTACTTGAAAAAGCGCGTCTAAAATTTGTGGGGAATGTGGAGAGTCGTGATCTATTTTCGGGAAAAATTGATGTAGCGGTTTGTGATGGTTTTGTGGGTAATGTGGTATTGAAAACAACGGAATCTGTGGCGAGTATGATATCGACTTGGTTAAAAGAGCTTTTCCGTAAAAGCCCTATTCGGATTTTGGGCTATCTTTTATCTCGGGGTGTTTTTCGAGAAGTTCGCCGGAAAATGGATCCTTCTTGTCATGGGGGAGCGCCTCTTTTAGGGGCAAATGGAGTTGTCATTATTGGACATGGTTCATCGAATCGAGAGGCCGCTTATAATGGAGTTCGGGTCGCGTGTGAAGCGGTGAGTCATGATGTGAATCATTTGATTGAAGATGCTTTACATGAGATTAATCGTGTGACTGAACCGGGGGATGGTGAATAACGTATGGCATTGAATCGGATAGTTACGATTCTGGGCACGGGTTCATATGTGCCTGAGAAAGTGGTCACAAACGATGATTTGGCGGCGTTGGTAGATACCTCTGATGAGTGGATTTACAGCCGAACGGGTATGAAAGAGCGACGGATTTGTGCAGCAGATCAAGCGACCTCTGATTTGGGTTCGGAAGCTGCAAAAGCGGCATTGAAAGATGCAGGACTTGAGGCGGATACGATTGATCTGTTGATTGTTGCTACGCTCTCGCCCGATATGTTTTTTCCCAGTACTGCTTGTTTTGTTCAGGACCAAATCGGCGCAAAAAATGCTTTTTGTTATGATTTGGGTGCAGCTTGTTCTGGCTTTTTATATGCATTAGAAAATGCACGAGCTCAAATTGCGTGCGGTGCCATTGAGACTGCGTTGGTTATTGGTGCTGAGAAGATGAGCGCTTTTTTGGATTGGGAGGATCGGTCTACTTGCATTCTTTTTGGTGATGGTGCGGGTGCGGTCGTATTACAGGCCAGTGATCGGGGTCGAGGTTTAATGCCCGCGGTGATGGGATCAGATGGGGCGCTTGCGGATTTGTTGTGGACGCCTGGAGGGGGAAGTCGAAACCCTATTTCTCATGAGATGGTGGATCGAAAAGAGCATTTTATTCAGATGCAGGGTCGAGATGTATTTAAGCACGCGGTTACGCGAATGGGCGATGCGGTGATGGAAGCACTAGCAAAAAATGAGATTGCAGTCGATGAAGTGGCTTGTTTTATACCGCATCAGGCTAATATTCGTATTATTGATGCTATTGCGAAGCGGTTGGGTGTGGAAGATCGAATGTTTTCGAATGTGGAGAAGTATGCAAATACATCCTCGGCTGCGTTGGCGATTGCTTTGGATGAAGCAGTTCACGAGGGGGTTCTGAAAACCGGTGATTTAGCGGTACTTACGGTTTTCGGTAGTGGATTTACGTGGGGTGCGAGCGTGTTAGAGTGGCGAGGAAATGAATGAAGGCAATACTTTTTCCAGGGCAGGGATCGCAAATTGTGGGAATGGGTCGTGATTTATCGGATGCATTACCGGCGTGTAAGGCATTGTTTGAGAGGGCCAATCAGGTGGTTGGATATGATTTGAGTTCTATCTGTTTTGATGGCCCGCAAGAGGAGTTGAATCTTTCACATCATGCCCAGCTGGGTATTTTTATTTCGAGTGTAGCCGCATATAAAGCAATGGATGACCGCGGACTAATTGGCAACGTCGATTATTTAGCGGGTCATAGTTTGGGTGAGTGGACGGCATTGCACCTAGCGGGTGTAGTTGGATTTGAAGATACGCTCCGGATATTGCAAGCGCGGGGTTCATACATGCAAACTGCTTGTGAGGAGGCTCCGGGTGCTATGTTAGCGGTAATGAATTTGAGTGGTGAAAGGTTGATTGAGATTGCGGCAGAGGCGGAATGTTTTGTTGCAAATTTTAATTCGTTATCGCAGACGGTTCTTTCGGGTCGAATTGAGACAATTGAAAAAGCGGAAGCGCTGGCTAAAGAGGCGGGCGCGAAGCGGACTGTTCGATTGCCTGTTGCGGGGGCTTTTCATTCTCCGCTGATGGTATCGGCGGCAGAAAAGATGGATAAGTTTCTTTCTTCGATTAAATTGCAAGAGCCGTATATTCCGGTTATTTCAAATGTTACAGGTCGTGTACACGAGTTAGAAAATTTACAAGCTCGGATGGTGGAGCAAATTATTTCACCGGTTCGATGGGTTGCATGTATCGAATCTTTAGTGCGTGCAGGTGTGCAGCAGAGTGTGGAGTGTGGGCCGGGCAAGGTACTTGCTGGTTTAATAAAGCGTATTGACAAGAATCTGGCAGTTCGTAACATCGGACGAATAGCTGATTTGGATGGATGAGGGTAGAGAGATGTTTGATTTAAGTTCAAAATGTGCTGTCGTAACAGGAGCGGCTCGTGGTTTAGGGCAAGCTATTGCGGTGAAGCTGGCGGAAGCGGGTGCGGATGTGGCTTTATGTGATCTCCAGTCGGATTGGTTAGACGAGACAGCCGCTAAAGTTCGAGCTACAGGTCGGCGGGCTGAAGTTTATAATGTGAATGTGGCTAATGCGGACAGTGTGGCCGTGGGTGTTAAGGCGATTGAAGTAGATTTTGGTAAGATCGATATATTGGTGAATAATGCTGGGATTACCAAGGATGGTTTGTTAATGCGCATGAGCGAGGCAGATTGGGATGCGGTTTTAGATGTAAATTTAAAGGGTGTATTCCTATGTACCAAAGCGGTTATGCGGGGCATGATGAAACAACGTTCAGGATCTATTGTGAATATTGCGTCGGTGATCGGGCTAATGGGAAATGCAGGACAAGCGAACTATGCGGCCTCAAAAGGCGGAGTGATATCATTTAGTAAAACCGTGGCCAAAGAGTTAGCTTCTCGTAATGTGCGTTGTAATGCCGTAGCGCCTGGCTTTATTCGGACGGCGATGACCGATGCATTAGAAGAAGATGTTCAGTCGAAAATGAAAGATTTAATTCCGCTCTCACGGTTTGGTGAGCCGGAAGATGTTGCGAATGTAGTTCTGTTCTTGGCGAGTGATGCTTCTGGTTATGTTACTGGACAAGCGCTCTCGACATGTGGCGGGATGGTTATGTAGATTTAGACAGATTTAATTCTAAAGGAGATCGAATATGGCAGTCGAAGATAAGGTTAAAGATATCATTGTTGAACAGTTGGGCGTAGATGCCGATAAAGTGAAGTCAGATGCTTCGTTTATTGAAGATCTAGGGGCTGACTCACTTGACACCGTTGAATTGGTTATGGCATTCGAAGAAGAATTTGGTGCTGAAATTCCTGATGAAGATGCTGAAAAATTAACGTCAGTTGGTGGCGTAGTTACCTATCTGAAAGAGAAGGGTTTGGAATAAATCTTTCTGCTTCAGAAAAAAGCCGGATCGACTGCGTTTGTGGGCGACCGGCTATTTTTATTTGGTAATATTGTTTCTAGGAGAGAAAAATGCGCGGACGCGAAGTAGTCATTACAGGTATGGGCGTTGTTTCGCCGATTGCGAATGAGTTGAACCTTTTTTGGGAAGGTTTGAAGGCAGGCCAATCTGGAATTGCGCGGGTACAGAGTATGGAGGATATTGATCAATATCCGGTTCAAATTGCTGGTGAGGTTCGCGATCTTGAAGTTGAGAAATATGTGGAAGCTAAAGAGGTTCGGAAAATGGATCCCTATACGGTTTATGGGATGGCAGCGGCTTCGATGGCGGTGGAAGATGCTCAATTATATGAAGGAACATTCGATCCAGAACGAACCGGTGTATTGGTAAGCTCAGGGATTGGTGGAATGCAGTATTTGCAGGCACAGCACAAGCGAGCATTAGAAGGAGGACCTAAACGGGTTTCTCCTCAATTGATACCGCAAATGATCACGAATATTCTTTCGGGTTATATTTCGATTAAATATGGATTTAAAGGGCCTAATTTTTGTATTACGAGTGCCTGTGCTTCAGGAACGCATTCGATTGGTGAGGCGGCTCGCATGATTAGCTATGGAGATGCGGATGTGATGCTAGCAGGGGGTTCTGAAGCTTCTATAGAACTCCTAGGTGTGGCCGGCTTTGCGGCCTTGCGTGCCACGAGTCGTCGCAATGATGATCCGGAAGGTGCATCGCGCCCTTTCGATAAGGATCGTGATGGATTTGTTATGTCTGAGGGCGCCGGTGTGCTTGTTTTGGAAAGTCGAGAGCATGCAGAAGCTCGCGGCGCAAAAATTTATTGTACAGCGGCAGGATATGGTCGTACTGGAGATGCCTTTCATATCACGGCGCCTGACACCTCTGCTGAGCAATCGGCTCGGGGAATGGCATTGGCAATTGAAGATGCGGGATTGCAGCCGTCGGATATTGACTATATCAATGCACATGGAACGTCGACTCCCTATAATGATAAGGGAGAGACAAAAGCGATTAAGCGTGTTTTCGCAGATGGAGCATATAAATTGGCGGTTAGTTCAAGTAAATCGATGACGGGACATATGTTAGGTGCAACTGGTGCAGTGGAGTCGATTGTATGTGCATTAGCGATTCGAGATAGCATTGTTCCGCCGACTATTAATTATACGACACCGGATCCAGATTGTGATCTGGATTATGTTCCCAATAAAGCGCGTTCGATGGAAGTGAAGGCTGCCTTAAATAATTCACTTGGTTTTGGTGGTCATAATACTACGCTTTGTTTTACGCGGACGGTGTAAATGGGGATGGTTCCAGAGGGCAGTTTGTGATGCTCGGAATTGCAGAATTAATACTTATAGGCCTTTTAGCGGCTTATCTATTTCGTAGGCTTCGATTGCCTAGTTTGCTTGGAATGCTTCTAGTCGGATTGGTAATAAGTCCGCATGCACTTGGATGGGTATCTCCTGCATTTTTGGAGTTTTCGGATGCTTTTCGGGTTCTGGCTTTAGTGGTTATTCTATTACGTGCTGGATTGCAGATTCGCTGGCCTGCTTTGAAGCACGTGAGCAAGAAGGCTATCTTGTTGGCCTTTATACCAGGTTTATGTGAGGCGCTAACGATTACTTTTTTAGCGCCATTGTGGATGCCGTTAACCTGCATTGAAGCGGCTTTGCTGGGCTTTATTCTTGCTGCGGTTTCACCGGCGGTCATTGTTCCGATGATGATCGATTATCAGTCGCGTGGGTTGGGTATGAAAAAAGGTATTCCGACGATGGTTCTAGCGGCGAGTGCGATTGATGACGTTTTAGCGGTTTTTATTTTTTCGGTCTTATTGGGGGTTTATCTGAATGGGCAGGATTTATTTTCGGGACTGGTAGTTGGGTTGCCGATTGCGTTAATGGGAGGAGTGATGATCGGGTTTGGTATAGGATATTTGCTTATTCATCTTTTTGACCGTTTTCAAGTTCGGTCGACTCAACAGATGCTTATATTGATCGCTATTTCTGTTCTTTTGATTCAAATGGAACATATGCCCCTATCTATTTCTCCCTATATTGCGATTGTTTCTATGGGGTTTGTGATTCTTGAAAAGCGAGAAAGTATGGCAGATGAGTTGTCTAAAAAATTGAGTCAGGTATGGATTTTTGCATCGGTACTTTTGTTTGTGATGATTGGCGCTCAAACCGATGTGCACGTGGCATGGAGTGCAGGTTGGACTTCTTTAATGCTGATTTTATGTGGATTATTAGTGCGAAGTGCGGCGGTTTTGTTGACGTTGGTAAATAGCGTACTTTCGATGCGTGAGCGCTATTTTGTGGTGTTTTCTTTTTGGCCAAAAGCGACTGTTCAGGCGGCGATGGGCGCTGTTCCTTTAACCATGATGGTAGGCATGGGAATGGACACATTACCGGGTGAGTTGATCTTGGCGGTATCAGTTTTGAGCATATTGATTACAGCTCCCATGGGAGCGATTGCGGTTGCACTGAGTGCTGAGCGGTGTTTGAAGTGATCAGGATCGTATTTTTGAGGAATAATCCTTGAATAAATACGGAATGATCAAGATACTTTAAATCTTAACTGCCATGTTCCATTAATCGCTTGTGGATAGCTCTCTGCGGGACGTGCGTAGTCATAGGGAGTGTGTTTGAGATGGTTAATAGAAGTAGCAAGATAGTTCTTATTTCTGGTTTAATGATGGTTCAACTTACTGTCTTTTCTTCTGCGTATGGAGAGGATGTTAAATCAGCTGGGATTTCAGAATTATTTTCTTCGGCTAATACGGCGTTGCAACAGGGGAACTATCAGGCGGCTATACCTATTCTTGAAGAAGTTGTTGAGCGGACGTCGGGAATTGATCAGGAGCAAGGCCGGCAAACATGTCAGACCTGTCGTTTTCAGCTAACAAGAGCTTTTTTTCAAATTGGTGCGCCAGCAGATGCACTGCCTGTTATTGAGGCATATCTAGCTAATGAACCACGAGATCAAGAAACACTAATATTACGTATGCAGGCACAGGCTTATTTTGATGTGCAAGAGTGGGAAAAAGTACAGGCATCTGCTCTGCAGTTATTGGATATCCCTAAACTCTCTGAAGAGGATGAGTATAATGGAAACCTTTTATTGGGTCAGGCATTGTTCCGTCAGGAAAAGTGGTTGGAAAGTATTGAGTCTTTAGCATATGCAGGTCAGGAGTCTCCGGATGAGCGAACGAGAAATTTATGTAATATCATGCAAGTGCGTGCTCTGGTGGAGGCGGAAAGTTGGTCAAAGCTTTTTGGTTTAATTCCTCAGTTGTATCGTACTGATGCTAAATATGACATTACGCTGAACCTAACGTTAATGCGGGCGGGTAAAGCGCGGTATGAAAACGAGGATTATTTGAATTCGCTATTGCTGTATCGGATGGTTCTTTCTCGTGATGTATTATTGAATTATACCGATTCAAAGATTGATCGGCTTCAGAAAAAATTAAATTCAGACAAGCGAATTGGAATTATTGAATCAGAGATTCAGAAGCGCCAAGCAGAAATTAATGATCTTGCCTCCTCCAAAGAAGTATTGATTGAGTTGCCTGCTTACGAAGATGAGGTGACATTCCGAATTGGACAAATCTATGCTGAAATAAAGCGTTTTTGGGAAGGATTTGTTCTTTTTGATAAGCTCTATAAGCAAGATCGAACGAGTGAGATTGGGGAAGCTGCCATGTTGCAGTCGGTTCTTGTT
>MDSV01242103.1_pt1 | contig 11298 bp, 9 predicted proteins | sample 810851 | NCBI WGS metagenome assembly MDSV01 (sample SAMN05326640, study PRJNA326480) | marine metagenome | isolation source: seawater | place: Atlantic Ocean: North East | collected 2012 | reverse complement strand
TGATAACCCAAATAAGTAAAACTCCACCAAGGATTTTTAGCCAAGCAAACTGAAACATAAAGTCTGCACCAAAAGCAAATATAATTCTAAAAATAAATGCTGCTGCCACACCTAAGGCAATAATCTTTTTTCTATTATCAGGGGCAAAATTAGCAGCAATTAATCCTATTATGATCGCATTATCAGCTGCCATCACAATATCAATTAGTATGATTTGTATCGAAATGATTAATTGCTCTAACATTGTTCTATTTGATGTATATAATTTAATTAAAAAAATTTAAAGTAAAAATAATGTCAATTAAAACCTACTCTTCAAATACTTCGAAAAAACAATTATTTTTGTTATCCATTCCGGTTTTTTTTTCTAACATGGCGATCCCTTTAGTAGGAATCGTTGATACTGGTTTAATGGGAAATTTGGGAGAAGCAAAATTTCTGGCCGCGACAAGCATCGGTACTACTTTTATGACTTTGATAATATGGAGTTTTGGCTTTTTAAGAATGGGGACTGTTGGAATAGTTGCTCAGCTTTATGGAAGGAGTGATTTTAGGGAAATCATAAGAACATTGTTTAGAAATTTAATTTTTGCCTTTATTATTTCAATATTCTTAATTCTTTCTAAACCTATTTTTATTTTTATTGCAAATAAATATTTTTTAATTTCATTAGAAACACAAAATTTAGTAGATACTTATATTTCTACAAGAATTTTTTCTATTCCTTTTGAATTTGTAATTTTCATTCTCATTGGATTTTATTTAGGAATACAAAAAACTAATATTTCAGGTCTTTTAATTATTTTTTGGTCAACTGTTAATATAATTTTAAGTTCATTTTTTGTTTTAACACTCGATTTAGAAATTTTTGGAGTAGTGCTAGGTACACTTATATCTAGTATTATAACTGCATTTTTATTTTCTTTTATTACCTATAAATATATCATTAAAAATTTTCAAATCATTCCAAGATTTCAAAAAATATTTGATCCACTTAAATTTGTAAGATTATTTTATATTAATTTAGATATTTTTTTTAGGACTTTATTTCTTACTTTTGCTTTTTTATGGGTAACCTATTTAGGATCCAAAATAGGAGAAGATTATTTAGCAGTCAATACGATTCTGATGCAATTTATAATTTTAGCTGCATTTTTTCTTGATGCATATGCTTTTTCTGCAGAAGGAGTTGTCGGTTATAATGTAGGGAGAAAAAATATAAAATCTTTTAATTTGGTTGTAGAAAATTCTATAAAACTAAGTTTCTTTACTTCACTATTTATATCTTTAATTTTTATAATTTTCTTAAAGCCGATGATAAATATTTTTACTGATATAGAAATGTTAAGATTCCTAGCTTACAAGCACGCTTTTTGGATTATTATTTTACCTCCTGTGGCGTCTTTCTGTTACCAGTTAGATGGAATATTTATTGGAGCTTCTCAAACAAAAGATATTAAGCATGCAATGATAATCTCAGTTGTATTTTTTATTATAATTTCAATTTTTTTGGTCAAACAGTTTGGTAATCATGGATTGTGGTTGGCTTTTATTTTGTTTATGTTTATAAGATCTGTTACTTTGACTCTTTTTTTCAATAATATATTTAAAAAATTTAAATGAAATTTATTTATAAATTACCAGGATATATACTATTATTATTTGGTGGATTTTGTTTGAGTTGGGGCGGTTTTATATTGAGATCATTCCAGACAACTGATGCTTGGGAGATTTTATTATTAAGATCTTTCTTCTTTTTTTTTGGGGTTTCACTTTTTTTAATACTTATATACAAAAAAAAAACTATTAATGTAATAAAAGAGTCTGGATTTTCAGGATTTCTTGGAGGTTTAGTAATGTCTTTAAGTTTTGTTGCATTTGTATTTGCTATGATGAATACAACTGTAGCAAACGTAGTTTTTATCATTAGTACGCAGACAATGTTTTTAGCAATTTTTGGATATTTTTTTTTAAGAGAAAAAGTTTCATTAATTGGATTCATTTCAATATTTTTAGCTATGATTGGCATTTCTATCATGATCGGAGACTCAATCTTTTCTGGTACACTTTTTGGCAACCTAGTTGCCTTAGCTATTCCGATAAACTTTACAATTTTAGTTATGATTGTAAGAAAAAATAATAATTTAGATATGGTACCTGCAATTTGGTATGCATCCGTGCTAAGTATCATTTATGGTTTAGTAATGACGGACTCATTTAATTTCTCTAATCACGATGTTTTCATGGGTTTTTTATTAGGCGTTCCTCAACTTGCTTTCGGTTTTATTTGCATTACGATAGGATCTAGAACAACTAAATCAGTAACAATAGGATTATTAATGCTTACTGAAACTTTATTTGCTCCATTCTGGGTATGGGTTTTCTTGAGTGAAATTCCCCCATTAAGTGTGTTTATTGGAGGAGCAATAATTATTTTAGCAATTTTAGCCAAAAGTTTTGATAAACAGCAATCAATCAAAGCCTAATTATATTTGACATTTATGGTTATTTGAAAGAAAGTGATGTTGTAACGGGAGAGACTAATTATTTAGCGCCGAAGGAGCAAATACCCTAAAAACTCTCAGGCAAAAGGACCGTTACCGTAATAACTCTGGAAAGAAGGCGAATGCCTCACCGAAGGATTAAATCTCTCAGGTAAAAAGACAGATAGGGAAAAAAAAGAGTTATTATGGAAATACAAAAAACAGCACTTTATAACACTCATAAAAATCTGGGTGCAAAATTTGTTCCTTTCGCGGGCTATAGTATGCCTATTCAATATAAAGATGGAATAGTTAAAGAACATATATCTACAAGAGAATATGCTGGTTTTTTTGATGTTTCTCATATGGGGCAATTTTTTTTAGAGGGTGACGAAACATTAATAGAAGCTCTGGAAAAAATTATTCCAGCAGATTTAAAATCTTTAAAAATTAATCACTCAAAATATTCATTTTTACTTAATGCTGATGGAGGGATAATTGATGATTTGATTGTAACGAAGACTGAAACAGGATTTTGTATAATTTTGAATGCCGCCTGCAAAGAAAATGATATTAAACAAATTTCACGATTTTTAGAAAAAAATCATAAGCACAACTTAAACAATGATTTATCTTTAATAGCTTTGCAGGGTCCCAAGTCGGTAGAAATATTAGAAAGATTGATACCTGGAGTTTCTAATTTAAGATTTATGACTGGAAACAAGTTTAATTACGAAGGTGAAACATTATATATTACAAGATCAGGTTATACAGGAGAAGACGGTTTTGAAATTTCTATCTCAAATAAGAAAGTTGAAAAATTAATTAACTTTTTAATATCAAATGAAGTTAAACCAATAGGTTTAGGTGCAAGAGATACATTGAGATTAGAGGCAGGTCTTTGCTTGTATGGACATGATTTAAATGAAAAAATCAATCCTGTAGAAGCTAATCTAAAATGGGCTATTGCGAAAAAAAGAAAAGATACTGGCGGCTTCAATGGCTGGAAAAAAATTAAAAGTCTTTTAACCAATGGTAGTGAAAAAATAAGAATTGGCATCAAACCTGAGGGCAAAGTTATAGCAAGAGAAAATACAAAAATTTTTTCACTAGATGACAATGAGATTGGTCTAGTTACAAGCGGAACTTTTGGCCCTAGTGTAAACGCACCAGTTGCCATGGGGTATATAAAATCAAAATTTGCTGAAGTTGGCACACCAATTAAGCTTGAAGTAAGAGGTAAAAAATATGATGGGAAAGTTTCAGAGCTTCCATTTTATAAAAAAAGTTATGTTAAATAAAAAAAGAGGTGAATATGAGTGAAAAAAAATTTTCTAAAAAACATGAATGGGTTTCATTAGAAGGTGATACAGCCACTGTAGGTATTACAAAACACGCTACTGAACTACTTGGAGATATAGTTTTTGTAGAAGTGCCTGATGTAGGTAAAACTGTAGAAAAAGAAAGTCAGGCAGCTGTAGTTGAGTCAACTAAAGCAGCAAGTGATGTTTACTCACCAGTTGCTGGTGAGGTCATAATTGGAAATAAAACTATAGTTGATGACCCGAGTAGCGTTAATTCAGATCCTGAAGGGGCGAGTTGGTTTTTTAAATTAAAGATTAAAAACAAGACTGAGTTTGACTCATTAATGTCTAAAGATGAATACGAAAAGTTTTGCAAGGAGAACCCAAATTAAATGATTGACGATACTTCTAAAGAATTTATTAACAGACATATTGGACCATCTGAGGAAGATAAATCCAAAATTTTAAAATTTATTGGTTATAAATCTTTAAATGAATTGATAAAGTCAACTGTACCTGAAAATATTTTACTTAAAAAAGAGCTGAAAATTGATCAATCTCTGTCTGAAAGCGAAGCTTTAAAAAAACTCAAGATAATTGGGCAAAAAAATGAAACATTCCGAAACTTTATTGGGATGGGATACTATAATTGCTTTACACCGCATGTGGTTCTCAGAAATATTTTAGAAAATCCAGGTTGGTATACCTCTTACACACCTTATCAGCCTGAAGTTGCCCAAGGCAGATTGGAAATGTTGCTTAATTTTCAGCAGTTAGTTATAGATTTTACAGGCATGGATATTGCTAATGCTTCTTTACTTGATGAAGCAACTGCAGCAGCTGAAGCAGTAAGTTTGGCTCAAAGAGTTACTAAAAATAATTCAAAAAAAGTTTTTGTTTCAAAAAACTGTAATCCTCAAGTAATAAATTTAATTAAAACTAGAATAGAACCTTTTGGCCTTAAACTTTTAATCGGAAATCAAGAAGAATATTTAAAAAATATAGATGGGGAACTTATTTGTGGAGTACTAGCTTATCCAGACACACTAGGAGAAATTAAAGATCCGAGCGAAGCAATTAGCGTGATAAGAAAAAAAGGAGGCAAAGCTATTTTGGTTTGTGATCTTTTGGCATTAGCAAAATTAAAAACACCTGCTGAACTAGGAGCAGATATCGCCGTAGGAAGCGCTCAAAGATTTGGGGTTCCAATGGGTTATGGCGGGCCACACGCAGCCTTCTTTGCAACTAAAGAAGAATTAAAGAGATCAATACCAGGAAGAATAATCGGTGTTTCAGTAGATAAATTTGGAAAAAAAGCTTACAGGCTATCTCTTCAAACGCGCGAACAACATATCAGAAGAGATAAAGCCACAAGTAATATCTGTACTGCTCAAGCACTTTTAGCAATAGTATCAGCTGCATTCGCAATTTATCATGGACCTAAAGGTATTTTAGATATTGCAAACAGAACATCAAAATTAGCAAACTTATTTGCTAAAAACGTAGAGGACGGAGGATTCATACTTCACTCAAAAAATTTTTTTGATACTGTTACGATTAAAACAAAAAGAAAAACAGAGGAAATTTACAAAAAAGCAATTTCAAAAAAGGTAAATCTAAGAAAAGTTGACAATGAGACCCTATCTGTTGCCTTTGATGAAGCTAAAAGACTTGACCATGTTAATTTACTTTTAGAAATATTTGGAATTAACAAAGACGTATCGAAGACTTCTGATATAACACTTGATAATTTGCCAAAAAATTTATTAAGATCTTCAGAATACTTAACTCATCCAGTTTTCAACAAATACCATTCAGAAACTGAAATGATGAGATATTTAAAAAGATTAGAGGATAGTGATATAGCGTTAAACAGATCAATGATAGCACTAGGATCTTGTACGATGAAATTAAATTCTACTGCTGAAATGATACCAATATCATGGAAAGAATTTTCTTTACCACATCCTTTTGTGCCAGTTAGTCAGATGAAAGGTTACAATGAGTTATTTAATGATTTGATTAAAGATTTGAAAGAAATAACCGGATTTGACGCAGTTTCTTTACAACCTAATTCTGGTGCACAAGGAGAATACGCTGGTTTGATGACAATAAGAGAGTTTTACAAAAATAAAAATCAATCAAATAGAAACATATGTTTGATACCTAACTCAGCGCATGGAACTAATCCCGCTAGTGCTCAAATGTCTGGAATGAAAGTAGTTGTTGTCAATTGCGATATTAACGGAAATATTGATTTAGAGGACTTAAAAAATAAATCTGAAAAATATTCAAAAGATTTAGCTGCACTTATGGTGACTTACCCTTCAACGCACGGAGTATTTGAAGAAAAAATTTCAGAAATTTGTGAAGTTATTCATTCTAACGGCGGGCAAGTTTATATGGATGGTGCTAATTTAAATGCATTAGTTGGAATAGCAAAACCAGGTAAATTTGGACCGGATGTATGTCATATTAATTTACATAAAACATTTTGCATTCCTCATGGTGGAGGTGGACCAGGCATGGGTCCTATAGCTTGTGCTAAACACCTAGAAGAATTTTTGCCTAATCATCATCATTTAAATAATTCTAACTCTGGTAAAAGTATGGGACCGGTTTCAGCTGCTCCATGGGGTAGCGCAAGTATTTTAGTTATATCATGGATGTACATTAAAATGATGGGTTCTAAGGGGCTTAAATTAGCTTCTGAAATTTCGATAATGAATGCTAATTATATTTCAAGAAAGTTATCAAAGGAATATGAAGTTTTGTATACAGGGAAGAATGGAAACGTTGCTCATGAATGTATTATTGATATTAGGCCAATTAAAGAGAAGACAGGGATAACTGAGGAGGATATCGCTAAGAGATTAATTGATTACGGTTATCACGCCCCAACTATGTCATGGCCAGTTTCTGGTACTATCATGATCGAACCTACTGAGAGCGAGAATTTAGAAGAAATAGATAGATTTTGTGATGCTTTCTTAAGCATTAAAAAAGAGATAGATGAAATTGGTAAAGGAAAATTTGAAAAAAAAGACAACCCAATTATTAATGCTCCTCATACATATTTGGAACTATCTGACGATAAATGGAGTCATTCATATTCAAGAAAAGATGCAGCATTTCCAAAATCTTATTTAAAAAATTATAAATATTGGGCGCCGGTAGCTAGAGTGGATAATGTCTATGGCGATAGAAATTTAATTTGCTCTTGTCCTTCTATGGATGAGTATAAGGATGAGGCTGCATAATTTTTTTAAATGAAAATAGCAGTCATTGGTTCAGGTATCTCTGGTTTATCATCGGCATATTTTTTATCCAAAAAATTTGAAGTTGATTTATTCGAAAAAGACGATCACTTTGGAGGCCATTCTTTCACCTACGAAATAAAAGAAGGAGATAAGTTTATTCCAGTAGACTTAGGCTTTATTGTTTTTAATGAAGTCACGTATCCAAATTTAGTAAAATTTTTTAATGAATTAAATGTTCCCTATGAAAAAAGCAATATGTCTTTTTCAGTTTCAATTAAAAATACTAATATTGAGTACAGCGGTAGTGGCTTAGGAGGTATTTTTGCTAACAAGACAAATCTTTTTAATCTTAAATTTTTAAATATGATCAAAGATATTATTTCATTTTATAAAACAGCTCCAAAGTTATTAGATGGCGAGATACAAAATGAAACTTTAGGAAATTTCCTTAATAAAAAAAAATTTTCAAAGCATTTTATTGAGTATCACCTAATCCCTATGGTCGCTGCTATTTGGTCTATGCCTTTTAATAAAGCTAAGGAAATGCCATTAAAAATCTTTTTGAATTTTTTTACTAATCACGGCTTATTTAAACTTAAAAATAGACCACAGTGGTATACAGTTTCAAAAAGAAGCAGAAACTACGTTAATAAAGCTACTGATAAAATAAGTGGAGAAATATTTAAAAACTATAAAGTAGATAAATTAATTAGAAGTAATGACAATGTCAGAGTTATGATTGGTAACGAATACATTGATTATGATCAAGTAGTGCTCGCGTCCCATGCAGACCAAAGTTTGAGTATGTTACATAACCCAACTGAACAAGAAAAAAATATATTAGGAAAATTTAATTATGTTAAAAATGAAGCGTTTTTACATACTGATGAAAGTTTGATGCCACAGAAAAGAAGAGCTTGGTCTAGTTGGAACTCTATTTCAGTTGGAAAAAGCACATGTATTACTTACTGGTTAAATAAACTTCAAAATTTAAATTCATCAAAAAACTATTTTTTAACTTTAAATCCTGTTTTAAAAATTAATGACGATTTTATTATTAAAAAAGTAAACTTTACCCATCCATATTTAAATTTAGAGAATACCGCACTTCAAAAGAACTTGAAATTAATTCAAGGTAAAAAAAGGACTTGGTTTTGTGGTAGTTATTTTGGTTACGGTTTTCATGAAGATGGATTAAAATCATCTATTGATTTAATAAATAATTTTAAAATTTGATGCATTCTTGTATTTATAATGGACAAGTAACTCACACGAGGTTTAAACCTGTGAAGCATTTTTTAAAATATAAAACTTTTTCATTTTTAATCGATTTAGATGAAATTAACCAATTAGATGGATCAATAGCTATCTTTTCTTACAATAAATTCAATATTTTTAGCTTTTATGATAAAGACCACGGAGAACGCGATGGAAGTAATTTAAAAGAGTGGGTACTAGCAAATATTAGTAAGTTTAATATTGAAGGAAAAATTAATAAAATCAAAATACTTTGTTATCCAAGAATATTTGGATACGTTTTTAATCCTTTAAGTATTTTTTATTGTTACGAAGATACAAAACTAAAGGCAATTTTTTATGAAGTTAAAAATACCTTTAATGAACAACACACATATATTTTTAAAATTAAAGATAATCAGAAAATATCTCAAAAATGTAAAAAAAAATTTTATGTGTCTCCGTTTATGGATATGGAAACTTACTATAATTTTAAATTGCTAGATCCAAATGATAAACTCTCAGTTTTCATTAAACAAACGGACACTGTTGGAACTATTTTAACAGCTACTCAAACAGGAGAAAAAAAAGAATTTAGTTTTAAACAACTTGCCTTTAATTTTTTTAAATACCCCTTAATGACTATTAAAATCATTAGTTCGATACATTATGAAGCATTACTATTGTGGAAAAAGGGCGCAATATATAGAAAAAGAAATAATAAAATAAAAAATAATCTTAGTTTTGAGGAATATTAATGAGTATTAAAAAAATAGCAGAAAAATTTGTTTTAAATAAATTAAAAACATTAAAAAAAGGTAATCTAAAACTAGTTAATTATGATGGAAAAGTTTTTCATTTTGGTAACCTACAAAGTGATTTAACTGCTGACATAAAAATTAATAACGCGAATTTTTATATTAATGTAATTCTTGGAGGGAGTTCTGCTTTTGGCGAAGCACACATTAACAAAGATTTTTACACCTCCAATTTAACAAATCTAATTGAACTTACAGCAAAAAACATAAAATTAGTTTATACTTTTTCAGGAAGTTTAAAACTTCAAAAAATTAAAAATTTTATTAAAAAAATTTTTGTGTCTAATACAAAGAGTAAAAGCAAAAAATATATTTCAAAGCACTACGATCTAGGTAATAAATTTTTTGCAGAGTGGTTAGATCCAACATTAACTTATTCTAGTGCTATATATGAAAACCAAATTAATAACTTAGAAATAGCTCAAAAAAATAAATATAAAAAATTAATCGATTTACTGAAAGTAAAAGATGGAAATAAAGTATTAGAAATAGGTTGTGGGTGGGGTGGGTTCTCCGAATATCTTGCTAAAAACTATAATGTAAATATAGATTGCATCACAATTTCAAAAAAACAATTTGAATTTTCTAAACAAAGAATATTTAAAGCAGGCTTAAATAATAAAGTTAACGTCAAATTTCAAGATTATAGGGACTTGAGAGAAAAATACGATAATATTGCCTCGATTGAAATGATAGAAGCAGTTGGTGAAAAATACCTTAATCAATATTTTAGTAAAATAAAAAATTCTCTTAAAATCAATGGTTCATCAGCTATTCAAAGTATAACAATAAGCGATCATTTATTTGATAGGTATAAAAGCGATGAAGATTTTATACAAAAATATATTTTTCCTGGAGGTTTTTTGCCTTCTGTAAATCAAATAAAAAAACTAATTAAAATAAATAATTTAGATTTGATAAAAATTAACACTTATTCAAATGATTATGCAAAAACACTGTCAACTTGGAGGAAAAACTTTTTTAATTCATGGGACAAAATAGCCCCGCTTGGTTTTGATAATTCGTTTAAAAGAATGTGGGAGTTCTACTTGTCTTATTGTGAGGCTGGATTTAGATCAAAAAACATTAACTTGATTCAATTCTCTATGTTTAATAAAGAAATATAATGAAAAAAATACTATCATTTTTTTTAATAATATTTTTAAATGGATGTGCAAATAATATGAAACCGACAGATTTTAAAGATCAAAATCCTAGACTTGTAATTGAAGATTATTTATCTGGAGATGTCAAAGCATGGGGTGTCCTACAAAATAGATCTGGAAAAGTAACTAGACAGTTTAAAGCAGATTTAAATGGTAAGTGGGATGGTACAAATCTTGTGCTAAACGAGATATTTAATTGGAATGATGGCGAAAAACAAACGAGACAGTGGACAATTAAAAAGATTGATGAAAATAATTATGAGGGTACAGCAGCAGATGTTGTAGGTACTGCCAAAGGGTACTCATATGGCCCAGCTTTCAAATTTGAGTACGTTTTACTTGTGCCTGTTAAGGGTAAAAATATAAAAATCACTTTTGATGACTGGATTTTTATGCAAGATGATCGTGTAGCAATAAATAGAGCTACTATGACAAAATTTGGAATTAAAGTTGCAGAATTAACTGTAATGTTTATAAAGGACTAACATGTTTGAATTACCAAAATTAGATTACGCTAACTCTGCTCTCTCACCAATTATGTCCGAGCAAACTCTAGATTTACATCATGGAAAACACCATCAAACATACATAACGAATTTAAATAATTTTATTAAAAGCACCAATTATGAAAAATTATCTCTAGAAGAAATAATAACTAAATCTTCTGATGAGAGTAAAGCCGGCATATTTAATAATGCCAGTCAACACTGGAATCATAATCTTTTTTGGAAATGCATGAAACCAAATGGTGGTGGAAAAGCGTCATCCAAACTCGAAGAAAAAATTAAAAAAGATTTCGGAAGTTTTGAAAAATTTAAAGAAGAATTTATTAATGCTGGCGTTACTCAATTTGGATCCGGATGGTGCTGGTTATCTGTTAAAGAGGGAAAATTAGTTATTACTAAAACACCTAATGCTGAAAACCCAATTATTCATAATATGAAACCCATATTAGGTTGTGATGTTTGGGAACATTCTTATTATCTAGATTATAAAAATAAAAGACCAGCTTACTTAGAAAACTTTTTCGA
>MDSV01231205.1_pt1 | contig 11298 bp, 13 predicted proteins | sample 810851 | NCBI WGS metagenome assembly MDSV01 (sample SAMN05326640, study PRJNA326480) | marine metagenome | isolation source: seawater | place: Atlantic Ocean: North East | collected 2012 | reverse complement strand
TTTTCTCACAAAAAAGTATATTTCTTAAGAGGATAAGTCAATATAACTTACCATTATGAAAGATTTACTTTATCTAAAAGACGAACAAATTAAAGATTTTATACAACTTCTTTTTTATGCTTACAGAGAAACTTTCTCTGATCCCAAAAAAGTATTGTCTAAAAGATTTTTTGGTCCTGCTCACTTAAGATCTTTAAATTTAATAGAAAGACACCCTGGTATAAGTTTAGGTGAACTAATGTTTAAATTAAAAGTAACCAAACAGAGTTTAAATAGAGTTTTAAGAGATTTAATTAAGACTAATATGATAAAACAAATTAAAGATGAAAACGATACAAGAAAAAAAAATTTATTTTTGGATAAAGAAGGAAAAATTTTTTTTGATACTGTTTATAAAGCCCAAAAAAAAAGAATTTTTAATGCTTTGAAAAATTCAAACCCGGAATCAGTCATTAAATTTAAACAAGTTTTGAAAAGAATTGTAGATGGAAAATAACAAAATTCATATATTAATTGTTGATGATGATAATCGAATAAGAGATCTTTTAAAAGAATATCTAAAAGATAATAATTTTATAATTTCTACAGCCGAAAATGCGGAGAGTGCTAAAAGTAAATTGAAACAATTTAAATTTGATATGATTGTGTTGGATGTAATGATGCCTGGACAAAACGGATATGATTTAACTAAAGAAATTAGAAAATTTTTGAAAACTCCAATTATCTTACTTACTGCTAAAGGCGAGGTAGAAAATAGAATTAAAGGGTTAGAACTTGGAGCTGATGACTATATTGGTAAACCTTTTGAACCTAAAGAACTACTTTTAAGAATTAAAAATATTATTAATAAAAAAAGTAAAATTGACTTAAATATAAAGTATTTTATAGGTGAAGCCAAAATAGATTTGAACAAAATGACTATAAATCTTGGAAATAATAGTAAAAAAATTAATAATGCTGAAAAAAAAATTTTAATTGAAATGCTAGCCAATCCAGGTAAATCTTATACGAGAGAGCAAATAGGTGAAATTTCTGGAATTAATCAAGAGCGTTCTATAGATGTAATGATAACAAGACTAAGACAAAAAATTGAATTGAATCCTAAAAGTCCTAAATATTTACAAACAATTAGAGGGTCAGGCTATGTTCTCTGGGTTGAATAAATTTTTAAAAATTGTTTTGCCTAAAAGATTATTTTATAGAGCTTTAATTATTGTTGCAGCTCCGACAATACTATTGCAAATCATAGTAACCGTTGTTTTTTATGATAGTATTTGGATTAAGGCCAATAAAAATATTACTAGGTCTTTAGTATCACAATTACAAACTATACAGAACGTTTACTTAAATAATAAAGACAATTTAGATTTTTTTACTGATAGCTATAAGAATAATTTTAATTTTGAAATAAGTATTAATCAAAATCCTTTTCCAGAAGAAACAGGTGAAAGGAAATTTAGTCCATTAGATAGATCCTTAAGGCGTGAATTAAAGTCAGCTTTTGGTAACAACAGTTATTGGTTTAGTACAGTCAAATTTAAGAAAGCAGTTGAAATTAAGATTAAAACAGAAAATGAAGTAATTGAATTCATAGTTCCAAAAGAAATGATTGGTGCTTCATCGGTAAGATTGTTCGTTTTATGGACGACACTTCCGTCCATTGTTTTAATTTTCATAGCACTTGTTTTTTTAAAAAACCAAACAAAACCACTTGTCCGACTTGCAAAAGCAGCAGAAAAATTTGGTAAAGGAGATTATGTAAATAATTTTAGACCTTCTGGTGCAGCTGAAATAAGAAAAGCAGCTTATGAATTTGATAGGATGGCAAAAAGAATAAATCGTCACTTAAATCAAAGATCTGAAATGCTGTCTGGTATAAGTCATGATTTAAGGACACCTCTAACAAGACTAAAACTCCAACTTGAGATGTTAAATCAAAAAGATATTTCTAAAAATATGTCAAAAGATATAGATGAAATGGAAAATATGTTAAATGATTATTTACAATTTGCAAAAACTCAAGCAAAAGAGGAGACTTCTTCTATAAATTTATCAAATTTACTTAAAGAAATAAAAAAAGATCTGAGTAATGAAAACATAATTTTAGAAAATTTAGAGGATATAGTTTTAAAGGGTAGATTATCCGCCTTAAAAAGATGTTTCGAAAACGTTATACAAAATGGATTAGTTTACGGGAAAAAAGTTTTTATTTATTTAAATAAAGGATCTAATGGTTCTGCGATTATTTTCGATGATGATGGTCCAGGTATACCAGAGGATCAATACAAAAATGTTTTAAAACCTTTTGTCAGACTTGATAAAAGCAGAAGCCTTAATAAATCTGGAGTTGGATTAGGGTTAGCAATTGTTGAAGACATCGTTAATGCACACGGTGGCAGTATACAGCTTGGGAAAAGTAAATTTAATGGTCTTCAGGTTAAGATTTTCTTGCCTTTTTAATTTTTTTATTCTTTAGAGTTAATCGTTTAATTGTGGCCTCTTGTCTTTGCACAAGTTTTTTAAGTATTTCAAATTCTTCTCTAGGCACTAATCGAAGTTTGCTAATTAATTTATCTCTTGTAAATTTCATGTCTGTAGATATTTTTTTTTGAATATCTTCTGATGTCAAAATACCATTTTCTATTAGACTGGTTAAAGATTTTAGTAATTTTTCTGTATTGCTCATAATTGATCTTATTTGATAGAAAAATAAATTTCAAATGTGATATAAGAACCTATGTATATCCACAATTTAGACCCAGTGATATTCGATTTCGGGTACTTTGCAGTTAGATGGTACTCACTCGCTTATATTGTAGGTATTTTATCCGGATGGTGGTTAGGGAAAAAAATTATTGCCAAAAAATTTAACGGTACAAATATAAATTTTGAACTAAAAGAATTTGATAATCTAATCACGACTTTGATTTTTTCAATTATTCTTGGTGGTAGATTGGGTTATGTTTTTTTTTACAATTTTAATTATTATATTTTGAATCCTTTAGATATTTTTAAGATTTGGGAAGGTGGTATGTCTTTTCATGGTGCTTTGCTAGGTATAATTATAGGTACTTATCTATTTTCATTAAAAAAAAATATTTCTACATTTTTTTTATTAGACATAATTGCTTGTGTGGCACCAATTGGAATATTTTTTGGACGCATAGCTAATTTCATTAATGGGGAACTAATTGGTAAGTCGACCGATGTGCCTTGGGGAGTAATATTTTCTAAGACTGATGCATTAACTAGACATCCATCACAACTTTATGAAGCCTTTTTGGAAGGGATAATCTTATTCATAATAATGAATATGTTAATATTTAAAAAAGATTATATAATTGGAACTTGCTCTTACATGTTTTTAATTTTGTATGGTTGTTTTAGAATATTTTCTGAATTCTTTAGGGAGCCAGATATACAAATAGGATATGTGCTAAATTTATTAAGCATGGGATCTCTACTTAGTATACTAATGATATTCAGTGGTATTATTATTTTTTTCAAAAGAAAATGAGCTATAATCAAATTTTTTTTAATAAAACAAAAGCACTTCAAGTTGATAAGTTTTTAGAAAACGTACTTTATAAAAAAAAGGGATATTACTCTTCTAATATACCTTTTGGTTCCAAAGGAGATTTTATAACAGCACCAGGAGTGTCTAATCTATTTTCTGAAATAATAGGTATTTGGATGATATCTTCTTGGCATATTTTAGGTGAACCAAATAAATTTAATATTGTCGAACTTGGCCCAGGGGATGGAAGTTTAACAAAAATCTTAATAAGGACATTTAAAAAATTTCCAAGTTTTAAAAAATCTGTAAATATTTTTTTATATGAAAAAAGTGGTTTACTAAAAAAATTACAAAAAAAGAATATTAACAATATTCAAGTAAAATGGATTAATGATTTTGATGATATAAAAGAAGGCCCTGTAATTTTTTTTGGTAATGAATTTTTCGATGCTATACCAATAAAACAGTTTATAAAAAAAAAGAAATCTTACTTGGAAAAATATTTTTCAATCAATAATCAAAATAAAATAATTAAACTTTATAAAAAAGCTAAGAATAAAGATATAACTCAATTAAAAAAATATAAATCAATTAAAAATTTAAAATTTATTGAGTTTCCAAAAAAAGGATTGAAAGTAATTGATAAGATTGTAAATAAAGTATCAGAATTAAAGGGGGGACTACTTTTAGTTGATTATGGTTATTTGATCTCAAATAATAAGAGCACACTTCAATCTGTTTTTAAACATAAGAAGAATAATTTATTAGAAAATTTAGGTAAAGCAGATATTACATCTTTAGTAAATTTTGAGCTTTTAAAAGAACATTTAATTAAAAAAAAACTAAAAGTAAAAAATATTGTTTCACAAAAGTTTTTTTTAGAAAACATGGGTATAATCAATAGAGCAGATAACTTAAGTAAAAAAATGAGTTTTAGAGAACAAACAAATTTATACTTAAGATTAAAGAGATTGCTTGATAAAAAATTTATGGGTGATTTGTTCAAGGTCATATTTGCTTATAAATTTCACAAAAATAATTTTTTAGGTTTCGAATAATGTTTTACTCAAAAAAATTAATAAAATTTAAAAATATAAATCACTGTTTTTTTTCAAAAAAGGGCGGTGTTTCAAAGGGAATTTATAAAAGTCTTAACTGTGGTCGTGGCTCAAATGACAATAAAAAGAATGTGAATAAAAATCTTGCACTAGTTTCAAAAAAAATGAAAATTAATCAAAAAAATTTAAAGTTAATGCACCAAACCCATAGCAATAAGGTAATTGTTTTAAACAGCAAAAACAAAAAAAATAAGGTGTATGATTGTGACGCTATTATTACAAATTTAGAGGGATTTGGTTTAGGCGTAGTTACAGCGGATTGTGTGCCAATTATAATTTATGATGTTAAAAATCATATTATAGGATGTGTTCATGCAGGTTGGAAAGGTGCCATTTCAGGAATTATAGAAAATACTATTAAGAAGTTTAAAAAACTACATAAAAAATGTAAATTTTTTGCTGCAGTCGGTCCATGTATTGGAAACAAAAGCTATGAGGTAGACTCAATTTTTTATAATAAATTTATTTCAAAATCCAAAAAAAATATCATCTACTTTAAAAAAAAGAACAAATACAAAAAATTGTTTGATTTAAGAAATTTTGTTAGTGATAAGCTGCATAATTTAAATGTAAAAGTGGATCATGTTAATCACGATACTTACACAGAAAAAGGAAGATTTTTTAGTTACAGAAGATCTACTAAATTGGCTCAAAGTGATTACGGTAGATGTATTTCAGTGATAAGCTTGACAAAGTTTAGCCAAAATTAATCATTATATTTAAAATTGTTAAAGTTCTTATAAAAAATTCTTCAACAACAATTAATTTTATTTGGTTTGAAAAGGTTTAAAAATAACTGTATAAATAATTGCGCTTCATGAAAATTTTATCTGGCACGAGCAATCTCCAATTAAGTAAAGACATTTCAAGAAAATTGAAATTAAAATTAGTTAATACAAATATAAGAAGATTTTCTGACGGGGAAATCTATATTGAAATAAATGAAAACATAAGAGGAAATAGTGTTTTTGTAATTCAATCAACTTCAAATCCTGCTAATGATAATTTGATGGAGCTTTTGTTAGTAATTGATGCATTGAAAAGATCATCTGCAAAAAATATTACAGCTGTAATTCCTTATTTCGGATACGCTAGACAAGATAGAAAAGTTGCGCCAAGAACTTCCATTTCTGCAAAAGTTGTAGCTAATTTAATTACAAACGCTGGAGCTAGTAGAGTAGTGACTGTGGATCTTCATGCTGGGCAAATTCAAGGATTTTTTGACATGCCGGTAGACAATTTATTTACTACACCTCTTTTTGCAAAATATATCAAAAAAAAATTAAATAATAAAAAACTTATTTGTGTTTCTCCTGATGTTGGTGGAGTTCAGAGAACAAGAGGATTGGCTACAAGAATAAAAGCAGATTTAGCAATAATCGATAAAAGAAGACCAGCGCCTGGTAAATCTCAAGTCATGAATATTATTGGAAATGTTAAGAATAAAACATGTATAATTGTAGATGATATTATTGACAGCGGAGGAACAATAGTAAACGCAGTCGATGCACTTAAAAAAAATGGTGCCCAAGAAGTTTATGTTTTCATTACACACGCAGTGCTGAGTGGAGACGCTGTTAAAAAAATAAAAAATTCAAAAATAAAAAAGCTTATAATTACTGACACAATTGATAACGCTCAAAAAATTAAAAAAAACAATAAAATAGAGGTCTTATCAATCTCCTCATTAATGTCTGAAGCGATAAAAAGAATAGCTAATTCTAATTCTGTGTCAGATTTATTTAATTAGTGCTTGTTTTATTAAATAAGTTGCGTTATATAGCTTCTCCAATAAAAATTAAATGAGTAACTTAAAAGCAATAAAAAGAGATAGCAGTTCTACCGGAGCAACTAATAAGTTGAGATCCTCTGGACTTATTCCTGCAATTTTATATGGAGGGAAAGACCCTAATCAAAAAATTTCTATTGTTAAAAAAGATATTAGAGAAATCATAAATTCTGACAATTTTTTATCTAAAGTTCTTGAATTAGATATAGAGGGAAAAAAGGAAAAAGTTTTGCCAAGAGACGTTGCTTATCACGTGGTTTCTGAAGAACCTATACATATTGATTTTATGCGAGTGGTATCAGGAAAAAAAATAGTTTTAGAAATTCCTGTCAAATTTATAAATCAACCAGAGTCTCCAGGTTTAAAAAGAGGTGGAGTACTTAATATAGTTAGAAGAGCAGTAGAACTAAGATGTCCTGCAGAAAATATTCCTAATGATATAGTTATTGACTTAACTGGAACTGAAATTGGAACAAGTATAAAAATATCATCAGTAAAATTACCAGAGAATGTTGTACCAACCATTACAGATAGAGACTTTGTAATTGCAACCGTAGCTGCACCAACAATAATTAAAGAACCAGAAAAACCTGCCGAAGAAACTGCGGAGGGAGCAGAAGGTGAAGCTGCTGCAGAAGGAGCTGAAGCTACAGCAAAAGATGGTGATCCAGCTAAAAAAGATGAAAAAGGTAAAGAAGCAGCTGCTGGTGATAAAAAATCTGATGATAAAAAACCTGCTGAAAAAAAACCTGCTGAAAAAAAACCTGCTGATAAAAAATAATTAATATGCTTTTACTCGTTGGATTAGGAAATCCAGGCTCTAACTATACCAATACAAGGCATAATATTGGTTTCAAAATTATTGATGCTATTAATTCTCATTTTAAACTTTCAAAACAGAAGCCAAAATTTAAAGGTTTGCTCACGACAGGGAATATTGATTCTAAAAAGATATATGCAATTAAACCACTTACTTTCATGAATAACTCTGGGACTGCTATTAAGGAGCTAATTGACTATTTTAAAATTGACGCAAAAAATGTTTTTGTTTTCCATGATGATATGGATATTGATTTCGGGAAAATTAAAGTAAAATTTGGTGGTAGCAGTGCTGGTCACAACGGGATAGAATCAATAGATAAATTTATTGGAAAAGATTATTCTAGAGTTCGCGTTGGTATTGGGCATCCAAAAATGAAGAAGAAAGTTAACAATCATGTTTTAGAAGATTTCAAAGAGGATGAAGAAGAAAAAATTCAAGAAATTACAGAAAATATCGTAAAACTAATACCAACTTTGATTGATAGAAAAATGGACTTATTCTCGAGTAAAGTTAATCAAAATCTTAATGGGATTTAAATGTGGTATTGTTGGCTTGCCCAACGTTGGAAAATCAACTTTATTTAATGCTTTAACTGCATCGAAAAATGCTGAAGCTGCAAATTTCCCATTTTGCACAATTGATCCTAATATTGGAATTGTAGACGTAGTTGATAGTAGATTAGATCAACTCTCAAAATTATCTAAATCGAACAAAAAAATTTATACAAATATTACTTTTGTAGATATAGCTGGATTAGTAAAAGGAGCATCTAAAGGTGAAGGTTTAGGAAATAAATTTCTTTCACATATAAGAGAAGTTGATGCAATTATACATTTAGTAAGATGTTTTGATTCAGATAAAATTACACATGTTAATTCACAAATAGACCCTGTTAAAGATTTAGATACAATTAAGACAGAAATAATTCTTTCTGATATCGATCTAATTCAAAAAAAATTGGAAAAAAATAAAAAAAAATTACTCAAAGAAGATGAAATAAATATATTAAATAATCAGCTCACGCAGTTAAATGAAGGTATCGAATTAACACCTAAAGATGAAAAAGAAAAAAAATTTTTATCAAATATTGGTTTATTGAGTTTAAAACCGAAAATAATTGTATGTAATGTTGATGAAACAAGTGTGTCTAAAGGTAATAAATTCACCGAAGCGGTTAAATCGAAATATACAAGTGAAAAAGTTATAATAGTTTGTGCTGATATCGAAGATCAAATCATGGGTCTAGATAAAGATGAGAGAGAAGTTTTTATGAAAGATATTGGTTTAGAAAAAACTGGTTTAAACCAATTAATAAAAGAAGGTTATGAGCTTCTTAATTTAGATACATTTTTTACATCAGGACCTGAGGAAAGTAGAGCATGGACGGTAAAAAAAAATACATTAGCTCCGCAAGCAGCTAGTGTAATTCATACTGATTTTGAAAAAAATTTTATCAGAGCGGAAGCAGTATCTTGTGAAGATTTTATAAAATTTGGTAGTGCTGAAAAATGCAAAGAAAACGGAAAACTGAGAATTGAAGGTAAAGATTATATAGTTAAAGATGGAGATGTTTTATACTTCAGAGTCAATCCTTGACCAGATTTTTTTCATGCTTAAATAAACTAAAATTGTTAAAAGCACCAGATATATAATTACTTTTACACCTGTTCTGTGTCTCTCTTCAAGTTCTGGTTCTGCAGCCCAGGACAAAAAAGTTGTAACATCTTTTGCCATTTGATCTACAGTAGCCTCAGTACCATCCGAATATTCTACAATACCTTCTGACAAAGGTGCAGACATTTTAATTTTATTTCCGATCATGTACTTATTGTAATAAACTCCATCATCTAAAACGACTCCCGGTGGTGGGTCTTCATAGCCAACTAAAACAGAATAAATATAGTCTGAGCCTCCAGGTCTAGCTTTTACTAATACAGACATATCAGGAGGATATGCTCCGCCATTAGCTGCAATTGAAGCATTAACGTTAGGATATGGGCTTTTGAACTTGTCCGATGGCTTACCCGGTCTTATAAACATTTCTCCCTGACTATCAGGGCCATCTTCTATTTCAACACTTGCAGCAATGGCTTTTACTTCAACTGCAGAAAATTCAGGTCCGCCTGGCTCGCCAAGATTTCTATAACTTAAATATTGCATTGAATGGCATGATGAACATACTTCCTTATAGACTTGAAAACCTCTTTGAAGTGAAGCTCTATCAAACTTGCCGGTAAGACCTTTAAAAGTCCAGTTTACTTTAATTGGATCTATTTGCTCTGCGCTATAGGTTAAGTTGGGTGATAAAATTACGGAAGCAATAATAAATATTTTTAAAAATTTAAATTTTTCCATTATCCTTCTTAGCTAAAGACGGTTCAGAACCTCCTGATAGGACAGGATCAGAAATACTCATTGGAATTGGGTCAGTTTTCTCTAACAGTCCAACTACTGGTAATACAACAATAAAATGTAAAAAATAATAAATTGTTCCAATTCTTGCTAAAACGAGATAAATTCCTTCCGCTGGCATCGCTCCCATATAACCTAGCATTAAAACGTCTAAAACAAAAATCCAGAAAAATTGTCTATATAATGGTCTAAAAACTGCAGACCTAACCTTTGAAGTATCTAACCAAGGCAATACAAATAAAATAAATATTGCTCCAAACATTAAAATTACTCCGCCTAGTTTATCAGGAACAGATCTTAGGATTGCGTAAAAAGGTAGTAAATACCACTCTGGTACAATATGAGCAGGAGTAACTAATGGATTCGCTGGAATATAATTATCTGAGTGTCCTAAAACATTTGGAGAAAAAAATACAAAACCTGCAAAAATAATCATAAACATTAATAGTGCAAAAGTATCTTTAATTGTAATATATGGATGAAAAGGAACTGTATCTTTAGATGGTTTTTTTATGTCTATCCCAACTGGATTGTTGTTTCCAGGAACATGTAAGGCCCAAATATGTAAAACGACCAGACCCAAGATTAAGAATGGTATCAAATAATGTAAACTGAAAAATCTATTTAAAGTTGGATTATCAACAGAATAGGCGCCCCATAACCAAGTTGTAATACTTTCGCCGACCAGAGGTATTGCACTAAATAAATTTGTAATCACCGTAGCTCCCCAAAAGCTCATTTGACCCCATGGCAAAACATAACCCATAAACGCTGCAGCCATCATTAAAAGATAAATTAATAATCCAATGATCCAAATCACTTCTCTTGGTGATTTATACGACCCGTAAAATAAAGATCTAAAAATATGAATGTAAACTGCTAGAAAAAACATTGAAGCACCGTTACTATGAATGTATCTGATTAACCAACCATAATTCACGTTTCTCATTATATGTTCAACACTAGCAAAAGCTAAATCTGCGTGAGCAACATAGTGCATTGCTAAAACTATTCCTGTAATAATTTGTGTTAATAAACAAAATGTTAATATACCGCCAAAAGTCCACCAGTAATTTAAATTTTTAGGAGTTGGATAGTCTGTTAAATGTGAGCCTAATGTTAATAAAGGTAAACGATCATTAAACCATTTTCCAGCTTTTGATTTAGGTGTGTATTCGTGTTCACTCATTTTTCATTAACCAATCTTAATTGTTTTATTGTCTACAAATTCAAACTTAGGGATTTCCATATTTTTTGGAGCTGGCCCTTTTCTTATCCTGCCTGATACATCGTAATGAGAACCATGACACGGACAAAACCAACCTTTGTAATCTCCTTTATTTTTTAATGGCACACAACCTAAGTGAGTACAAACACCCAGCATCACAAGCCACTCATCTTTCCCCTCTTTTACTCTTTCTTCATCTTTTTGAGGATCGGGCAAATCGTCCATACTTACAGCTCTAGCTTCTGCTATTTCATCTGGCGTCCGTCTTTTTAAAAATACTGGTTTCCCTCTCCATAAAACAGTAATTGATTTTCCTGGTTCAATTTGACTAATATCAACTTCAGTAGTCGCTAGGGCTTGCTGAGCCTTATCAGGATTCATTTGATCGATTAACGGCCAAACTACCGCTCC
>MDSV01202905.1_pt1 | contig 11299 bp, 9 predicted proteins | sample 810851 | NCBI WGS metagenome assembly MDSV01 (sample SAMN05326640, study PRJNA326480) | marine metagenome | isolation source: seawater | place: Atlantic Ocean: North East | collected 2012 | reverse complement strand
GTTTATTGCTCTCCACGCTAATTTTCCATGACCAATCTCTCTTCTACCAGTTCCAATTCTTCCACATTCTCCAACAGAGAAAGGCGGAAAGTTATAATGCAGCATAAAGTTTGACCTTTGCATTCCTTCAAGGCTTTCAAGTCTTTGCTCGTCATCAGTCATTCCAAGAGTAGTTACTACTAAAGCTTGTGTCTCTCCTCTTGTAAATAAGGCTGAGCCATGAGTTCTTGGTAGAACACCTACTTCACACTGAATTTGTCTTACGTCTGCTAGACCCCTACCATCTATTCTTTTCTTTTCTTTTAAAATTGCAGTTCTAACAATATCTTTTTCTAAAGATTTAAGTTGACTCATAGCTTGATTCTCTGTCACTGCTTCATCTTCAGCAAACATTTCTTTACATTGGTTCTCAATTTCAGAAATAGCTGTAGATCTTTTTTTCTTATCGATTTCTTTAAATGCATTTCTCAAACTACTTTCGAATTTATCAGCGATTTTCTTTTTTACTTCTGACTGATCTACTTCCTCTATTTCCCATTTTGGTTTTCCAGCTTTTTTAGCTAACTTCTCAATTGACTCAATTATTGGAATAAATTTTTCATGACCAAATTTTACTGCATCAAGCATGATTTTTTCAGATAATCCTGAAGTTTCCGACTCAACCATTAAAACTGCGTCTTTAGTACCCGCTACGACTAAGTCTAATTCTGAGTCTTTTAATTCCTCAATTGACGGGTTTAGTAAATATTTACCCTCTTTATACCCAACCCTGCTTGCAGCTATAGGTCCTTGAAATGGTAACCCAGATATTGCTAAAGATGCTGATGATGCAATTATTGATAAAATATCAGGTTGATTTTCTCCATCATATGACAATACCGTAGGAAGTAATTGTACCTCATTCATAAAGCTTGATGGGAATAAAGGTCTAATAGGTCTGTCTATTAATCTTGAAATTAAAGTTTCTGCTTCGGTAGGTCTTGCTTCTCTTTTAAAATACCCACCTGGAATTTTTCCAGCTGCGTAATATTTTTCTTGATAATTAACTGATAATGGAAAATAATCTTGTCCATCTTTTAGTTTTTTAGCACCAACAGCTGTTGCAATCACCACTGTTTCGCCAAAAGTTGCTATTATGGCACCGTCGGCTTGACGTGCCACTTTACCAGTCTCTAAAGTTAACTTTTTTCCGTTAACATCTAATTCCTCTTTATGTATTTTAAACATTATTTCCTTAAATTTAATTGTTTGATGACCTTTGAATAGGACTCAACATTTTTCTTTTTAAGGTAAGTAAGAAGTTTTTTTCTTTTGTTGACAGACTTCGTCAATCCTAAAGTTGAATGTTTATCCTTTTTAAACTTTTTAAAATGCTCTGATAGTTTAGTAATTTTATCAGTGAGTAATCCTATTTGTATTTCTGTAGAACCAACATCTTTCCCATGGGTTGCTAGCGATTTAATTGTTTCTTTTTTTGTCTTTATCATTTTCGTTATTTTTTTTAATTATCTTTTCAATCTTTTCGGCATATTCAAATGAGTTATCTCCTACAAAAGTGAGTTTGGGAAGAAACTTAATATCTAGCCTCTTAGACAGTGCTCTTCTAACAAGATGCGAGAACTCCGTCAAGATCCTTACTGTTTCTTTAGTGTCTACCCCCCCTAGAGGAATAACATAAACCCTAGCTGTTTTTAAATCTGGTGTCATTCTTACTTCTGTAACAGTTATTAATTTTGAATTGATCGAAGGTATTTTAGCCTCATTTCTAATTAACAACTCACCAAGGTTTTGCTTTACTAGCTCTCCAACTCTCAATTGTCTCTGGGAAAAAGGTCTTTGGGTAGATTGATTGCTCATCATGTTAAATTGATCTTTGAATTTTTTCAGATAAATAGGACTCTATTACATCTTTTTCTTTAAAATCTATAAAATCTTTAATGCTTATTCCACACTCTAATCCGGAACCTACTTCTTTTACTTGATTTTTTTCCCTGAAAATCGATAAAATTTCTCCACTGTATACGACCACTCCATCTCTAATTATCCTAGCTTTAGATTTACTTTTTATTTCACCACTGATTACTTTTGAACCAGCAATCTTTCCAGCCGTTGATACTTTAAAAATTTTTTGAATTTCAGCACTTCCAAGAACTGTTTCTTTAACATCAGGCTCTAGAAGGCCTGATAACGATTTTTCCACATGATCAATTGCTTCATAAATAATATTAAAGTATTTTATATTAATCTTTTGTTCTTCAGCTAATTTTTTTGCTTCTCGATTGGGCTTAACATTAAAACCGATAAGAGTGGCATTCGAGGCTTTAGCTAAAGAGACATCTGTCTCATTAATCATACCAATATCTGATAAAATGATTTTTGCCTCTACCTCATTATGATCAATTTTATTTATAGCCATCTTTAAGGCTTCGCTAGAACCTTGAACATCAGATTTAATTATAATGTTAAGCTCATCTTTATCTTTCACATCCTCAAATAAAGTTGTTCTATCTTTAGGTAGAATTTTATTCTGCGCAGAGTCATTCTTTTTAAATTCTACCAGTTGCTTTGCTTCATCTTCGTCTTTAGTTACCATAAATTCTGCACCTGCATAAGCTGAACTGTTCATGCCAAGGATTTCTACGGGCATAGAAGGTAGTGCTTCTTTAACCGACTTACCTTCGTAATTAATCATGGCTCTAATTTTTCCATATGTATCACCACAGATAAAGTGATCGCCTGTCTTCAATTTTCCATTGCTAATTAAAATTGTTGATACAGGACCTTTTCCTTTATCAATTTTTGACTCTATAACTACACCTCTAGCTTTATCACTAAATGAAGCTTTTAAATCTAGAATTTCAGATTGAAGAAGAATACTTTCTTTTAATTTATTTAAATTTGTCTTTTTTAAAGCTGATAATTCTACAAATAATGTATCTCCACTTAGGTCTTCAGCAATTAACTCGTATTGCATCATTTCGTTTTTAATTTTACCTATATTTTTTTCTGGTAAATCACATTTATTAATTGCAACAATTATTGGAACTTTAGCAGCTTTTGCATGTTTTATTGCTTCGACAGTTTGAGGTTTAATTCCATCATCAGCTGCAACAACTAAAACTACTATATCAGTAATTTTTGAACCTCTAGCCCTCATTTCGGTAAAAGCTGCATGACCCGGGGTGTCAATGAAAGTAATTATTTTATTATCATCTGTTTTGACCTGATATGCACCAATATGTTGAGTAATTCCTCCGTGCTCACCAGATACTACATCTGTATCACGCAATGAGTCTAATAAAGAAGTTTTTCCGTGATCAACATGACCCATTATTGTAACAACTGGAGGTCTATTTTTAACTTCTCCTACAAACTTTTTTTCAGATTTTGTTGTTGTAATAGAGGGTTTTTCCTCGATGATTGGATTGTGTCCAAACTCTTTTACAATGTACTCGGCTGTATCTTTATCAATATTATGATTGATTGTCGCTACTACCTTCATATTAAATAGAAACTTTATAATATCATTGGATTTTTCGGCCATTCGATTTGAGAGTTCTTGAATTGTGATTTGTTCTGGAATTTTTACCTCTTTAATTACTTTCTTAAACTCTTTCTTTTCTGCTCCATCAGGCTTCTTTTTTTCTTTAAGCCTAGCACGCTTTACTGACGCAAGACTTCTTTGTTTAATCTCTATTTCTTCAACGTTAAGAGCTCTTGAAACTGTTAATTTAAAATCACGTTTATCTACAGGCCCTTTGAGTTTTAACTTACTTTTGCCAGCTGGTTTATCATCTTTTTTAATAAATTCTTTAGTAGCTTGTTGTTCTACAAACTTTCGAGCAAAATTTTTTTTCTTGAGGTCGGTATTAGTACTTAAATTTGGTGAGACAGAAGATTTATTTAATGATTTATTTGGTCTGAACGGCTTTTTTTTTTCAACTAAAAAAGATTTTTTACCAGAAGTTGATATGGATGATGTATCAATTTTCTTTTTTAAATTAGACGAAATTGTAAGTGTTTTTTTTTTATCTTTATCCATAACATTACTTGTACACTATCTCTCTAGCTGCCATTATCAGTTCATCAGCTTCTCTCCTTGATAATGAAAACTCTTCTAAATATCCTTCAATTCTAATTTTTTTTCCTTTTAATTCATCATATCCACCAATTAATTCATCAGAGGAAAGATCAGCAAAATCAGTGATTTTTTTAATATTTTTTTGACCTAATATAACAAGCATCCCTTGGGTCATTCCTTTTAGATTAATTAGTTGTTCTTCAACTCCTAGCTCTTTAAGTTTTAATGCTACTGCTTCTTTTTCTTTAATAAGAGTTTCTTTTGATCTTGTAATTAATTCTTTTGCTGTTTCTTCATCTATAGCATCTATTTTTGAAATATCTTCTGGGTTTGACTGAGCGATTTCATCAGTAGATATAAATCCTTCTGAAACTAATAATTGACCTAAAGTTTCATCAACTTCTAAATTTTTGATTAAAGTTTCTGTTCGTTCTTTAAATTCTGTCTGCCTTCTATCGGAATCTTCTTTATCTGTAAGTATATCAATCTCATAATTTGTTAATTTAGATGCTAATCTTACATTTTGGCCTCTTCTACCTATAGCCTTACTTAGATTTTCTTCAGTTAAAATTATATCTATTCTTTTATTATCTTGATCTATAAGAACTTTTTGAATTTCAGCAGGAGATAAAGATTCTGAGATTAAAGTAGGTAAATCTTCAGTCCATTTAATGATATCAATTTTTTCTCCATGTAATTCATTTACTATAGTTTGGACTCTGCTTCCTCTCATACCAACACAAGCTCCCACAGGATCAATAGAAGAATCTTGAGAATGAACACAAATTTTAGCTCTGCTTCCAGGATCCCTTGCAACCGATTTAATTTCTATAGTTCCCTCATAAATTTCAGGAACTTCTTGAAAAAATAATTTTGCTAAAAACTGTGGATGAGCCCTAGATAAAAAAATCTGATGACCTTTTAATTCTTTTTTAACCTCATAACAATATGCTTTTACTCTGTCACCCGTTTTTAAAATTTCTCTTGGTATTAGCTCGTCTTTTTTTATAACTCCCTCAGCTTTACCAAGGTCCACAATGACATTACCATATTCTAGTCTCTTAATTATACCACTTAATATTTGACTTTGCTTATCTATAAAATCTTCGTATTGTCTATTTTTTTCTGCCTCCCTAACTCTACTGCTTATAACTTGTTTAGCACTTTGAGCAGCTATACGTCCAAAGTCTATTTGAGGCAATTCTTCAAATACTTTCTCACCAACTTTTAAATCTTTATTTTTTGGATCATTTTTTTTTGCCTCTTCTAGAGTAATTTCTCTTGCCGTGTCTTCAACATTCTCAACAATATCCAAAACTTTTTTAATTTTGATGTCCCCACTTTCTCTGTCTATAGCTACTTCAATATTATTATCGTTTCCAAATTTGGTAAGTGCTGCCTTCTGAATGGCGCTTTCCATTGAGTCAATTACGAGCTCTTTATCAATAGACTTTTCACTTGCTACTGCTTCTACTATTCTTAAAAGTTCTAATTTATCTAATCCTCTGTTTAACATTATATTGCCCCTAAAAAAAAATGGGCTAGTGCCCATTTTGAAATTTAATTTTATATTAGGTATTTAGAAGAAAATTAAGGTTTTTTCAAGATTACAGTTTAAATAAGTCTATTTTATCTGTCTTTTCCCAAGTAAATTCACCTTTATTAGATGGCTTTCTTCCAAAGTGACCATAAGCAGAGGTTATCTCGTATATTGGGTTATTTAATTTCAACATTTCCCTTATACCTCTCGGTGAAAGATTAAAATTTTCATCAATTGTTTTTTTTACCTTATCTATTTTAGACTCGTCACCATTAGCTAATTTTATGAAAATAGATAAAGGTTTCGATACACCTATCGCGTATGCCAATTGAATAAGACATTTCTCCGACACACCAGCTGCAACAATATTTTTTGCTAAATATCTTGAAGCGTATGCCGCTGATCTATCTACTTTTGTTGGATCTTTTCCCGAGAATGCTCCCCCGCCATGTGGTGCAGCTCCTCCATAAGTATCTACAATAATTTTTCTTCCAGTTAATCCAGTGTCACCATCGGGTCCACCAATTACGAATTGTCCAGTAGGGTTTATATAAATTTCATTTGAGTTTAGATCAGCCAGAAATTTTTCAGGTATTGATTTTTTGATGTAAGGAATAACTGCTTCTCTTACTTTTTCTTGGTTAAGTTCTTTAGAATGTTGAGTAGAAATGACTACAGAATTTACCTTAATAGGTTTTTCATTTTCGTATAGCATAGTAACCTGACTTTTAGAGTCTGGCTCAATATTTTTTAAGATGCCGTTTTTTCTGTCCTCTGCCATTAATCTTAAAATTTTATGTGAATAATGTATCGGAGCTGGCATTAATTCTTCTGTTTCATTACAGGCATATCCAAACATAATGCCCTGATCACCAGCCCCTTCATCTTTATTATCTTTAGAATCAACTCCCATAGCTATATCAGCTGATTGTTCATGAAGATGTGTTTCAATATTTGCGGTTTTCCAACTAAAACCCTCTTGATCATAACCAATATCTTTAATGCAATCTCTTACTTTTGAAATTAATTCCTCTTTTTTAATTTTTGGACCTCTTGTTTCTCCAGCTAAAACAACTTTATTAGTTGTGGTCAATGTTTCGCAAGCAACTCTAGAAACTGGGTCTTTCGATAAATAAGAGTCAACAACCATATCTGAAATCCTATCGCAAACTTTATCTGGATGTCCTTCTGAAACTGACTCACTAGTGAATAAATATTTATTTTGCATTTTTCTTTTTGTAAAATAGAAAGATGAAAAGATATGTAATTAAAAGTACAAAAAAGATCAAATCATTTTTAATCTTATTTGATTTTATTAACGGTATCTCAAATTCTATATTTCCAGCTTCATTTCGACTAAGCTTTTTGACTATTTTTCCTTTATTATCAATTATCGCACTTATTCCTTTATTTGCAGATCTAAGTAAAAAAGTATCACTTTCTATAGCCCTAAAAATTGATTTTGCAAAATGTTGGTCAGGGCCTATTGAATTACCAAACCACCCATCTTCTGAAATATTTATAATAAGATTTGTGTCTGGATTAGATTTTTGTACTAAGTCCGCAAAAATTATTTCATAGCAGATTAAAGGCAAAAAATTTATCTTTGCGATAAGAATATTATTAATTTTATTTCCTTTCAAAAAAGAACCGTGACCTTCAGTAATTTTCTTAAAACCAAAATTATGTAGAAAATTTTCAAATGGAAGAAATTCTCCAAACGGAACTAGTCTTCTTTTATTATAATTTTGGATTATTTCGAAATTATTATTAACTACTAGCATACTGTTATAAAATTTTCCTGATTTTGAGTCTAATAGGTTTGTCCCAAAAATTATAATATGTTCTTTAGAAAAGTTTTTTTGGATCAGTTTTTTAAAAGCAAAAACTTCTGCATAACTATATCCGCTAAAAACACCTTCTGGCCAAATAAATATCGTCTCCTTACCACTATCTGGGTTGCTATATCTTATTAACTTTTTTAATCTTTTCTCTATTTTTTTTTCTGTTAAGCCGTAAGTCAAATCAAAATTCGGAGATACGACTTTTACAAATACTTTTTCTTCGACTCCATCTAATGCTTTTATATTTTTATTAATTTCATAATTTCCATAAATATATAAATTTAAAATAGCAAAACAAATAAACGTCAAAAAAATTACTTTTTTTGCTGTGCTGATTTTAAAAAAAATAAGAGCTGGTAAAGTAAAAACAGTTATTAAAATCAAATTGTATGAATACAATCCTATTAAATTTACAATTTGTATAATTTCGGTAAGCCAAACAGTGCTGTAGGCCCAAAGGTTCCAAGGAAAACCAGTAAGTACGTAAGCTCTTAAGTAATCTGAGAAAGCTAACATTCCCGAAAAAAAAAGTAATGAATAAAAATTTAAATTTAAATACGGGCCAATAAATAAAATAGGAAGAGCTATAAATAAACTTAAAAATATTGGTATCAATATTAAGGCAAATGGAATTAGAATTTTAAAATTTTCATCAAAAGTTAATGAATTTATAATCCAAGATATTCCACTTAAGTAAAAACCAAAACCAAATAATAAACCAAATATAAATAAATTTTTTCTTAGAGGTTTTTTACGATAAACAGATTTAGACTTTTTACTAATATATATAGTAAGATAAAAAAAAAGAGGAAAAATTATTAAATTAATTACAGAGATATTAAACGGTTGAAAAGATAATGTTGTTAATGATCCAAGAATAAAAGGAATAAGATATAACGTTAACAAACGATTATTTAAATACTTTTCAAACATTCATCAAATTTAAATACTTTTTTTCAATTTGTTTCATTTTTAAAAAATCTTTATCTTTTTTATGATCATGACCAATTAAATGCAATAAACCGTGAATCCATAAATGGTCAAACTCAAGTTTAAAATCTTTAATAACTTTTTTATTTTTAATTTTACTTAAATTTATAATTATATCACCAAGGTAAATTTTTTCTTTCCTTTTCAGCTTCTTTTTAAGTTCGGATTTTGTTTGAAACGGAAAAGATAATACATCTGTAACTTTGTTTTTTTTTCTAAATTTTTTATTAAGAATTTTTATTTGTTTGCTATCAGAAAGTAATAAAGAACAAAAAATTTTATTTTTTTTAAAAGTTTTATCTTTTGAATTTAACTTGTTTAGTTTACTCTCAAGATATTTTTTTGGCTTCTTAATATATTGAAACCATTTAATGTTATTTGTTATTACATTAATTTTTATCATCAGTGCTTTTTTTTTGGTAAGCTCTAATGATTTTTGAAACCAGGGGATGTCTTACTACATCCAAATGATCAAATTCAATTATTTTTACTTCATCTAAATTTTTAAGGATATTTTTTGATTTAACTAAACCTGAATATGATTTATTTATTAAATCTATCTGACTTGGATCGCCATTTACAACTAACTTAGAATTCTCTCCTATTCTTGTTAAAAACATTTTAATTTGAGTTTCTGTTGCATTTTGAGCTTCGTCCAAAATCGCAAAACAGTTTTTTAGAGTTCTTCCTCTCATAAAAGCTAAAGGGGCAATTTCAATTTCACCTGTTTCAATTTTTTTATCTATTTTATCTGCTCCAAAAAGTTCGTATAATGCGTCGTACAGTGGTCTTAAATATGGGTCAACTTTTTCTTTCATATCGCCTGGTAAAAAACCTAATTTTTCTCCCGCTTCTACTGCTGGTCTGGACAATATTACTCTATCAATTTTTTTTTCCATTAATAAAGTTACAGCCACAGAAACTGCTAAAAAACTTTTTCCTGTTCCCGCTGGACCAAGTGACATTATAATATCGTTCTCTTTCAAAACTTTGATATACTCTGATTGCTTTTCAGATTTTGCAATAACTGATTTTTTTGGAGTTTTTATTAATTGTTTAAAACTCTTTACATTAGACTCATCTACTTCTAAGTTTTTTTTCACAGATATAACTATATCCTCTTTTTCAATTATATTCGTTAAGAGATATTTATTTATTAAAAACTTTATAGCATTACAGAAAATGGATAGATTGTCTTTATCTCCTTTACAAGTTATTGAATTACCTCTGAAATAAACATCTGTATTAGCTAACTTAGACAAGTTTTTTAAATTTTGATCAAATTGACCCACGATAGCCATTAAAATTTCGTTGTTATTTATTGATAAATTTATTGTCTCGTCATCAATTTTTTTAATAATAAGATTTTGTTCTAATTTTGTAATTTCTGACATCTATTTATGCTGCATAATTTTTTTGATTAAAATCGGAGAAAACTTCTCCAAATAAAGTATTTTGATTAATTGCTAAAACTTTTACATTTTTAATTTTTCCTATTAAGTTAATTTTACTATCAACAATAACTGAATTAAAGTATTCATCTCTTCCAAAATATTTATTATCATTTTTCGTTTTATTCTCAAATAACACACTCGATATTTTATTTATCAATTTATTTCTATACTCTGTTTTTATTTTTTCTGCAGTTTTTTGAAATTTTGAAAGTCTTTTTTTCGCACCGATATGATTTATATTTTTTAAACTGTATGCAGGTGTTCCTGGTCTCGCACTGTATATAAAAGAGTAGGAATTAATAAATTTTACTTTATTCATTAATGCAATCGTTTTTTCAAAGTCATCATATGTTTCTCCAGGATAGCCAATAATAAAGTCGCTTGAGAATTGAATATTTGGTTTAGCCTTTTTTACTTTTTCTACAACTTTTAAATATTGTTCGATACTATGTTTTCTGTTCATTTCTTGTAATATTTTATTTGATCCGCTTTGAACTGGTAAATGTATTAAAGGCATCAATTTTTTACAATTTTTATGTACTTCAACTAAATCGTCTGTAAAATCTATAGGATGTGAAGTTGTATATCTAATCCTTTTTAAATCTTTTATTTTAGAAATTTCTAAAATTAAATCTGCAAGTTTTTTTTTTTCATAATTGTATGCATTTACATTTTGACCTAATAGAGTGATTTCTTTTGCTCCATTTTCAACAAGTTGCTTTGCTTCTAAAACTAACTCTTTAAGTGATCGTGAGAATTCAGCTCCCCGTGTGTATGGCACTACGCAAAATTTACAAAATTTGTCACATCCTTCTTGAATAGTTAGAAAAGTTGAAATTTTGTTATCAGAATTTTTTAAAGAATTTAAACTATCAAATTTCTCTATTACTTCAAACTCAGTAAAGTTAATTGGTTTTGATTTCTTCTCTAATTTTAATATTATGTCATTGATTAGGTGATACGATTGTGGTCCAACAACAGCGTCTATATACTTCTCTTTTTTTAATAAAATATCCCCCTCTGCTTGAGCCACACAACCTGCAACTAAAACAATTGGCTTGATTTTATTTCTAAACTCTTTTTTTAGTCTTCCGATATCATGATAAACTTTATCAGTTGCTTTTTCTCTTATATGACAGGTGTTTAAAATATAACAGTCAGCTTCGCTTAAATTTTTGGTTGCTGTATAATTAATTTTTTTTGTAAGATCTGAAATACGATTACTATCGTATTCATTCATTTGACAACCAAAAGTTTTAATGAAAATTTTTTTTTGCAAATTATTTTTTTATTTTTGATCCATAAAGTTCCAATTTATGATCGACCAATTTGTAACCTAGTTTTTTTGCAACTTCGTTTTGTAGTTTTTCAATATCTTTATCAACAAATT
>MDSV01177814.1_pt1 | contig 11299 bp, 8 predicted proteins | sample 810851 | NCBI WGS metagenome assembly MDSV01 (sample SAMN05326640, study PRJNA326480) | marine metagenome | isolation source: seawater | place: Atlantic Ocean: North East | collected 2012 | reverse complement strand
CCTCTATTCCGTAATCAACCTTTACTATTAAATCACCTGATTTTAGTTCTATCTTTGATAACTCCTCTCCTGAAGTTAGTCCAAGAGAAGAAACGACAGTTTCATTAATTACTTCCTCCCTATTTGGAAAAACGGCTGAACCTGAAACAATTACTAGGTCAGAACTATTAACCGTTACAGTAATTGCGTCTGAATAACTGGCACACTCTGTTTTTCCAGTAGTGCCATTCGTTCCTATTGATACAAACTCACCCACAATATTTGACTCGACGGTTTTACCAGCTAAATCAATGGAGTCTTTTTTTGAAGTTTTTGAAGGTATCTCTCCATAGTTCAACAAACCAATAACAGAATTATCAGAAGCATTTTTTAGTCTTAATACGACATTATTTAAGGGAGTAAGCCACCCATTTTTTAATTCCACCAATAATTTACCCTCTGAAAATTGAACGTTTTCAAAAGTAGCGTCCTCAATTGGTAAATTTACAGGATCGATGCCTATACTTGGAATCAGAGGGAACTGTGCATTGCATGAATTGGTATCGATTAGATTATAGGAGTCAATAGTAGCCTTTAATGCGGGATCGTCCTCGATAACAGATTCGAGTGTAATGTCAGTTTGAAAAGTTGGAATATTTTCAAGGCTAAGAGGCTCCAGCTGAAATTTAAAATCAATCGTGTCATTCGGAATATTAATAAATTCTGAAAGCGCAAGAGAATATACCTCATTTGAAAATCTAAACTCTAAAAGTTTATTTTCATTCGAATCCAACATCGATTGATCCAGTTCTGATAAAATTTGTCTTACCTCAATTGATGAATTTAGAAGTGGAGAAGCAACTTCAGGAGAATATTTAATTTTTGAAGCCTCTAAACTATAATCATCCTTTACACAGGATGTCATTATGACAACTAATAAAAGAGCTAATTGTAGTTTTTTCATTTGTGCTTTTTTAAGTAAATACTAAGCACAAAGAAACTTGTTTTTTTGGATAAATCTAAATTTATGAGACTAAAATTGGATATTAATTCTATTTAATTTGATTGGTGAAAAAATAATGAACTCTTTGTCAAAAAAAACAAATTAACATGTGACTAAAGTTTACCTAAAAAAAATTCAACATTATGTTTTACTCTCTCGCAAATATTAGAGTTATCAGCTTTCTTAAAGGGCTCACCAATAATTTTTTCATACAATTCAATATATCTTTTGCTAACAGTCTCAATGTATTCAGGTGTCATTTCGGGAATCTTTTGACCTTCTTTTCCTTGAAAGCCGTTTTCAATTAACCATTGACGAACAAATTCTTTGGACAATTGTTTCTGTTCTTCACCGTTAACTAATCGTTCAACATAACCATCAGCATAAAAATATCGAGAAGAATCAGGAGTATGAATTTCATCAATCAAAATAATATTCCCATTCTTATCTTTACCAAACTCATATTTCGTATCCACTAAAATCAGCCCTTTATCGGCCGCCAATTCTGTACCTCTTTGGAAAAGCTTTCGAGTATAGTTTTCCAATTGAAGATAATCTTCTTCAGAAACAATTCCGTTACTTATAATATCCTCTCTAGAAATATCCTCATCATGGCCTTCGTCAGCCTTAGTGGTTGGAGTAATTATTGGTTTAGGAAACTTTTGATTATTTTTCAAACCTTCTGGTAAGGTAACCCCACATAGCGTTCTTAATCCTGAATTATACACTCTTGCAGCATGACCCGTTAAATAGCCTCTAATAACCATCTCAACCTTGAATGGCTCTGCTTTCTTTCCTATTGAAACAACAGGATCTGGAGAATTTATTAGCCAATTCGGAACAATATCCTCAGTTGCTTTCAAAAAGGTTTGGGCAATTTGATTTAAAACCTGCCCTTTGAAGGGAATACCTTTAGGTAATACAACATCAAATGCAGAAATTCTGTCAGAAGCAACCATGACTAACAAATCGTCTTTAATTCCATAAACCTCTCTTACCTTTCCTTTGTAGTAAGATGTTTGATTTGTAAAGGAGAATTTTGCTTCTGTAAGAGTACTCATTTTACTTTTTTTTCCAAAAATAAGAAGTTTGAAATAAAAAATGAGCTTTATGAAATCTTTTGAAAATAATTTTATGAACAGATTTTATATCGGTTTCTTTAAATATGTTTCATCACTTTTAAAAAAGATTAAAAAAATTGATAATTAGAATATTAAATTCAAAAAATAATATCGCTTAATTGTAAAAAACAGTTTTTTAAACACCATAAATACTATTAATGAGGTGTTGTTTTGTTTTGGTAGAAATAAACAATATTTTAGTGTTTATGAGTGATAAAACTATCTTACTTAACGAGGGTCAAATCCAAGCAAAAATTAATAGAATTGTTCATCAAATTCATGAATTATGCTTTACAGAAAAGGAGGTCATTATTTGTGGAATAACTCCGGGAAATGGCTCAACTTTAGCCCATAGAGTATCAAACAAATTAGAATCTATCTCGTCTATCCGGATTAAAAGAACAGAAATCGAAATCAACAAAGAAAGTCCATTATCAAACAAAATAAAATGCACACTTAAATCTGAAGAATATGCAAACAAAACAATCATTATAGTTGATGATGTAAGTAATAGTGGAAAAACTCTGATGTATGCTGCTAAATATTTTTTAGAATCACCAATTAAGGCTATCAGACCTCTGGTTTTGGTTGATAGGAATCACAGTGTATATCCTATTAAACCATCCTTTGTAGGAATAACAGTATCTACAACTTTGCAAGATCATATACATGTTGAAATGAATGAAGAAAAAGAGGCTGTTTACCTGGTTTAGTAACCAATAATAAAGCTTGGAGCAAAAAATAACTTCTCATTTCTATCGAATCCAATTTGGAAACTTAAAGTAGTTAAGTAGGAATATCTTAAAAGATTAAGATCCAAGTATATCGTTCCCCCCTGAGAACTTAAAAAGCTATTTTGAACATCATCATTAATTTGTAAATAATCATAGAAAAAATCAGCTCTAACTCTTTGAATGTATGCTAATCTGCTGATTTTCCAATCAGGATAAAACAAAGGAGTTCCATACTGAGCAGAAAATTGCTCCCCTTTTTTAAAATTATAATTTAGATACCCCCTCGATTCGTTTAAGTAATTAGGAACATAAACATCACTACCCCATTGTTTTCCTATTAAGAATTTAAATCCGTCATTTTTACCTACTCCTGGTATTGTTGTTAAAATTTTCACAACTTGAGCATTTTGATTTTCATTAATGTTAAAGTAAAAAGCAGAAAAACCATTTAAACTCCAAGGAGAATAAATGTCTCTTCTAGCAGACCTGTGTGCAATACCAAAAGAAGCAATCCACTCTGTATTTTGTAGAAATAATAAAGTATCCTCGGCTATATATTCATATTCAGATTTAACATCGTAAAACCTACTATCATAACCGTACGTCCCTGTTAAACTGGCTGATTTAGAATATTTAGAGCCATTAAAAAAAGTATTTAAAACACTCCCAAATTTATACCCGAAATCATCAATATTGACAACAACATCTTGAAGAACAGTATTAGGTTCAATTATCCGATAAGTTTTCGCAAAAAACTTAGGATAATAGTGTTCGAAATCATAATTAGCTTCTAATTTAGTCCCTTCTGTATAAATAGAGTATTCGTAATTCAAGCTTAACACGGAGGAACCTAAAAGGTTTTGCGAAAAAACGGAGGCTCCTAAATTAGCGTTTGATTCATCAGGTTTAATAGATAAAGGAGCCCAACTGTGAAAATTTAATAAGTTCAACAATGGACGATATTTTTCAACAAGAAATGTTTTACTCGGCACCTTTAAATCCTCCATATTATCTGTCCAATTGGATTGAATTCGTTGTCCAATTTCTATTTCAGAACTCACTATTTTAAAACCATTATTATGATAATCAGAATAAATTATATTTTCTTCAATCGTGTTTAAAGAAATAAACTTTAATCCAAATTCAGGATTTATCACCTCTTTTAAAACAGCTCCTTTTTTAAACTCTAAAAAAGCAATACAATCCTTATCTCCATTTAATGTTTGAACTAAAAATCCATTCTTGAATTTTGTTGGATAACTAAGAGGTACTGAAAAACTTTTTGATTTAATCGAGACATCTTCACTCAAGATTCTTATTTCTAAATAATTATCAGATCCATTTAGACGACTAAAAACTAAACTGTCTTCAGCAAACCATTTCGGATGATAAACCTGTCCATTATCAAAATTAATTCGCTGAATCACATCACCCTTTAAGCTCAATATAACAATAGATGGTGAATTATCTTTAGCATATTCTACAGCAGCTATCTTATCACCGTTTGGACTGAATGCTGGCGCAAACCAACGAGTTTTCCGTTTCAACCTTGTCCGTTTTTTCTTACCAAGATCTAGTAAGATTATTTCTGAATAATCAAGATAATCCCAACGAGGGTGTCTTCTTTTTTCAGCCCAAATCAAAGTTGAGTCCTTAAAATTCAATGAATTTTGATCAAAATTACCGGGGACATGAATAACCTGCTCTTTCCCATCAACTATTGCAATAAACTTTAAGGGGGAATCAAATGATTTTTTGCAAGCAATCAAAAGAGAATCGTTTACATAAATTGGATTCTCAAAGCTTACAAAATCATCATTTTCTGAGGTTAAAAGTTCTTTTGTAGAAGTATCATAAAAACCTCTTTTACTGTCTAATCTCTTACGTGTTGAAGCTATTAAATCTCCATATAATTCACTTGTTGATTTGCCCGTTATCTTTTTTAAATGGTAACTAAAGGGATAAGGTGGAAATGGATTTCTAACAACACGATGCATTAAACTGTCCCAAATCTGAATTCCATATTCGTTTTTAACAAATTCAGCCAAGAAATAGCCCAGCTTGTAATAATTAGTTATGTTATTTTTGAATGAACCAAATGATGCCTTTTCGTAACTAAGCGAATCCAGTTCCATAATTTGTGCTTTGAACTCTCTTAAAAAAGGACCATAATCCCCTCTTCCTCTCTCAGTATGGTCGGTTTCAACCATCACTGCATCACCTTCTATCATCCACAAAGGGGTTGTCATAACAATTAAAGCACCCATCCCCTGTTCACCAAAAATCAATTTTAACACCTTACCTACCCCTTCATCATACTTCTCAAACTGTATAACATGACGATATTCATGAACCGCTAATTTTTTTAACCAATCTACTCCTTCATTTTCTTGAGATGGCGTGGCATAAAATTCTGACCTTTTTGGTGCTAAAGTGACAAATCCGTTGTCTATAGTAGTATTATTTTGAAGAATAATAGATATCTTTTTGGGTTTAGTCTTTAATGTTAGTCGAGACTTTTTGTTTGCATAACTTAATAAATTCGCCAATTCCTGGGCTTTGGCTGCAAAATCATTTGGAAATATTAATTGAAAATTGTCTGTTTTAATTTGACGCCATTTAGTATTAGATGGATTTTGACCCAAATTATAATACTGTCCATTAATTCCTAATGAAAAAAAAACACACACACATAATAAGCAACGAGCAAACATCGTGAGCGTTAATTTAAAGTTTATCTACGAATTATAATAACAATATTATATCTTTAAATCACTATGTCAAAAAAAATTTTAGGATTCATTACCATACTATTCCTTTTTATAAGTTGTGCTCCAGAGGAAGAAAAAGATGATTTTTGGAATGAAATCAATACGAACTATTATTATCAACCGTTTATTTTTGTTTTCAGTGACACTCAAGATCCTTTTTGCGCAGAATATGGTCAACCACAACTTGAAAAAATACTAAATGGAGAAATAGATGGTATTGCGTCAAAAAACGCAAATGGTTTTATGATGTACCCGTCTATACTTGACCCTCAATATTCTAATGTTGCAGAAGAATTAAAATTTCTTTTTGATAAAAACGGAAACAATACACTTACTACCTGGCCTGCATATGTAAATGATTTGAATTGTTTTAATATTGATTCAACTTCATGGCATACGTCCATAAAAAATTCTCAAAAAAAAGTCCCAAACATAAAATTAGGAATTAAAACAATCCCAAGTAAACAAGACATTATAGTTTATGTAAAGGGAGAATACACAGCATCCATTTCAAAACATAGTATAGCGTTATATGTGTATCGAAAATCTGAATTAGCCAATCAAGAGACCTATTCTGGAAAAGAAATTTTCACTTCAAAAAATAAAATCATCTCCTCTTTAACCCCAACTTTAGGTAAAGAACTGCCTGCAAATTCATCTGGCCAAGAATTTAGATCAGTATTCACATTGAACACTAGTGGTGAAACTTTGTCTAACCTAGGAGTTGTTGTAGTAATTTATAGTTTAAGTGATAATGTACCAATAGAAATAATCAACTCTCTAAAGATTGAAGATCTTTAAAGCAGAACATCTTTTATTTTGAATTGCCAAAATATATTAATCAAAAAAATAGTGGCACAATTTTTTCATTTGCTATTGAATGAGAATATTAATTTTAATATGCGTTTTACCCCTTATTTCAAAAGCACAACACAAAACGTATTTTGAATCTGTAAATATTAACTATAATTCATACCTAAAAAAATCGTTTTTACCTTCATTTGAAATACAAAAAAAGAAGAGATTAAAAGCAATAATATTTGGTTTCATAAATAAAGAGACCGAATTAATAAACATAACAAAAGAAAAATCTTTTTCAATATCAAGTTTTGATCGATGCGATAAGTTAATGGCCGCTATTTTATACGGAACCAAATATTTTTCTACATATGAATTTGTTGCAGATGATTATGAGAAGTATAATAATTCAAAAGATATAATTATGAAGGAGTTTTTAAAAGTCAAAATATTTGTTATTCCAGATACAAACTCCATGAAAAAAACAAATGAATTCAAAATAAATAAACTGGAAACTCTTACTCAATATAGTCATGATAAATTAATTTATCTCAAAAAACCAATTATCATTTCGTACTATTCTAATCACGAAGAAACATCAGAAGGAATTCAAAAAAGCTCCAAGACGATAATCGCTCATGACAATAAAACACTTTATAGTTCAATTAAACACGGGAATAAAAATATATTGACGCATAATTCAAAGATGAATGAATTCATGTTTTTTTATAAGTCACAACATCAAAATAAGTTAATCTCTGGTGGTTTAATGAACCATATTTTAACCAATCTCCTTTGCGAAATTAAAAACGACATTCATTTAAAAGCGTTAAATGTGAGCAGACTTTCAGATGTGTATGAGGATAACGTTTTGGATTTAAAAAGAATTTCTGACAGGGGAAGATTGATACTTAATCAAAATTTCAGACTGAAAAGAGAATTTATAAATTAAAAAAATCTTTCAAATCAAGAGTCTCCATATAAGGTTGCCAATCATCTTGAGAGATCAATGCTTTTATCTCCAATAAACTTTCATCATTATTATTATAAACAGCTTGAACATAAAAGTTATGAAGACTGAAAATTTTAATTCTTATAAATCCGAAAAGAACAACTTCATCTACCAAAACACCATTCCTATGAATCATGCTAATACAAGTTTCATTGGTTAAATCGTTGTACATTGAAGTAGTAATTTTCATTTTAATATTACCTTGCCCTTTAAATAACGCATTTCAGTTTTAACAGTTTCACATTTAGAGGTATTTTTTACGGCAATAAGTTTGATTCTTACTTGGAACATTTACAGTCATAACTCGTATTTATATCATGAAAAAAACAACTATATCTTTGCTGATTTTGTGGAGTTTTATATCCATAAGCCAAAGCGGATATAATTTCAAAAAAAAAATATTCGGATTCACATTGGACCAAATCACATTAATGACAGACGACGGTGACAGCAAATTATATATAGATGATTTACTATTTAAAATGTTTAATCCTGACTCATCGGTGACGGACTTTGAACTTGCAATGGGATATTATGGATTTGTTTTACAGCCCGATTACAAACCAGACAAATATATTGGACTTGAATTGCAAGTGATGGCACTAAACAATGATCATCGTTGGAAAAAAGCAAAAAGATATGCTGATTCACTGGTTACTAATTACCCTACCTGTTTAATGGGGCATGTTGAACTTTCCTATGCTTACAATAGTTTACAAGATACTATTCAAGCAGCTCTTTACAGAAGGATTTATGAACGTTTATGTAATATGATTTTTCAAACAGGTGATGGTTTATCCATAGAAACAGCTTATTTAGTGACCGGATATAAAGACATCGAAGTGCTTACCCAAATGATGAGAATGAAAATAAAAAAACGCAAAACTAAAACCAAAAAAAAATCTACCTTCGAAATTGTTACTGTTTTTAAAAATTTTGAACAGAAGAATATTTATTTCGATACATCCTTAATAACTGAATTCAAACGATAAAAATTGAAGAAATTATATACCATACTATTCTTTTTAAAACTTTCGTCATGCTTTACGCAAGGTGATCAAAAAATAATAAAGCAAGATTTTGATGGCGATGGGTCGAATGAAAAATTAATTTTAAACTACTATTTAGGTAAAATTGACTTCGCGGTTTTATACTACGAAAAAAAAACAAAAAAATGTACTCTAGATATTAAAGCTACAAATAAGCATCCATCTTTAATCAATACTATTCCTTTATGCGATGATCTTCTTAAACCAGAGTATAAGAAGATAACTCAATTTGTCGATTCTATAATTTTCAATATACCTGCCAGCAAAAACCTTGACCTCACACTAGGTTGGTTATTAGATGTTTATTCATCAAAAAAAATAATTACTGACCATCCTTATTTCATATCTCGTTCAAAATTTAAAACCAAAATTAAAAATGGAACTTACGAATCTCCATCATCTCACAGGATTTTGGTTAAAGGTAAATTAGTGAAAAAAATAAATCAACTGCATCAAAAATCCGATACTACCGCTAAAAGTTGGATAACGTTTGATGCTAATCTATTAAATAATGCAAGACAAATCACAGAATATGAACTCAACCCCAGTTGGCCTCAATTTATTGATAGCGTTGGACCTATTGAAATATATAAAACAGGACATAGTGTTTTTATTGAAACCGATACCATGCATCAAGTATTGTTTGCTTCCGACGGTGTCTTATTTCAAAATCTCCAAAAGTTAAATTGGGAATCAATACAACAGGTAGGTACCTACAAAAAGTATTATTTAGTTCTAACTCAACCCTATCCAGGAATTGAAAACAAACTGTTTCTAATCGATTTACTGAGGGGGCTTATTTTAGAATTCAGAAAAGATGTTTTACTTGATTTTAAAAATTACTACCTAAATATTGAATCCTTTGACATAATGGAGGATGAACTTTTTTTATTTATCAGGAAATCGCCAAACTTCGATTATAAAATCAAAGAAAAATCAATCTCTATGATTTTAATTGACAACAGTATTAAAATTTTGGAATCGAAATAAAATTAAAAACCCTACCAAAGGCAGGGTTTTTAATTTTTGTGATTTTATTTAGCGATTTATTTCACTTCTTCAAAATCAACATCTGTTACTTCTTCATCACTAGTGCTTGATGCTTCCGAATCCGGGGCTCCATCCGCCTGGGGTTCACCACCTTGTTGCTGTTGAGCATAAGCAGCTTGAATATCTTGCTGAATAGCCTGAAGAGCAGTATTTAACTTTTCTGTAGCACCATCAATTTGAGGAATGTCCTGAGCAGCATGTGCTTTTTTCAATTCCTCAACGGCTTCTTTTACCGGAGCAAGTTTAGCTTCATCAACTTTATCTTTAATTTCCTCCAATTGCTTCTCTACCGAGAAAATCAAAGAATCTGCACCATTGACTTTATCTACTTTTTCTTTAGCAGCCTGGTCAGCTTCTGCATGCTCGTCAGCCTCCCTTTTCATTCTCTCAATATCCTCATCTGATAATCCTGAAGAAGCTTCAATTCGAATCGACTGTTCTTTTCCAGTTTTTAGTTCTTTTGCAGAAACATTTAATATACCATTTGCATCAACATCAAAAGTAACTTCAATTTGAGGTTCACCTCTTCTCATTGGAGGAATTCCATCTAAATGGAATCTTCCTAAGGACTTGTTATCTTTAGCCATTGGTCTTTCACCCTGGACGATGTTTATGTCAACAGAGGGCTGGTTATCGGCAGCAGTTGAATACGTTTCCTTCTTATTCGTTGGAATCGTTGTGTTAGCATCAATCATTTTGGTAGAAACACCTCCCATAGTCTCAATTCCAAGCGATAATGGAATTACATCCAATAAAAGTACATCCTTAACATCACCTGTTAAGACTCCACCTTGAATTGCAGCTCCTACAGCAACTACCTCATCAGGATTAACACCTTTTGAAGGTTCTTTTTTGAAAAAGTCTTTAACTGCTGTTTGAATTGCAGGGATTCTAGTTGAACCACCTACCAATATAATTTCATCAATCTCACTTACACTAATACCTGCATTTTTAAGAGCAGATTTACAAGGCTGAATTGTTCTTTTGATCAAACTATCTGCCAACTGTTCAAATTTTGCTCTAGTTAGAGATCTTACCAAGTGCTTAGGAATTCCATCAACAGGCATAATGTAAGGAAGGTTAATCTCAGTTGAAGTAGAAGACGATAATTCAACCTTAGCCTTCTCAGCAGCCTCTTTTAACCTTTGAAGAGCCATTGGATCCTTTTTGAGGTCTACATTTTCGTCGTTTTTAAATTCTTGAGCCAACCAATCAATTATTACCTGGTCAAAGTCATCTCCTCCTAGGTGAGTATCACCATCAGTAGCTTTAACTTCAAAAACACCATCTCCTAGTTCAAGAACAGATACATCATGAGTACCTCCACCACAGTCAAAAACTACAATATTTAAGTCTTGACCTTTCTTATCCATACCGTAAGCTAATGCAGCAGCAGTAGGTTCGTTGATAATTCTTCTAACTTTTAAACCAGCAATTTCACCAGCTTCCTTAGTAGCTTGTCTTTGCGCATCGTTAAAATAAGCAGGTACAGTAATAACGGCCTCCGTAATTTCAGTACCTAAGAAATCTTTCGCCGTTGACTTCATTTTTTGAAGAATCATAGCTGAAATTTCCTGAGGAGTATAATTTCTATCGTCTATTTTAACTCTAGGCGTATTGTTATCTCCTTTTATTACTTCATAAGGAACTCTTTCTACATCGGAGGAAACTCTATCAAAACTTGTACCCATAAAACGCTTAATTGAATAAATCGTTTTTGTTGGGTTAGTAATAGCCTGACGTTTTGCAGGATCTCCAATTTTTCTTTCTCCATCTCCAGTG
>MDSV01197038.1_pt1 | contig 11300 bp, 8 predicted proteins | sample 810851 | NCBI WGS metagenome assembly MDSV01 (sample SAMN05326640, study PRJNA326480) | marine metagenome | isolation source: seawater | place: Atlantic Ocean: North East | collected 2012 | reverse complement strand
CAACTGCTATTTGCAAACTCCTCAATATCAAGATAGATGAGTAATCTTATGACTGACTTACAATCACTTAGAAACAACATTGACTCCATCGATCAACAGATTGTCGATCTACTAAAAGATCGCATGGATATTGTAAAACAAGTTGGTAAACTTAAGGCAGAAAAAGGTGAAGCATGCTTTCTAAAACCAGACCGTGAAGCAATGATGGTTAGTAGCATTACACAAGCAGCCAACTCCCACTACCCTGAAGCTGCCATAGCTGGCATGTGGCGACAAATTATCAGCAGCTCTATTAATACCGAGCAACAATTACAAATAGGTTGCCTTGCCAGCATGGAAAACCAAAGCCCCTATTGGTTAGCACGCGAATATTTTGGCAGTTTTGTTCCTATTACTTTGTACACTTTTATTGGTGACATGTTAGAAGAATGCTTTAACCAACCAAACTTTGTTGGCATTGTACCTACCAATTTTGAAAATTGGTGGGAAGGATTTATGGATTATGCAGACAGTATTTCAATATTTGCATCACTACCTGCAATGAAACAACATGCCCCTATGCCTTTAGTAAAGCCGTGCTTAGCATTTAGCCAAGCAACCATTGCACCAACTAACCTCAACGATATCAGTTTAGGTATTATTAATCGCAACGACTCAGTAGACAGCATTGACCGTGTGCAGATTATTGACGGAAATGACACTCACTTTTTAATTCAGGCACAAGGATGCTACATGAACGCGCAAGATCATCCTTTTGATAAACTTCATGAGTCGTGTAGCTCTGTTACATGGATTGGTTGCTATACTGAACCATTTGGGTTACATTAACCACCCTTACCTCTGAACTTATATTTGTATATCATGTTTCTTATTATCGATAACTATGACAGCTTCACCTACAACCTGTACCACTATGCATTGCAGGTTGGTGCTGAAGTAGAAGTAGTACGTAATGATAAAATTACTGTAGATCAAATAAGCCAACGCCAGTACGAAGGCATTATCATCTCTCCTGGTCCGTGCACCCCTAATGAAGCAGGCATATGCCTTGAAGTTGTAAAGGTACTGGGATCGCATATGCCGTTATTTGGCGTATGTTTGGGACACCAAACAATTGGGCAAGTCTATGGCGGCACTATTGTTAGAGCCGATAAACCAATGCATGCTAAAATTAGCACCATCACTCACCTTAATAACAGCAAATTATTTACTGATATTCCAGAAAGTTTCAAAGCCACCCGATACCACTCATTAATTGTTAAGAAAGACACACTGCCTGACAGCCTTAACATTACCGCCACATCCGAAGATGGTGTTATTCAGGCAATGGAACATCATGAACACCCGGTATATGGCGTACAATTTCACCCAGAGAGCATTGCATCTGAGCATGGCCACCAGCTATTGAAAAACTTTATTACCATTGCTCGAGAACGGAGGAACGCATGACTGGTTTCTCTCAAGAACTTTACCAAGAAGGTAAAGACCAACTGATATATCAGAGCGTTGTTGCTGACACGCATACACCCATCACCGCCAGTATAGCTCTTAGACGCCACTTAGGTGATAAACCTTTTTTTCTACTAGAATCCGTAGAAAACAGTAGCAACAGAGGGCGTTATTCTATTATTGGCATTGAACCGGATATTATTTTTACGTGTGACGAAACATCCGCATCCCTCAGTTTAGACGGAGGACAGCACTTTCAGGAGCAACCAGGATCTCCTATTGATGTCTTGCGAAGCACATATGATAGTTGCAAACTTTCAATACCAGAAGAACTTCCACCCATGGCATCTGGACTCATTGGATACATGTCGTATGATGCAATTCGGTTTATTGAAACTACAGTACCAAACGACAATCCCGATCCTATTGATATTCCTGTGGGATTATTTATGCGCCCTACTTTGATGCTAATATTTGATAATACCAATGACATGGTATTTGTAACACGCACAATCAGGCCACAAAAAGCACTAAGTGCACATGACGCCCATGAAAATGCCAAACAAGACCTTAAACGCATTATCACCATCTTACGTAGCCCGCATACAGAAGCCCCATCCGTAGACTGCCCTAGCAATGAAGAACTTAAATTTACTCCCAACATGAGTAAAGACGCCTTTCTTGCAATGGTAGAAAAAGCCAAAGAATACATCAATGCTGGCGATATTTTTCAGGTTGTTCCTTCACAACGATTCACTTGCAATTATACAGCCGACCCTTTTGCGATGTATCGTAGTCTTAGACATCTTAACCCATCACCATTTTTATTTTTTCTACATTTTGGTGACTTCCAGCTTATTGGCTCGAGCCCCGAGATTCTCACCAGACTACGTGATGGCATTGTCACTATTAGGCCACTTGCCGGAACCCGCAAGCGCGGCAAGGATAAAGCCGAAGATGAAGCCTTAGCTAAAGAACTACTTGCAGACGAAAAAGAAATTGCTGAGCATCTCATGCTTATTGACTTAAGCCGTAACGATGTTGGACGTGTCGCCAAAGCCGGAACAGTGGAAGTAACACAACAAATGATTATCGAGTATTACTCACACGTCATGCACATATCATCAAATGTACAAGGCCAAATCAACCCTAAATTTGACGCCCTAGATGTTTTGTTTTCAGCATTACCTGTTGGCACAGTAAGTGGAGCACCGAAAGTTCGTGCAATGCAAATTATTGACGAACTAGAGCCACAAAGACGTAGCTTCTATGCTGGATGCGTAGGGTATTTCTCTGCCAATGGCACCATGGATACATGCATCACTTTGCGTACCGGCCTAATTAAAGACAACCAATTGCACTTGCAAGCAGGCTGCGGAATTGTAGCAGACTCAATACCAGAGTCCGAATACCAAGAAACTGTTAATAAAGCCAAAGCACTGATGAAGGCCGCCAACAAAGCTAAGGAATTTATTTAAACAACTTCTTCAAAGGCACAACTGCAACTACCAAACTAATAACAAAATAGACATACCAGTCAAGACTCAGCACCACCGGATATAACTTAGCGACCATCAGTACAAAAGCTGCTGTACTTAGCTTAATAAGAGAGATGTCGTACCATTGAAAGCGCCGAATACCTTGATTAATCCATTCAAATAATGCCATAATTTCCTCCATAGCATAGCGTAATATTTCCTAAAACAAACAATCCAATAGATTATTTATTGGACAACCTGAACTGCCACCCGCACAAATTGGCATATTTATTGCATCTATAAATTGACATAGGTCAAATGAGTAATGTTTGACTTTTAAACTAAAAGTTGAGACAATAAAATCATTATAAGTAGGTAACTTAGCTATGTATAAAAGGGAAAGGTAAATCCCATGTCGCAAATTTCGTTAGGAAATATTGTACCCATCAATGGAAAAACTACTTCCTCAGGGGTGAGCAGTGGACTTGATTCTGCCAGCCTAATTGAAAGCATCATTGAAGCACGTAATATTAAAATTGAAGATTACGAAACCCAAATTTCGTCAAATGATGAACGCGTCACAAAGCTTGGCGAACTAAAAACATTACTAGCAAACCTTAGAACAGCATCCGATTTCTTACGGAGCCCGCCGGGAGTAGGAAACGAAGCTGATGATTTTTTTAAGTATGCTACAACAAGCCTTACCTCAAACACCACAGTCTCGGCATCTAATTATTTAGGCGTAAATGCAGCACCGGGCGCCACAACCGCCCAGTACACCATCAGTGATATCACGTTAGCAAGAAAACACATCCTACAGATTAATAATATTACTAGCCAAACGGCAAGTATAACTGGCAATAGTACCATTACTGACAATTATACTGCCAGCATGACTTACGTGTCTGACACCACCTTAGATACCACCACCCCCTTAGCCTTTAGTAATGACGTGGTTGGCGACAAAGCTACCATTGATGTTGTATTTGGATCTCAAAATGAATTTGACGCCACAGACAGCATTACATTTGGCACCACAACCATCACCTTTGGTGGCGGTGGCGGCAACGATATTGACATTTCAAGCGCCACTACAGTAGCTGAAAAAGTTACAGCCATTGCTACACGCATGAATGCCATCACTTCCGGCGAAGAAGCCGAATATAACTACATAGCAGACGGTACTACACTTAAGGTACAGAAAAACATTATTGGCACCAACAGCGAAGTTGGCACCGATATGACCATCACGGCAGATTTTTCCGCAACCAATAGCACCCAAACCATTGCTATTGGCTCAGAGTCTGCATCAAACAACCCAACTGGTGGCGCCGTGAATTCTTTAGGATCTGACGGTGGGTTTAATGGCACCAAAGCAGTAATGTACGTACGATTTGGTGATCAAAATAGTTTTGACGCCTCAGACACTTTTACCGTTGGCGATGAGATCTTAACTTTTGGCGGCGACGGCGGAAACGACCTAGATTTCTCTGGTACCGACGCAGACACACTTTCGGAAAAAATTTCACTCATTGCAACGCGGCTGAACGCACTTGCATCTTTGAGCGACTATACATTCACCGCTTCTGGCGACACCTTAAAAATTGAACACGACACCGTTGGAGATAACGACACAGTAACCACAAATCTTACCGTTTCTTCTGACTTCTCTAAGGGAGTCAACACCACGCAAACAATTAAAATTGGCTCATTAGATGCCACCAACAGTGTAGCCTCAGGAGCTGTTAACACCGAAGGAACTGATGGCACCAACGCACCGCGCAAGTCAAACATACAGTTGTTATTTAGCGCAGATAACGAGTTTGATGTTTCCTCAGACCAAATTGTTATAGGCGCCACCACTATTACCTTTAAAAGTGGCGGCGGCGACTCAGGTGATGTACTGGACATCTCAGCAGATACAACTTTGGAAGAAAAGTTACAACATATTGCCGACCACATGAACTTAAAAACCAGTGGTGATGAATCTAATTACCGTTATAGCGTTTCTGGTGGCACTACGTTAGTTATCACCAATAAGGAATATGGAACCGACTCTACCAACTTAAGTGTCTCCACTGACTTTTCAATTGGCGGAGGAACATCGCAAACTGTGACCATTGGCTCTGGAGGAGCATTAGAGATAGGACCTTCAAATGGCAGTCAAAGTGGTACGGTCAATACCAACGGCACCACCGGTAGAGACCTCACCTCAATAGCGAATGAAAACACCATTGGAACGTCCACTTTATCGGGCAGCATTACCATGGGAACCCCTCTTTTTGTAGAAGGATCAGGCGATGCTGACAGCTTTTCTCCCAACTATGTGGTACTCAAAGCAACCGTGGGCGGTGAAACATATACTTCACGTCCCGTATATTTGGACGGAGGAACATCCACTGGCGGTAGCGGTTCAGGGTCCAGTGGTTTTGGCGACACCATTGCATCGGGAACCACCATTACTTTTGTTAAAGACACTCCAACAAATCTTACAGACGGAGTAAAAGATGTTACCTTCACCCTCACCACCGGTGACGCAGAAACAATTGCAAACCAAAGTGAGGCAGAAACATTTGCTACTAATATCGGAACCTTTTTATCTACAAATTCCGTATCCATAACTCAGGAAAGCGAAGCTTCCCTTCCCTTTACGGCTGGCACATCAGAACTTGGCGGTATTAATCTAACATTAGAAGAAGGGGATAATTTACAAAACATAGTCGCGAAAATTAACGCCACAAGCTCGACTTCAGGAGTAAGCGCAGACATTATTAAGGTAGCAGATGAAAACTACTCACTTGTCCTTAAATCAACAAACGAAGGCACCGATAACGCTATTCGTGAATATGGAAGCGGCGACATTGACGATCCAGCTTCCGGAACGATAAAATTTGGTGGTAGTTACAAAACATTTTCTGAAACCCAGGCAGCCTCAGATAGTAGCTTTTCACTCGACGGCACCACCATCACCCGTTCATCCAACGCTATCAACGATGTCATTTCAAATGTAACATTTTCTTTATTGTCAGCAACCCCTGACAGCAACACATCCATTACTGTTGATATCTCACCAGACACTGAAACAGTCAAAACTGGAGTCAATACTTTTATTAACGCCTACAACAATCTTAAATTATTTATCTCTGAACAAACTGAAAAAAATTCAGATAACGAATTTGTTGATACTGCAATTTTAGGTGGCGAATCAATCTTACAAGACATACTTATTGATGTTAACGCCCAATTAAATCAAATTTTTACCGGCCTGACCACCGGATCTCCCAACTCTATATTTAATGCAGGGTTAGACACTATTGACTTTCCAGGGGATGATGAAACCCCTGCTACATCGGGATTATTTGTATTAGACGAAGCAACATTTGACTCTAAGATTGCAGCTAACTTTGATGATATTCGCAAACTTTTTGCTTATGACTTCACCTCAACATCAGCTGACCTAAGTATTTTTGAACGCAATAATAACTCAACCATCACCAACTTCAAACTTGTTATAGACACCACTCAAACATTAGCAGAGCAAGTTCAAGTTCAAGATTCTAATGGAAACTTCCTTTATTACGCAGATTATAATTCTACCACCAATACTATTACCGGGAAATCAGGTACAACACTAGAAGGTACCACTATGATTTATACTGGCGACGGCTCCGATACTATAACCGTTTCTATTAACCGTGGTACTATGGATCGCTTATTTAATGTACTGGACAACACCTATCTTCCAGATGACACAGGAGTAGTAGACTCTACAGTTGATGAAAAAGGCGATGAGAACGAACGCATCCAGGAAAAAATTGATTTTGAACAGGAGCGTATTGACCGTGAAGTTGAGGTACTACTTGCAAGATTTTCAAGATTAGAACAAGCAGTAGCCGCCTCTAATCAAATATTATCTTTTTTAGCGCAACAAACCGCTCAATTAAATAACAATTAGCCACCAGGGGGATAAATTTTCATGACGCCACAAGACACATACGCAAAACAAGCATATACTAAAGCTAGAGAGACTAATACACTTACCGAACAACTATTGATGATATATGATCGAATCATCAACAGTATTGAGCAGGCCAAACAAGGGATGCTCAATGGCCAACATGAAATGGTATATAACAATCTTCAAAAAGCAGATAGTGCAATTGTTGGCTTAATGGAGGCAGTTGATAAAGACGTAGACGAAAAAATGTTTGATGCTTTGGTTTCGTTTTATCGCGACATTGACATGCAATTACTACGCCTTATGAGTAAAGACGACACCAAACTGTGCGAGGACATCATCGACAGCCTGCAAATAATGCGCAATGCATGGGCAAAGGCGATTCAAGAACAAGAAAACACTCAAGAAGATTCAGATACCAACACAAACACCTTAGAAGAAACTAACAGTGAAGATTCGGCTGAAACTCCACCACCCTCTCACGAGTACACCATCCCTTCCGATGGTGACGACTTCACCATCACAGTTTAACTTTCTTACTCAGAACACCAAATTACAATCAGACCTATGTTCCGCATGGTCATCTATTATTTATATGAACAATCTATGCGCGATAATAGGTATTAACCGTTAAGTCATCTTTTAATCTTGGAGCATAATTATCATTAAAAAAGTTCAGGAATTTATCAAATATCTTTGCAGGCTCATCCTCTGCTCCAGCAATATATTCCTTCATTTTTTCTATCAAATCATTAATAGATATAAATTCAGACTTTTCATCAGGTGTTTCTATTAGCGCATCTGAATAGAGCAACAGCATATGCTTGGAACCAAAATCAACCACCCTTTGATCATAGCCTACACCTGACTGAGCTCCCAAAGGAAAACCATCACCTAAAAGACGCTCTACGTCGCCAGTAACACAATTAAACATTAAGGGTGGTGGACATGCTGCAGTAGAAAACTCTAACACCCCTTTATCACAATCAATAACTCCGTAGAACATTGTTGCAAATTGACCGCAAGGTAACAACTCACACATTGTATTATTTAAGTGCGCCATATAAGCAGATGGGTTTTCATGCAAATCACTCTCTTGATGGATAATAGTATGAAGCCGAAAGGTATTTAATGCTGCATAGACACCATGACCAGAAAAATCAACCAAATATACTGCAAACTTTGTATCCGATAATACTTTAATACCCCAAAAGTCACCTCCCACTTCAGAGGATGTTTTCACCAACTGGTTGATGTGCACGCCATATGACTGCGCACAATCGCCAATCTGCTTTTCTGTTGGAAGCAATACCTGCTGCGTTTTTCGCGCCATATTCAATTCATCTTGAAGACGGGCACCAAAGTCACGGATATTTTTGTACATCCATTCACGTTCCAAATGAACTGTAACCCTTAAAATAAGCTCCCTAGCATCAATTGGTTTAACCAAGAAGTCATCTGCTCCAGACTCAAAAGCTTCAACTTTGTCATCTGAAGCACTAAGGCCTGTTTGTACAAGAATAGGTGTAAGCGAAATTTTTGGATGCTTTCGGATAAGGCGCGTACATTCATAACCATTAATCACCGGCATCTCAATATCCATGATAATAAGATCCGGCTCATGCTCTTTTGCTAAATCAAAAGCTTGCTGACCATCACCAGCTTCAATAATATGAACAAAGCCTTGCCTCTGCAATACCCCAACAATCATAGCCCTTCCAAACTGATCATCTTCTACAACCAGTATCTTGCTTTCACCATATAACAAACTCTCATCACACCTATGGTGCAAATTTATTTCACTGTCCATTTACATATAACCCTTTTTTGCATTTGCAATTTCAAGCAAGTATAGGTAAACATTTTATATGAATCAACGCTCTCCTTTAAAAAGAAACTCTCAAATTGTTGGCATCTTCTGGATGCTACTGCATTGCTTTTTAATTAGCTGCATGTCGGTTATTATTCGTGCACTTTCGGATGAGCTGTCTATATTCCAGATTATGTTTTTTCATAACATTGTTGCAATGATATTGATTAGCGCTTGGTTATTACTAACCAAACAATTTCATTTATTTAAATCAACCAAACATATTCTTCATTGGTCCAGAGGCACTTTGGGAGCAATTTCGATGGGCATATATTTTTATGCTCTTACGCTGATCCCCTTAACCCAAGCCAGAGCTATTGCACTAACTGGTCCATTAATAAGCTCTGTTTTTGCCATTATTTTCTTGAAGGAGAAAATTGGCATTCACCGCACATTAGCTTTGCTTGTTGGTTTTGCCGGTGCCATGGTTATTATTCGCCCAGGAAGTGAGAGTTTTTCTTATGTTAGTTTATTAGTAGTTTGCGCCGTATGCATGTGGGGTGCAATTGAGATTATCATTAAAACACTAGGCCGTACAGAATCTACACTTACACAAGTATTTTATTTATCTGCCATCATGAGCCTTCTTACTCTACCACCTGCCCTTTATGTATGGAAAACGCCGGATAATTTCTTTGAATGGTTTTGGCTAATAACATTGGGTGTATTATTTATGATTAACGTGATTGCGGTTTTTAATGCCTTCAAACATGCCGATATTACTACTGTTATGCCCTTTGATTTTTCAGGCATGGTATTTACAATTATTCTAGCGTTCTTTATTTTTGGAGAAGTGGTGGACCACTATACTTTCCTTGGTAGTATTATCATTGTAATGAGCAGTGTTTATGTGATTAAACGTGAATCAAAAACCGTTCATGAGGTTCACAAAACAGGCCCGCAAGAAGAACATTAGATGCATATTTAGATATTATAGTTGATTTAGCAATTAAATACGGCTATATCCACACACATATCATCTAACTTATCCTATGAATGCCCTTCTTATGCCAGCTCCCGAAAATTCTGACTATCAAACTCACTTCAACAACACCAAAATCGCATGGGATTATTGTCGTCACTTAGACATATCAAATTTTAATCTGATGGTACAAAATAAAATAAAAATTTTACCCAATTTTTCTTTTTTATCCGGCGCCCCAGAAAGTGAAGGCAGAAATGATGGTCTGATTTACGCAATATTAAAAGGAGTAAAAGGAGTAAAAGACCAGCCAGACTTGGTTGATAACGCTAAAAGCATGCTTAAACACCTCTTAAAAATGTGCCAACAGCAACTAGAGACACCATCATGCAAAGGACACACACCACTTCAATATGCTGCCAGATATTGCCCTGATACTATTGTTCAAATACTCTACCAAACACCTTGGTGTAATGTTGATGGCAAAAAAGACACCCCCATTCTTGATTACTTCATGAAGTCCACAATAAGAACTTTTGAAGAAAAACTCGATTTGTATTACAAACTAGCGTATACCCGCAGCAAAGATGTACCGGTAAATAAAGAAAGCATCACTCACATTTTAACCCACGCATTAAAAGAATGTGCCAAACCTGAAATAACTGACAAGAGAACCCTTAAAGATAAACTTAAGTTAGCAGTTCATATAATAGGCAAGCTCTGTTATTTTAGAAAGTTAAGCGATGATCCTATCACAGACGCCTTTGCGGAACTTAAGAAAAATAGTACAACCAATGACACATTGAAGGTTGTAACTTCGAAATTTCTTGATAAAAAATCCCCCACACAGGATGATCTTACAAAAATACTTGAATGCGCAGAATGTGATTGCCTAATTGCCAAAAGAGTTACGGGTGAAGCGCGCAACCGTAAACGCAAAGTATACGGAGAACTGGAAACATATAAAATCTCAACCCGAAGATTAGACGAATATTATCTGGATGGACCAATAACAGATAACTCTGAAAAAGATCTTGCTGCATTTCTTGATGCAGTAGACTCCACACCAGTACCGGTTAAATTGGATAACGCAGGAAACCCTATGTTGGATGCATCTGGTAATCCTGTTCCAGACTTAGATCTTCACCTTATGATAGTTCAAGAAACAATAGCAGGCCCAGGTCAAGCACGTACAGAAGCACTTGTAGAAGATTATCTTTTGGACAAGGAAAAGCTTGATAATGAAAGTGCTGCAGCTATTAAGGAAATTAACATACAGTATAATACGCATGTTAAGCACGTTACTGCAGAAGTTGCAACTAGAGCAGCCCGCAACAGAAGTTGACATAAACGATAGTACTGCGTAATAGTATTTTTTTAAATTATCACCGGCTAAGTCCTACTAAACATAGCTGGCGATGACCCTCCTCCTGGAGAAGTTGCTGCAGGTGGCAGGCCATGACTGCTCATATACACTGCAGATAAGGAAGATTGTAGTTTTGCAGGTGGAAACTCCGCATTAAAATCCTTAAGTGCCTTATCTATAATCTCTTTTTTAAATGCATTCCTTAAATTTGCTAGCAACGCTTGTTGCTGTGCCTGATCCATCGGTGCAGGATAAAT
>MDSV01013432.1_pt1 | contig 11300 bp, 20 predicted proteins | sample 810851 | NCBI WGS metagenome assembly MDSV01 (sample SAMN05326640, study PRJNA326480) | marine metagenome | isolation source: seawater | place: Atlantic Ocean: North East | collected 2012 | reverse complement strand
CAACCACGAAGTTGAGTGATGTAGTTCTCTGTACGAACCATCATACCTGTGTGCATAGTATCGAAGATAGCATCATCACCATCAGCCTTGACTACATTGACGCCGTTGCTGTCCTTCAGTAGTGAAACAAACTCTAACTCATAGTGAGCAGGGTCCATGTCAAGTGTCTTCCACATTTGCCGAAGCCAGTTGTGACGACCCGATACAGGTAAGGTGATTTTCAAACCATCAAGTGCCGCTGTGATACCATCATTGTCACGACCCATAACGATGTAACCCTGTGTGTGTTCACCTGTTTCAACATCGAACACACCCGGAGCCATGACAGCGGAAGCATGAGCATTGATGAAAGGTTGTACGATGATACATCCTTCAGGTTCACACAGACCATGCTTGTAGAGTGGCGGGTCAGCCGTGTCCATACTGAACATGACTTCCATGATACGAACTAGGTTCTCTTCCAGTTCGGTCTTACTGAAAACAGGCAGGGACTCAAGAACACCCGGTCGTGCATTGAGTGGACACACACGAACAAAGAGTGCCAAGTCGTCTCCGTAGTCGAAGATATTCCATGCCTGTTCTGCCTGTTCCATTGCGAAGTGCTTGATGAGTTTATTCTTCACCATCGACAAGGCGTGTGCTTGACTGTTGTACTTTGGTAGTTGGATAGTGTGTGTCTTGAGCGGTGCGTATCGTCTTTCGATAGCATACGATTCAAAGACCTGACTGTATGTTTCAAGGTCTGCCGCTTTTTGACTTGCGATTTTGTCTGTCATATTTCTCAATCTCCTTCAATCCTAATTCTACTGTTGGTTTAAATATAAAATGGTTCAGTGGCCCGGTTTTAATCTCTCCCCAATACTTTGTTTGATGGTACATGAATGTCCCCAAGCACCCAACGTAGTGCTGTGATTACACCTTCAAGCGCTTTGTAATTGCGCATGTGTTCAATGCGTTTTCTCTTATTCTTTGCGCGTTGCATGAGTGAGTAGTGCTTGTTCTGCTCACGCTCGGCTTCGTCTAGCATACGTAGTATGTCATCCCATGACTTGTCGTATGCAAAGTTCTCACTATCCTGATGGTCATTCATTCTTCATCGCCTCCTAATGTTCCATCGGATATTGCATACAGAACATCTAAGGTGGTCATGCCATTCCCCGGATGTGTGAATGAAGGAAATATCTTCCATACAACACTCTCTTATGTCACGCTCGTCAGTCATTTTATCCACCCCTGTTTACCCATGCTCTGTAGTCTGCTTGTTCCTTGGCCGCTTGCATACATTCACGACACAACCACGGCTCATGGTCATCGAATTCATCTGCGAGTAAGTCTTGTTGGCATCCTTCGCAATAGAATGTAGGTTCACTTGAATCACTCATGTTTATTCCTCCAAGGCTAACTCTCGCCACTCGTTGTGCTGTACACTCAAACGTTTGACCAAAGTGATTAGTTCTTGCTTGCTCATATCTTCATAGGTTCTGTTCATTCTTGATGCCTCCTTTTATCATTGTAAAGAACGAGCCATCCAACGCTTCAAGTGCTTGGTAAAGTTTCTGCATGGCATTGGCATTCATCACAACTTGTTCTTCATGCTCTGCTTGTAACGCTGTTAGTTCAGCGGATAGTTTCTCCAACTCATCCATGAGTGTCCCATTGATATGGATGAGATACTCCACCTTACTATTGAAAGTCCTACCTTCAGCCACCATGATGTTCTCCTCTTCACTCATTGTTATCCCTCCCTTCTCTACATTCTTTCAGATGCTTACGCCAAGAAACTATCTCAAGATGGATGGTCATTCTTCCTCACCATCCAAAAGCATAGAGATGACAGGGTTCAAGGTGAAGGTCATGTTGTACTGACCATCTCCTTCTTCCCATGTGAACTCATAGAGTCCCTCACTGATGTCCAGTAACTGTCGCCCTGTGAAGTGCGGGAAGCACGACGCTAGTATCTTAACACGAACTGCTTTGTTCTTGAACTCTTTATTCCAGTCACTTGCCCGTGACTCCATTTGCATAGTCACAAAGTTTGGATGGACAAAGCCACTACTATCCCATGCTACTGCTATTTGTTTCTGCTTTTCGATTGACATCAATCTAAATTCTACTGTTGGTTTAAATAGAAAACAGATTTTTGGGGTTGAAAACAAATGTCTTAATCCCTTGTGACCCACTTTTCAAGTCACGCGTGACCTACTCTTCTTCATCGTTGAGGACTGTGCTATCCAACGCAATCATAAACCATGAGCGTGTGGTGATGTTCACATTTCTGTAGTGAAGTCGGACCCGAGTGAATCCGTGTCTGCTATTGTGTGCAATCAAATCATCCTTCTTCACTTCATGTCTCAGGTTGGGGGACGACTCCGCCACCATGATGGAGTCACCCGACCACAATCCTTCCAACCACTTGGCATTACCAAGCATCAATCTCACCATTTGCCCACGCTTGAACGTGTCTTTTGCTTCATTCCAATCTTCTATTCCTTTCATTTTCCGAACACCTCCTTGTGTCCACATTTCTTGCATTCAAGAATCGCTCTTTCTTTTCTTGCATACCTACCACGTTGTGGTTTTTCATAATGAGTGAGAGAAAACTCTCCACCTGTACACTTCGGACACTTCATCCATCTTCCTCCTTGTCAGGGTTGAACTCATCAAGAATCTCTTGGCTTGGGGTTGGAATCATCATTCTAATCTTATTGAATCTCGTCGTTGGTGTGTGGAGTTGTCCTTTGAACTTCCCATCCCTGTCATCTCTATGATTTTGAATAACTCTGTACGCTTCTCCGCACCTTGGACCTTTGCAGAACTTTGCCGTGATGGGTTGTGTTGCTTCAATTGGTTCACCACAATACAAACAATCGTGACGTTCTCTCAACATTTCTTTACACACATCACTACACCATGTTTGTTTTGAAGTTCTCAATTGCCAAAACTTCTCTCCACATGCCTCACACGCCACCGCTTTAACCAACCCGATTGATTTCTTGGCATCGTTTCGGCCTCGGTCATCTATCCATCGCAAACCTTGTGCCTTACAAGAATCACAATATCTGTCGGTCTTTTTCCGTGGCATGTATTCTTCTTCACAGAACTCACAAACTTTTGGTTCAAGATAGAGATGGGATTCTACAAGATTACCGCGCAAGTCCCACTTACGATGTTCAACGACTTTTTGCCCTTTTTCTTTTCGTAGAGCATCCCAATGTGCGTGTTGTTTCTTTTTCCTTTCAGCCTTGCACTCGGGGCAATCGCTTGCTCTCGCTAAACCGCCTTGGAAGAATCGTTTATCACAATCCGGTTTAGCACAAGTGCGCCACATAGTGTGAGGACAATTGTGTGACCTTTATGAATGTGACGAAACAGGGACTATCACGCTTGCGTGTATCAGCGTTGCCACTTCTGTGAACGGTATGTCCCATCAGGTTGGCGGTGCATCAGGTATAGCATGGGTGCGTTATCACCATACCATACTTCCCATGCTTTAAGGAATGAGATAAGAGCAGGTGTGAATCCTTCGACATACAAGTGTGTTTCTTCTTTGTCAATATATCTTCTCATGTGCGCCTGAGTCGTTGCGTTAAGGTGATTGACGCATACTGATTTCATCCAACTGTAGTCATCCATCTTGTCATCAGGTATGCCTTCAGGGAACACGAAGTGTTCAGCAGGTGAGGGGTGTCGCCCGAACAGTGCTATGTTCATTCGACCACTTCCTTTGGCTTCTTGGTTGGCTTCTTACCGAAGTCAGCAGGTAAGTCACCACTCTCTATCATGCTCTCGATAAGAGCAGCGACGATACCTGCTCGCTCATCAAGGTCACCACCATCAAGCACAGCCTTGACAACCTTGCGCTTCTCTTCGATAACTCGGTCGAACTTCTCGTCGATGGTTCCCTTGACTGATATGTATGTGGCCCATACTGTGTCAGAGTCTTGACCGATACGATTGATTCGGTCCTCGGCTTGCTCTTCCCAACCCGGAACCCACTCACGTTCTACGAAGAGAACAGTGTCAGCGGCGGTCAAGGTGATGCCCTCCTTCGCCGCAAGAGTTGAACAAAGAAGTATGTCCAACTTCCCTGATTGGAACTGCTCGACTCTTTCCTGTCTGACTTGAGCATCAGTCCCACCCATGATACCTGCGATGCTGTAGTTTTTCTTCAGTGCATTGAACAGGTTCTGTCCTACGTCTTTGTGGTGGATGAAGATGACGAGTGGTGTGTCGGGGTTCTGTTCTTTGTACTCATTCACCCATGCTACTGTTGAGTTCACCTTGAGCAAACCACATTGGTGTCGAAGGTCAGTCAACATATTGAGGACAAACCCTGCGGGCATGGAACCTCTTGACTGATGCTGTTGGTACTCTGTCATCCAAGCATCATGGCACTCTTTGTATGTACGAAGTTCTGCTGTAGTTGGTTCCATCGTGTGGATGCTACGAACTTTGTCAGGCAGTTCAGCCATCACTTCTTTCTTGAGTCGGCGTATGCAGAAGTCACGTGTTCTTTCATGTAGTTCTTCGGTGTTGCTTGCTCCCTTGTACTGCCATGCATAACGCCCACGCCCGATGTGAACTTGCTGTCCAGCACAGTATCGTACACCATAGGTATGGAAGGATGGGTATTCAGCAGGGCGCAGTAAGTTGAGTGTAGTGAAGAACTCCGATGGTCGGTTGGTGATTGCTGTCCCTGTCAAACAGATGACTGACTCGGTTGCTTCAGCAACAGTCAGTGATGCTTGAGTACGCTGTGCCTTCTTGTTCTTCAGGTAGTGTGACTCATCAAAGACACTGATGTTGAAGCCGTACTTGAGTAGGTTCGGTAGTTGTTTCTTTATCAAGTCGTAGTTGATAACCACGAAGTCTTGCCCCGCAGGGATGTCGGTCTTGCCATTCTTCACAACGAAGGTTGAGGCATGAGGTAACCATGTTCTGATTTCCTTCGACCAGTTGTACTTCACACTCGCAGGACATACGACAAGTACCGGCCACTTGTCTGTATTCAAAGCACAGTAACCGATGGCTTGGATGGTCTTGCCCACACCCATATCATCACCGATGAGACAACGACCACCTGATAGTTCAGCGAACTGAACACCAACGTATTGGAAAGGATAGAGTTCAAAGCCTTCAGGGAAAGTATCGTCGAACGTTTTCTTCATACTCGCTATCTGTTCCTCGTTGTTGAGAGATGAAGCACCGCTGATGGCGATTCGCTCTGCTCGTTCTTGTAAGTAAGTGTCCACTTGTTCGATAGACTGAAGGTCCTTCTTGAGTTTCTTGAGGACTTTGGTTGCTTGCTCTAGTTCTCCATCCACATAACCGTCGAGTGTCTTGTCCAACCGTGTCATAAAGTCACCTGCTTGTGCAAGACTGATTGACCAAACCTTGCGCTCGGCATTCCACTTACGCCCATCAGTTCCTTTGATGAGGCCCATGACTTCTCCTCGCTCACTTGGGTTGGATAGGTACGGTGTCTTGATGACAAGCATGGTTCCTTTCTCTAGTGTGATTGATGTATCATTCTTGCTTGCGCTCGCAGTAGGCTGTTCTATAGCAACCTTAGCCAAACCCTTCAGGTGGTCATCCACATACCAACCGAACTTCTCGATGGCATTGATGACGGCCACGATGGTGGCCTTGTCGTTCTTGATTGTCCACATCTTGAGTCGGCCATCGAACTTGGAGCCGGGGAAAGGAGCGGCACTCTTGATGACGCCGTTGATTTCATTATTGTATGCAAAGACAAGACCGACTCTCTCTGTCGTGGTTGTCTTGCCCCACTTGTTTGTCCACACATCCTCGACCATCTTGCTCTTGATTGTTCTGAGTTCCATCTCAAAGGACACCCACTCTGCCGCTCGTTGGGATGCTGACTTCTTCGACTCCTCGATTTCTGCATCAGTGAGTCCGAGTTCTACCAGTTTAACAACGGCATCATGTGTCATGGTATGATTGCCTTCCTTGTATGACTTAGCCAACGTGAACTCTGCTGATGATACTGCGGCCTTGTGCTTGGCTTGTTCCTTTCTGATTTGTTCTGCTTTCTCGCCTTGTATCTTCATCTGCCCGAGTGCCTTGCCTACATCTCTCGCTAAGTCAGTAAGTTCTAACTCTTGTAGGATGCGAGCCAACTGTGTGTTACGATACTTGTGAAAGCGAGTTGCCGCTTCAAGGAACTCATGCTCCTCGATAGTATCTTGTGCTGCTATCCGTGAGAAGAAAGGCCAGTCAGGTTTGTTCGGCCCTTGACCATCCTTCTCATGTGGCGCTCCATAAGAAACAAGTCTCTTGATGATTCTGTGAACCACCTTCGGATTGATTTCTGCTTCTGTCATTTTTCTCATTCCTCAATTGTAATTCCAGTGTTGGTTTAAATATGAATTCAATTCGGCGGTCAGGTTTTCCTTCTCGCCTTCTGTGCTGAACGGCATCGTTCAACATGTGCTTGAAGCACTTTGTTATCGTTGTAGTGAGGGAACCATGTTCCCTCGTAGTCAGCCCTCCACCACTTGCGTTCGCTCCGTGGTGGGTCGCCTCGTCTGCTTGCTCTGTTCGGTTCACTTCTTCCCATGTTTATTCCTCCTGTTCCTCTTCCTCATCATCTCTCATCGGGGTATTGTTCAAAGTAACATTCCCAACAACCGAGCGACCAAAGTTCTCCTTCGGGAACTTTAACTTCTTTACCGCATTGTACGCATTTCATTGTTTCTTCCATGTTTATTCCTCCTCGTTGATGCACGTAGTACATACATATCCTGTGCCGTTTACCCATTCCATATTCCGAACACGTGTTTCGTTACCACAGTATGGGCATTCGCATTTGTTAGTGTAAGTGTAGTCACCCCATGTCATCATGTTTATTCCTCCTCTTGTTTTAACTCATCCACCTTCTCAAAGAACAGTGCCTCTGCGTCATAGTGAGTATCAACTATCCATCCGTCAACCAACTCGGTTGTGTTATCAGATGTATGGCGTACTATATCAACAACCCATTCAAAGTTACCAACCCTGTGAAACTGTACTTCCTTGTCACCTATCACTCCACTCTGATGGTATTCTTGCATGTCATCTAGCATGTCATCTATCATTCTTCTTCACCACCGAACAGTTCCTTGTGTAGTGTCGGCGCACATACACGTGCCATCTCTTCGACATCAAAGCCGTGTTCATGCAAGACCTTGATGATGTGTGATGACAACGAGTACACGCCATCGAAGTCAGTCAGTTCACCATCCGTGAAGGACAGCATACCTGATGCATACCAGTCATTGTCCGACTCGTCGCTGTACCATTCAAAGTACCCACGTTGTTTGCCACCTCTTTCATCCCAACCGGGAACATCAACGTGGAACGTAAGCCACACATCTGATTCTTCCGCTGTCACTCCGAAAGAGTTCTGTGCATACACACCACTCTTCAGTTTCCATACTTTCCTTAGTCCTCTTTTCCATTGTTCACTCATTCACAACACCTCACTGTTCTCTTTCTGATATGCCCACAGTCATTACACTTGACGTAAAGCGTCGGCCACTGTATCTTTGCATTCATTCAAACACCTCTTCAAAGGGTATCAAGAACGTACCTGCTAGGTCGTTATCAACCTCGTCAGGGCATTCGTACAGGAAGCCCCGACCCACGGCATCAGCACCGATGAGACTGGCAGTACAGTTTTCTTTGTTGCATTGGCATCGTATTGTTTTCATTCGTTTCATCAATTGTAATTCTACTGTTGGCTTAAATATAATCGGCTTCAGTCCATCGGTTTTCATTGATGGTAATCAGACTCATGACTCATAATGAATCACTATGTCACTCAACAAAATGAGGGAGACTCCTTGACTCATCATAACTCACTATGTCTATCTAATAATAGTAGTATATTCTCTAAGGAGATAGTGAGTTGAGTTGCGCCGTTGCTTTGCCTCAAAATAGTGAGGGAGTCGATGAGTAATTATGAGTTATGAGTCAGTCTCGGTGATGCAAACAGGCTTGCAGTAAACGTGTTAGGGGTGGTCCGTTTTGCATTTTACTGACACCAACGCTTAAGGTCAACACCACTATCGTGGGTTATGGTTGGTGCAAAGACACAGGCATTGAGGGTTATTGAATTGGTTGAGTGTGGTATTCCGTTGGCTGATGCCAAAGAGTTCGCAAGGTATGAGAACTACAGAGAACGTGCTAAATGTGTATGTGTTTGTGGTTCTGAGGGCGACTGGCATTGGTCTGACTGTCCCCATTTCAATGGCGTCTTCAATCCCGAGGTGAAGTAAGTGAACCCTGACACGTAGTATTTGTAACACCTTACGCGTAAGAGGAGCGGCAAACTACACGTGTGATTGACTGTTCTATAGATGCGAGGCTATCAATAAGGCGTGCGAGGTTAAGAGGAGAGCATCAGGATGCGTGGCTCGCTCGCAAGAATCAAGATATTTTTCGGGCATGTTTCCCACCCATATGGGTGGCTTGCCCTTAGCCGCAAGCCGTGCGAGTAGCACGGCGCAGGGGCGCAAGTCCACCCCGTGCAACACGCGCTAAATTTGCGCGGCCAAAAAAAAAGCCCCCCACGGGCAACCCCGGAGGGCCGCCCATGAGGGACGTGTGTGTGTTCGTGTGGGCAGGGGTGGGCAGGGCCGACTCACAGGGAGTCGGGGTCCTGACCCACGTGCTTGGCCGCTTCCCGAAGGACCGCCGCCTTGTCACCCTTCCACCAGTCTGCGCCGTAGTTGTCCACGTGGCGGGACCACGCTTTCATGGCACTCATGGCATCGGGGTAGGGGCGCAGGGAGTCGTCGTCCTTGCTGACCGTGACACCACGGGCATAGAACAGGCCACCGGCTGACGCCGCTAGTTCCAGTTCCAGTTCGCGTGCCGCTTTCTTGGCGGCGTTCTTGGCTGACTTACGTGCCATACCTGCTCCGTGAGCAAGCAGGTAGCGGACAGTGCCCTTGTTCTTACCACTCTTGACCTTCATGGTGGATGTGAGGGCATGGATAAGACCAGCCTTTGGCACGTTCTTGACCGTGGGTAGGCCCTCGAACATCCCGTTGCCGGTGTCTAGGCACGCTGTGATACAGCGCTTGACGAAGGAGTTCACCTGTGTTCGTGTGTAGGTCTGCTCCTCGCTGTGTTCAGGCCATGCACCGCTAAGGTCTGCACGTACAGTGAGAGTTTTGGTACTCCCCTGTACGAAGTCACTGATGTGACCGAAGGTATCGGCCATTTGGTCTGCATATGCTTGGTTCATGTCGGGCTTGCTGTTTTGCTGTGTGTTGCTACTCATTTTTCTCAACCTCAATTGTAATTCTACTGTTGGTTTAAATAGGAAAGGGGGTCAGTGACCCGTTTCCATGAACTCATCCTTGCACTTTTCGCATAGATATGTCCCGTTGTAGTCCTCATACGGACCCCATTCAAAGTTATGATAGAGGCTACCATCACCGAAGGCCACTTCGCCTATCTCCCACACATGGTATTCATTCCCCTTCTCATCAGTTGGGAACTCTTTGAGGCACTCATCACAGTGTAACGTGCCACTATCCGGTCCACTAAGCACAACCATGCGACAACATGGTTGGCCTTCCTCCATTATCTCCTCACCGTAGCACTCACTCGGCTCCATTCCATTCATTCTCATGCTTTCATTCCATTCATCTGCTGATTCACTCATATTGACACCTTCTGTGTATGGACTAGATTTGTCAGACGAATGAGTTTGAACTCTTGTCGAGTGAGTTTGAACTCGGTGAATATAACCTGTTGTTCTAGCGTACTAAAGGAGGGTGGCATAGGCCACCCATATGGGTGGGAATGCAAACGGGTTCGTGCGGAACAGGGGTTTGTCGTTATCATCAGACATACGCATAACCGCATGACTGAGCGGCTGAGCGATGGAGTTGGTGCTATAGAATTGGTCTATAGACGCCCGCCTGACCGCCCGCCTGTAATCGCTTGCGTCTATAGACTTCTCAATCAGCGAGCATTAACGCGTTAGCGTTAATCCGAGCGTCTATAGAAGCCGATGCACATGAGGAGGTTGCTATAGACCGATGCACGCAAGCCCGACCCCGACAGGGCCGCAGTACCCCATTCTATAGACCCCCTATAGACCGTGCCACTGCAATTTAGCGCCGCCCCTTAGCCGGAGGTATGGGAATTTAACGTCTAATTTAGCGCTTCTTAGCCACGCGCAGCGCTCCAACAAAAAAATTTTGAAAACAAAAAATTTAACGCCGCTAAATTTCTTCGACAACTATATTTGCCAAGGCTTCTTCCTCGCGGCATGGCGCAACCGTTCCCTCGGGCTTGGGATATTCTCAAACAGGGACCGTATGACCAGCCATTACGACCCAAATTTACCCATGAAGAAGTTATGGCTCGGAATGCGGCATTACCCCCAATAGGTCAAATGGGTACACCACAAGAATACGGAGCCGTAGAAATGCCACAACAGGGTGGTATGATGCCGTCGCTGCCGCCGATGGGTCAAGGTGATTTTTCAGTGCCTAATTTTCAATTCCAGCCGCCGATGGGAACTTACGAAATGACTCAACCTATAAGTATGCAACAACCAGCAATGGGTGACGAAGCACAAAATCGAATTAATGCTCTGCGAGCGCAAATTGCAGCCTTACAACAAGAATTGCAAGTGTTGGTAAGTATGCAGGGACCGCAACATCCTCAATATAGGTGATAAAATGAAAGCGTTTGAATTAGCATGGGCAGTTTTGAAAGATGCATCTATGCATGGTGAAAGCCCGTTTAAGGATGCACGCGAACAAGCGCTTCTTGAAGCAATGGGAAATTATAACCCAATGATGCAACCTGCGCCTGAACCCGAAGCAGACGAACCTGCAAGAGATTTGCTCTATGACGACATGACGGTTGACGAAGCAGCCGAACACAGCAGAAGCACAGCAAAACCATTCACGCCACCTCCTGAAAAAACGCCACAAGAAAGGGCTATGGAAGAATTAGGTTTGCACCCAAGTGAATTAGGTGCATCGAAAAAAGAACGCCGATTTATGAATCAAGTTTATCCTGAAGAACACAAGGGAAAAAACAGAGCAGGGCTTGATTTCCCAGTTGTATCAGAAGGTTATGAAGGGGTTTATCCCGTTTAAACAAAATAGGCTATAACCATACGTAGGTTTACCTGAAGATACCTACCACTTTAAATTCTACACCACCTTTCCGGGTGTGTGCGTGATTTCACCATCTACGAAGTAGGCCCTCGGGACGGTCTGCAAAACGCTTCGTTTAGTGTAAACACTCAAGAAAAAATTGACCTTATT
>MDSV01224736.1_pt1 | contig 11301 bp, 25 predicted proteins | sample 810851 | NCBI WGS metagenome assembly MDSV01 (sample SAMN05326640, study PRJNA326480) | marine metagenome | isolation source: seawater | place: Atlantic Ocean: North East | collected 2012 | reverse complement strand
TCCACCCATGCTTGAGCTAACAATTACATCAGGACAAAAGTTTTGAATAACTCCGTCGGCGACCTCTACACACTTTGACATTTCTTCTTCAAGCTCAGTCTGAGTCATAAAGACCCAGTCACCATACTTCTGTGATAACATCTCAAAGTCAGAGCTATAAATACTTGGTATCATTGTATCGTATCTAGTCTGCAAATGCATCATTTTAGTCATGTCTTCGTCTCTATCTGACAAGTATAACACTTTCATTTTTTTCTCCTGTCGTTTATGTGTGTTAAGAGAGCAGGCCTCACAAGGCCCGCTTGTATTAGATCACCCCCTCATTTTGTGGGTATAAGAACTTAAACGCAAATTCTCGCCCAAAGTTTGTGATCTCAACATTGATCTTGACTTGCCAACCGGCTGATCTGTACTGATTTAGTAATGTACCGGCTACAGGAACCCATTCAGGTGCACACGGAATGTACTTGCCTTTTTTGAGTTGCTCTTTTGTCCAGCCTGCATCCAAAATTGAATTGACTTCCATGATTGCTTCATCGACTTTTTTTGTCATTTCTCGTACAGTTCTTCCCATTTTTAAGCCTTTCTGTTGTAGATTGTCATGTATCTTTCGCCTCTGTCACACAGCATTGTAACGACAATACCAAACGGGTTATTTTCTTTGACCCAGCGCTCAGAGGCAAGTATATTGGCGCCGGCTGAGATGCCAACCAATATCCCAGTTTCTCTTGCAAATAATTTAGCTCTATCAATAGCATCTTGAGTTGTTATTGATATTGTTCCGTCAACATTGTCAGGTGAAGCCAAAAAGTCTTGTCCATCTCCAATTCCTTGAATGCCATGCATCTCTTCAGCAGGTGTTACCATAAGAACTTTGACAGGTAAGTTTTCAGACTTTACAAATTTACGAATACCTTCAATTGTGCCGCCTGTACCAGAACCGTGAACAAAAGCTACCCAAGCCGGGCCGGCCTGCTTAGCAATTTCAGGGCCGGTGATAGTCATGTGACATTGAACATTTTCAGGATTGCTAAATTGCATAGGTGACCAAGCGTTTTCGTTTTGGTCAATAAACTCATTGCGCATTTCAATAGCGCGCTGAAAATCGCTAGACGGAGCATCTACGATCTGTGCGCCGTATATCCTCATCATCTCACGTCTTTCTTCGGACATATTTTCAGGCATAAAGATTACACATTTTAGCCCAAGTGACGCTGATATAGCACTTAAAGATATTCCTGTATTTCCGCTTGTTGCTTCGCATAGAATTGTATTGTCAGAAATATCGCCTCTCACAAGAGCATTTCTGATTGTGTATGAAACAAATCTATCTTTAACTGAACCTGTAGGACTATACGTCTCTAGCTTTCCGTAAACGCGATCGCTTATTTTGATAAGTGGCGTGGATCCACATATGTTTTCTAGTCGCGTGTGAAGTGTCATAAAACGATTCTCAAATTAACACTTATAACTATGGACGGATATCATGACTTGCATAGAACCTCCCTGATCTTTAAAGCCCTTTAAAACCTCTTGTCGAGTATCAGAACTAATTAGTATCTCTAATCGTTCAAGATTTTTTGTTGCTATTTTTGTTCTTTTTGCTGAACGTGCACAAGCTTAAAAACTGCTGCACTTGCAGGCATAGCAGATATTTCAGCAGTATCACCTTCTGCAATAGTAACTGTATCTACTGATACCAGATGTGCATTGAATAGCTCGTTAGACTTTTGAAGGTGCATCAGATACGACTCAACTAACATTTTTACGTACAGCAAATTCACTCTATTAGGTTCTTGAGGCCATATTACTACGACAACATTTGTAACGCCCATACATTCACCATGCCGTGATAAAATCGCGGGAATTCCTGGAATAGCCTGAGGCGGAAATGTGTATACTTCGTGTGGTGTAACGCAGTTTGAGACAGCTGTCTGTGGGTCTAATCTTACTGCAGCATCGTCGGGAACAGGGTTGTCGTGTTTAGTTGTTTTCGGGGGTGATGTGCAGCTTGTCAAAAAGAGTGCAATTAAGAACATCGTAATAGGCTTACGCATTTGTTTCTCCTGTGTTTGCTTCCTCTATTTGAATGATGTTTAGCTTAGAGCATGGAGCAGGACCATAAAAACAGCACTTTCCACACTCAACACAATACTCACCAATCTCTTCTTCTGTTTTGACTTTTAGAAGATCTTCCATTGACAGGAGATCATCTTTCTTTTCATTTAGAAATTGACAGTCAAAAAAAATCTGATTTGCTAGATTCCACGGATATTCAATACAAGTCTTCGGTCTAGTCTTGTAGATTGAACACTCGTATCGGGTTTTCTTTTGAGTCATCTATCAGTCTAGTTTCTTGTAAGAACGCCTAGTCTTCAAGTCGTTTCTCGCCTGCCGTGGATTTTTAGCGACAGCAAGAAGATCACGCCTAAGACTTCGTAATTGCAATTCATTACGCACAACGTACGCACAAAAAACTGATGCAAGTATTACTGCTTCTAACATGAAGAATCCTCCTATGAAATTATTGTATAGACAAAGTTTGAGTGAGTAAACTTAGAGGACGCCTTGAAGCTCTTTTATTTGCTGTTCTAAATCAGCCTTGCGGGCTTTTAGATTATGAATTCTATCTAAGTCACCGTGTTGTCCCATTTGGGTAGGTGTATTTTCTAGATAGTGAATTTCACCTTCAATAGTCTTAAGATCTTCAAGCCGCGCATCTATTTCTACTTCAGCACCTGAAGACGAACCCAGGTGTCTAGACCCAGACCCCATGTGCTTGCCCATATATTCCATCTCCTCACGAATGAGAATCCGGAGAAGATAGTGGCTTATTGACATTACAGACCTAAAATATCTAAGAGGTCACCAACAGGACCATCATCTGCAGGCTGATCTGGCACAGTAGATGCTCCGCTCTTAAACTCATCAATTAGTGTATTGACGAAGTCCATCAAGTCTGCCTCAGAAGCACCTGCATCTTTCATTTTTGCAGCTGTTTTAATTGGGCAAGGCTTGCCGGCATCAGGCTGATCTACAGCATCACCTAAAGCAGGTTCTGGTGCGAGATCCATCTGGTCGTCTGCTGATGGATTTAGAGGCTTGGCAATCGGCATATCATCATGTGGTCCTCCGCAGTTTTCGCGAACAATCTTACGAAGTTTTCCTCGAAGATAAGACTCGTGGTGAGACTCATTCTTCTCTTCTTTTTCTTTGTCGATGATTGCTTTCTGAAGGCCGTCAGGCAATTTGTCCTGGTCACCTGTAAGCTCAGGTGCATCATTGTACTTTTTAGTATTCTTCGCTTTCTCTTCGCGAATGATTTGCATTAATTGTCTTTTTGTGATTTTCATCGTTTATAGTCCTTTTGGAACCTTAAATTTAGATTCTTTTCCGCCAGTTATTTGTTGGAAAAGTTCTTCAGCTGAGTATACTTTTCCATCTTTGTCGCTTGCTTTTTGATTTATATCAACAGGAAGAGGATCAATGTTACTGCCGAATAACCACCATCTATATTTTATGGGCCGGCTGAAGCGGCTAGCACCCGGTTCCTCATAAATAGGGGAAACCCTAATCGCACCAGGCGCTGTGTCGGCTTGAAGAAGAGGATCACCAACGTACTCTTCTGTATCCAGCAAGTCTGCAAAAGCTTCATATACAGGATCTAAAGTACGAGGGCCAGCTTCACTAAACATCTCATCAATGGCCGCGGTGTGTTCTGGCCAGACTGCCTTCACATATTTGATTGTTGCATCAACATCTTCGAGTTCTTCTGCTTCCGCCTCGTAAAGATATTCCATCCAGTCATCAGGTCCCCATTCACCGCCTTTGTGGCTCGGTATGCCTGCTGGATCCGGTCCGTAGTCACCCATTTCTTCTGTAGCTGCGGCGAATAGACTGTCTAAGTCTGCAGACTCACGTAAAAGTGCTTCTCGGATGATGCGACGCAGCTTGTGTTTAGTAATTTTCACTATAGCTGTTCCTCAGAAGCAATCTCATCGTTTAAGACGCTTAAGGCTTCTTCCATGATATCCAAAATCTGATCCATGTTGGCAGCAACTCGTGTCTGAGAGTCGATGTCAAAGTCCATGTTGCCGCGCTCACAATAGTCACGAACTTCTTGAAGTGTGTCTCTTAAGCCGCTAAGCTCATCTTTGAGCTCTTCAGCAGTGTCGCTAGCAACAACCTCGTTTATTTTACGACCCTTGATTGCAGCTGCAAACTCAGGTGTTGCAAGTGACTTAAGCGGCATTGGTGCACCTTTAGTTTGTGCCATCATACCAACGCCGTGACTTTCTTTAAGAAGGCCTTCACGAATAATCTGTCTAAGTTTTTTCTTTGTAATTTTCATTATAGTATCCTTATCGAAATTTCAGAAAAGAATCCGCAAATTTAATTGCAGCAACGCGGTCTACACCCAGTCCTTGGAGTCTTTCTTCCACCATATCTAAGAAACTGTCGATTCGACCTGTTCCTTCCATAGACTGCTGATGCATATCAAGCTCCGCAGCCGGCTGGAACGTCTTGAGGAGGTTGCCTGCGTTTGCTGGATCTTTCTGAATCTCAGTCGCGATTTCCTCTAAGTACATATCGATCTTCGCTTTGTTATCTGCCATAGAAGTGTTATCTGTTAGTGCTTCTCGAATAATTCTTCTGAGCTGTCTCTTTGTGATCTTCATCCTAGTAACCTCTTTTACGAAACTTAATTTCGCCTTGTACAACTTGTTCAGCAGATCTGTATCCATTATCTGAATAGTCTTTTTCAGGCATGCCTTGCTCTGCTCGAAGCTGAGTCATCCTGTCACGCATGTCGACTAAATCTTCACCCATGGTTTCAATATCTTTTCTGTCGCCACCACCAGATGCTTGCCCAGAGAGATGACCCATTAATTGATCATGCTCGTACTCTAAATCTTTTAAAGAAAGCTGATTGATATCAAGCGCTTCTCGAATAATTCTTCTGAGCTGTCTCTTTGTGATCTTCATCCCATACTCTCCGCGGCGTAGATCTTAAGATCGTTGAGATCACCATCAAAGTAATACATCAGCTCTTCTTGCTCATCTTTTGCAAATTCAAATTCCCAGGCATCAGCCAGATCATACGCAACATCTTGTAAGTCAGTCCCTGGGTTATCGGACATGTAATCTCTACTAGCGTCTTCTGCCCAGTATCTGAGCTTCTGAAGTAGGTTGTCGATGTTTAGCCTTTCTCGGTCAGCAGCCATCTGTGCTGATTTTCTCTTTCTTGCTCGTGCATCTTGCTTACCAACTGTTTCATCTTCGACCTTCATGAAGTCGTCATTCGACAATTCTACGTTATAGCCATCGGCGCCGGAGGTTCGCATCTCTTCGGGCTTTGGGCTAATTCCAAGACGCTTCATAATATCATTAACAGCCTTATCGGGCGCAACATCTTTGTGTTTGTCGCCGAAAGTAATCACCTCACCGGTTTCACGGTTAACCATGTCGGTAGCTTCTCTGATGATCGCCTCTCGTATTACTTTTCTAAGCTGGCGTTTTGTAATTCTCATTGCCTATTCCTATCTACCAGATCTCTTTGATGCCCACAATTCAAGGTCTGCAGGTCCTATCATATTGTCAGCTGGAGGCTCTGCACTCAACCAAGATCTATCAGGTGCTCCAGCAAATTTGGCCAAATCATCCAAGTCATCAGCAGCGTTTCGAGCTCCCAGACCACGTGCTTCGAGCCATGGTAACCAGTTAGCTTCTACAAACGGAGAAGGCTCACCCATAAAATTCTCAAAACTAGTTTTTTCTACTAGTAGAGATTCTCGGATAATTCTTCTAAGCTGATGCCTTGTAATTCTCATTAGTTGCCCTTAATAGCTTCGCGAACTAATGATCGAAGTTGGCCGCGCGTGATTGTTCCTTCTGCCATAGCTCCTCGAGCTTTCGATGCCATGTCAACGTACTTTGACTGAGTCACATAAAGCGCAGTAAGTGACTTAAGCTCAGCAGGAGAAATTCCAGCTTGCTCAGCGCCAACCTTGAGTGCTTCTTGACCCTCAGGAGCTTCCCAAATTCCAAGTGATGCCTCAGCTTCATCAGGAGTTCCGGCTGGAACACCCATATCGTTAAGCTTACCTTGAAGTGCTTGATAGGTGGCCAGGAATGCATCTGGGCTGTTCTTCGCCTGCATCTCCATGGTAATACCTTCTTTTGCTTTTTCGATCATTCCTGCAAGGCTGTGTGCTGTATCACCCACAACTTCTGCACCTTTAGATGCTGCACCTTTAACACCCTTAATAGCTGAATCTACTGCACCACCTACAACCTTCTCAGCAGTTGCGAGCATGTCAGGAAGGTTCTTTTCAGCAGAGTCCAAAGCTTTACCAGCCATTTTAGCTGCGCCACTTCCGAGCTTCTTAGCCATAGGTGCCATCGCGTTCCAGATTCCTGTGCCGAGACCAGCAGCCATCTCGCCCGCTTCTTTTCCTACACGGGAAGCGTCCTTGGCAAACTTCTTCGTATCGATCTCTTTGTTGCCGATTTCTTTGGCTTTTTCTAAAGCGGCCTTTCCGGCCTTTTTGCCAAGATCTTTCCCTTTTTCAAGAGCAGCGCCGCCAACCTTAGCTGCCATGTCTTTCACATCATCGAAGAATCCCTCTTCAAGCTGCTTGTTGGTGCCTTTTACCTCGTTAAGCATACGCATCTTGCAAGCACGTGTGTAAGTCTCAGGGGTAATAGCACCTTCTGAAAGTAGAACGTTAGGGTAAGTGAGAAGAAGATGCTCAGCGTAAGCTTCACGAATGTTCTTGCTCAGAACCTTTATGTCGTTATGACGTTCTGTCTCTTCAGCGATAATCTTTGTCAGCTGTTTCTTTGAAATTTTCATTATTACATGTCCTCGTCAGGCATAGGTTCAGGAGGAGGCGGTGGCACGTCAGCTTTCGGAGCCGGAGCACCTCCAAATTTAAGCAATGCCATCAAATCAGAAAGAAAGCTGATGGTGGCTTCAGGGCCTGCAGCTGAAAGCTTGCGTGCCAAGTCATTTGGTTTAGGAAGGCCACCACTTGGCTCTTCTGCAACCATTTCTTTAATAAGTTGTCGAAGTGTGTTTTTACTTACTTTCATTTTTTCTTCTTCTTTTCCTTTTTAGGCAGGGCCAATCCTCTGATCAGAGCCTCCCAAAATGTGATTTCGTGCATTATCTTATCTCATTCCTGGAGCGTTTGGATCAAACTCTGCATCCATTGACTGAAGATGTGCCTCAAGCCGTCTGTAGATATCGTTCATGCGCTCAACTTGCATTTCAAGGTCTGATGCCATATCATCACCTGCTGCTTCGCGAGGTTCACCTGGATCTACAAGGCCGTACATGCCGGCTGCAATTTCTTCGATCGACGTAACGACCATGTTGAGATCTGCCAGAAGTGCACCTTCTTTCGCTTCACGAGACTGCTCGCTTAAAATACGCTTCTTCTCTTCTTTGATAATTCTTCTAAGTTGTCTTTTTGTGATTTTCATTTGTTTTCCTTCGTTGCGTCGGCTATCATCCCAATCGCCACGTTCTTCAGCAGCCTTAATGGATCTATTCATGTCAGCGCCAGTCTCAGGCTTTTTGTAATAATCCGGAAACCCTTCTTTCTCTCCTGCTTCGAAGAATTCTTCCAACCCCATACCTTGTGGGATATCCATGGATCCCATACCAGGTGTTCCGGTGGAAGGTTTAAGAGTTTTCCAGATGACCAGTTCCATAGGCTTGCCGTTTTGAACACCCTTGTGCCTCGAAGGCTTGCGCTCTGTCACTGTATATGCTTCATCTTTCCACATAAACGGTTCGTCAAGATCAACAGCTTCTCTGATAAGCTTTCTGAGCTGGTACTTCGATAGCCTCATTAGTCTATATCAAATCCAACCATACCCTGGGTCTGTATTTGACCTGAGAATAGTTGTTCCAAAGTATCTGCTAGTTGTCGAAGTGCAACAGGGTCGAGCAAGTCGCCGTCAACTTCTAGATTGCCCGACTGGTCGGCTAGCAAGAATGATGTGCCTGCACTAGCATTAATATCATTTGGGTCAAATGCTTCTTTTAAAAGCTTGGCCTTCTCTTCTTTGATAATTCTTCTTAGTTGTTTCTTTGTGATTTTCATCGTAATGTCCTTATAAGTGCTTCGTATTGTGCAACCAGCCCTAAAGACTGGAATCTCTGTGCAATTGTAAATGTTAAAACAGTTTCTGCAGCGTCTGATGCTTCATCATCGTCGCCCATGTCATCGAATGCATCTGTCTCTGTGCCCATCAAAAGATCACCCATTGCGCTTTCTAGAATCTCAACGTCATCGACGTTGGCATAGTTTCCCTGCATATATTCTGCATTTTTAATCGGGCTATTCTCATTGAGGAGCTTCTGCTTCTCTTCTTTAATAATTCTTTGCAGATCGTTTCTAGTGATCTTCATAACGTTCTCCGTTCGGCGTCCCATGCCTTGTGATTTTGGTGCCTTGTTTAAGGCAGGTTGGTCTCTTTCCATACCGAGCTCATCGTCGGCTTGTTTCTGCATTTCAGCCTCGAAACTGGCGTTCATCTCGCGAGCCTCTGCGCTGTCAAACATATCTTCATAATACTCGGCTACACCCTGGATTCCCATGTCATCTAGCCGTTCGGGCCTAAAGTACACACCGCGCTTGCCGGTCAGTTCCTTTGAAAAGTCGCTGATCATATCGTAATAATCATCACGAGTGAAAACCTGCGGTGATCCGCCGGCCGCGGTGTGAGTTGCAGTATCGGCAGTATCATCATAAGAAATTTGTGTCTCAACAAGTCGTCGTGATTCTGCCATGGCTCCTTGCTCTCTTTTTTGTCGCTCCATGTCACGCATGATATCATCGTGCTCAAGTCCAATCGCATCAGCTAGCTGCTGATGTGCTTCATGGTCGTCCTTGCGCTCCGGATCTTGCATGAAGAAAGAAGCAGCAACTGACGATGAAGCTCGTGTAACATGACCTTCACGCTCGACAAAGTCTTCATAATCATCGATCATGGCGTCAACTATAGGATCAGGTCGTCCTTTGTTCAAATAGCCTACCATATCAGGAACTCCGCCTGCTGGCATTGCTTCCTGAATTAGTTTTCTAAGCTGTCGTTTTGTTATTTTCATTTGATTACCTTTGATCGTATGCTGCGCGTCTAATCTTGTCCAATAACTCAACAGCATTTCTGATATCGATAGCAAGTTCGTTCAGTCCAGCGTCCATTAGCTTGACATCAACCTGATCGCTAAGCTGGTCAAGATCACGGGATGCGCCGGTAGCTGCCTTCTGTATCGTGTCAAAAGCCCCGGATGTCTTGAGTTCTTCTAGAGACTCAGCAGCAATAGCAGGGTCGAGATTTTCAGCCAATATCCGATCTTTGATGATTCTTCTGAGTTGCCGCTTAGTGATCTTCATCGAACCGGTCTCGCTTTGCCACCAGACATGCCCAACTTGCGAGCATAGTCTTCAAATGCATTCTCAATAGCCTCTTCAATTGCAGCCATGTGATTCACTAGTAGAGAGTCCTTCACAGCTTCTAGTTCTTCAGGCTTAATTCCCATTTCTTCGTCTAGAGAATCGTAAACTGCGTATCCGATTGCGTCAACCAAGATCAATGCTTCGTTGTTACCAGCCTGCTCAGAGAGTAATCGGGCTCGTTCTTCTTTAATGATTCTTCTGAGCTGGTTCTTTGTGATCTTCATTATAGAGTCACCTGGAATTTAACGTAGCCAAAGCTCTTCTTTTCAACTTCGGGAGCCAGAGCAGCAACAATCTGTTCCAGTTGTTTTTGAGCATTCGGATCGTCTTCAGAATCCTGACTTAGCTCAATGATCCTGGCAAAGAAGTCGCGGCCGTCGGCGATGATCTGGTCGGCGCCACTCAGGTTGCCTTCGCTTAAAAGCTTTTGCTTCTCTTCTTTGATGATTCTTCTGAGTTGTCTCTTTGTGATTTTCATTACATTGTCTCCTGCTTCGCTTGATCTACGACTGATTTCAGGTTCTCAATCAGTGTTTCAGCGTTTTGGATTCTTGAAGCCGGTTCCAGCATCATCAGTTGCTCCATAATGGTTTTCATTGACGATAGAAAAGCACGATCGTCTCGCTGTTCTGCGATCATGCGGGCTTTCTCTTCTTTAATAATTCTTCTAAGTTGTCGCTTTGTGATTTTCATTAGTATACTCTTCCTACAGCCCCTACAAGCTCTAAAATTTCGTTGGGTCCCATATCAGCGCCGGCCATGGATGAATCCTGCACGGCAACGGCAAAGCTCTCAGGATCACGCTCAGCCAGCGTTTTTGGATTGATTGAGATCTCCATGTCTTTGAAGTCTGTAAATCCCAGGTCGTATGCAATGTTGTCCAGATCCAGCTCTCCGATATCCAGCGCTTTCGCCATAGGATACCAGCTAGAGTCTTTGGGGGGCAGATTGTTTGAAGGGCCGTATTCTTTCAGCAGCTCTTCCCGGATCAGTCTTCGAAGTTTTCGTTCAGTTGTTTTCATCATGTTATCCTATCGCATCGAGAACTGGCCGTCGTGCAGCTCAGCCTCAAGCTCTCCGACTGCCTTATTGATTGCTTGTGTGAGCCGCTCCACTAAAGCATTGCTAGCAGCACTTACTTCTTGCGCCCACTCATCAGGTTGCTGGTTAAACATGTCAGGTTCATCATCGTACATACCCAACATGTCTTCCTCAAAGTTGGCAGTTAGTTGATCTGCAAACCCCTCAATGAGACTCTGGTAATCTTGCATGTCAGCGATAGATTCTTTCAGAGGTCGTCGAGCGGTCTTTTGCTTCTCAAGGCGAGCTCGCTCTTCCTTGATGATTCTTCTAAGTTGTTTCTTTGTGATTTTCATTATCTGTCTCCAGCTGCTCGTGCGTCAGCTTCCACTTCTGCGTCACCCTCTGCAAAGATCTCAGCAGCCTGCTCCATCGCATCCATCATGTCAGCAGCGTCTTCGCTGCCGTCTCGCGAGAGAGCAGATAGAGGCTGTTGCAGCTTTTCGAACGCACGATCAAGTGCGTTAGGATTCATCTCATACACAGCGTCTTCGATGCGTCCCTCGATGTGGGCGTTAACAAGGTCGATGATTTGTGACTGAATAGCGTCACCCAATCCGGAGTACGCCTGGGCAAAAGCCACTAGTGGGCTCATGACTTCCATGTTTGCAGCGCCATACTCTTTGAGCAGCTTCTGCTTCTCTTCCTTGATGATTCTTCTAAGTTGCTTCTTTGTAATCTTCATTACATCAGCCTATCGTCGTTCTCGGCCATTTGTGCAGCATCTCTCAGTGCCTGAACGACACCT
>MDSV01157183.1_pt1 | contig 11301 bp, 8 predicted proteins | sample 810851 | NCBI WGS metagenome assembly MDSV01 (sample SAMN05326640, study PRJNA326480) | marine metagenome | isolation source: seawater | place: Atlantic Ocean: North East | collected 2012 | reverse complement strand
TTGATTTAATCACTTTAAATTGGAGCGGGCAAAGGGGGTCGAACCCTCGACCTTCTCGTTGGCAACGAGACGCTCTACCACTGAGCTATGCCCGCTTATTTTTTATTAAACATTTTGGTTAATAAACACTTTTAATATAATATTAAATCACAATAATAGAAACAAAACAAGATTCTTTTATAACAAGTTTGTAATAAATAAATTTTGTTACTAAAAAGAAATTTCGTTAAAAAAAATTTTTTAGTTTTTAACTTGCAAGATATTTGTTTTTGTCTTTAGTAAATTGTAAATCATTTCAATAACTAAACTGAAAAAAGCTGTGCTAGCTAGAGTTTGTGCAAAGAATGGAATTGCAAGTATATAACAAGATATTAATCCGCTTAAACTATAACCATAAAAACCTGAAGTCCATACTCCAAAATTTGTTATAAAGAAAAATATAAATGCTCCTGAGATCGCACCAAAGATTCTAGATGTAATGCTATTAAAAATAAAATATCTTGATAATAGTCCAATTAAAATAACACTACCCCACGTAAAAAATAAAGTGTTGTGAAATCCAATAAAGAGATCCGTAACTGCAAAACTAAAAATTACTGCTGGTATGAACCTTTTACCAAAAAATACTGGTACATAAAAACTTAATGCTAACAAACTTGTGAAATTTGGTGGATGAGGAATAAATCTACTAGCTGCTAATACCGCAAATATCCCTAAAAATATTTTAAAATAGTTCATTAGTAAATTATATAGAAATACTTTCTCTCCACAAGAAAAGATTATTAATAATTTTCATTACATAAAATTACAGTAAGTTAATTATATTTAAATATATTCTGTAATCTTAATAATATTTTCTTTTTTTCATCATTATTAAGATAAATCCATTCTGATATTTCTTTTAAGGATCTTCCACATCCAATACAAATATTTTTTTTGTGGTCAATCCTACATATTTTGTTGCATGGTGATTTTATCATATAAACTAATATTTTTATAATTATTTTGCTAGTGGACCAAATTTACAAAATTAAATAAAATAAAAAAGATACACTAGAATTTATTAGTAAGATCTTCTAAACCCTAATCTAAACTGTCTTCCATTTTGAGAATAAGTAGCTGGTTTTTCATAACGCTCGTTTAATAAATTAGTAATATTTAAAGAAATAATGCTACCAAACCAATCTTTACTAATTGATAAATCTAGCAAGTCAGTACTTTTTTGTCTTGAGTTTTTGCTTCCATCATAATCTATAAATTTACCTGTATACTTATAATTTAAATTCATATTTAAAGGACCATAAAAATCTGAGTTAACTTCTCTAGAATAATTTAATCCAAAAGATAAATCTGGTCTTCTGGATTGTGCTTGACCATTTGTTTTTCGACTTTTTGCAAAATTTGTAAATAGTGAAAAATTTTGCACATCATCACTAAATAACAATTCGTTTTCCAAACCTTCTTGGTCTAAGTCAATCAATTGATTTTCATGTCTTGTGTAACCTGAATTAGATTCTATACGATCTGATATTGTTGCCTGATAAGCTGTAGATTTAATTTTTAATTTTTCAGTTAACTGAAATTCACCAAAAATTTCATTTGTAGAACTTTTTTCTGGATTTAGATTTGGATTACCTGATATTCCATAGTTATCACTTCCATATAGTTCGTATAAAGATGGATTTCTTAAACCAGTAGTGTGTGTTGCTCCAAATTTAAAATCATTTAAAGTTTGTAAAAAATTTATTTTATAAGTTTGGTTTCTACCAGTAGTATTATGATCATCAGATCTTCCAAATATTGATAAAGTTTGGTTTTCACTAATCATGTATCCTGCATTAATGAAAATTCCAAGATTTTTCATATGACCTCTAGTGGAAGCTGTATAACTTCCTCGATTTTCAAAGTTACCCCAGTCATATTTATATTCACTACCATATCCAAAAGAAATATTATCATTTGGTTTAATACTTCTTTCTCCTTTTAGAGTAAAAGACTCACTATAATACTCATCTAAATATCCAGCATTTTTATAATTTCTATCATACTTATGATAATGAAATTTTAAATCATCATCTAGGTTTTTTGTTTTTCGCTCTAAACCAGATTGAAAAGCATACATTACATTATCTGCAACATAACCTATTTCATTTGATGCACTCCCGTCATAATCTGCTTTAGTTTTTCTTGTATATAAAGTTGATTTAAATTTTAAATTTTCATCAATCCACTTTACTGCATTTAAATTTACTTGATAATTTTTAGCCCCATCATCTTCATTGCCTTTTGCAATCGCACTATCTGTCTCTGATTGAACTAGTGAACCCTTAAAGTTTAAGTGCCAATCATTATCTACAATTTTAGTATAATTCGTATCAAAAGAGTTATTTTTAAAATTAAAACCACTTACAGAATATGTATTTGCATAATCAACATCAGTTATAAAATTGATAGCTCCAGCAATAGCACTTGGGCCAAAATGAGCGCCATTTGAACCTTTATAAATTTCTACTTGTTGAATAGTTTGTATAAAATCTTGACCAAAATCATGAAGACCATCTGTTGTTGATTGATCATTTATAGCAATGCCATTAAGCAGAACTAATGTATGGTTAGATTCAGATCCTCTAGTAAAAATAGATGTTTGTTGTCCCATTTGTCCTGATTGGAAAACATCAAGTCCTGGAACCACTTTTAAAATATCATTAGTATCTATAGCCCCAGACTTAACAATATCTTCTTTAGTAATAACTATTTTATTTATTCCTTGTTCATTAAAAAATGAAGTATTGGGTGTTTTAGTAACAGTTATACAAGGAATTCCTTTTTCATTTTCCCACTTACAATTTTCCAATGCATAAACATTAAAAGAAAAAATTGAAATTAAAAAAGATAAAAATAATCTTAAATACATAAGCACATCCTCTGTTAAATTCTATAAAATATATAGAACTTGTTAATTTAGTGCCGATGTTAATTAAAATTGTAGAACTAGACTTTTCCTGGCCTTCATTCGACAGCGGTCTCTACTGGGTGGCGCTCGGACTTTATAAACTTTTACCGTTGCAGGAACAGCTAATGATTTTCACATTATTCCCCACCAAAACTCAGTATTCTTTGTAGTTACTTTATAAATATAAATTTGTCAATTAATTGTATTATTAGAACTAATGCCAGTTTGTATAAGCTGAAGATGTTTCTTTCGAATCAGGAATTTTTTGTTTTTTTAATCTCTTTTCTAATATTCTTGCTTCTTTTTTAACTAAATATTCATCAAAACTTTTCATAGATTTTCTATTTTTTCCTCCGTTAGCAGAGTCTTGTGAAAATCTATCACCATCAGAAGTAGTGGCTTCCCAATTAGTTACTCCTTCCATATTTTGGTTTCCTCTATTTGAAGTGTCTTTTTGTTTATTGTGATTACCATTTGCGTTTTGCATTTTTTGCACAACTTCTTCTTTGGATTTATTATTAAAATCTCCAGTTGGCCCCTGTCCAGCATTATGTCTAAAACCTCTAAATGTTACATCTTTTTCTTTATATAAATAATCAATCTGTGCAAGAGTTGATTTTCTCTGTTTATCAAAATAATTTTTCATTAATGTTGAGTTTGCCCATCTTAATGCTTCATAGTATTCATCGTCGCTAAGTTCAGTAAAGTTACAACAGATTAAATCAGAATTTAAATGTTTATTTTCATAAAAATCCTCTGCTGGATTATCTTTATCTAATAACCCTCTTTCAATAGCATCATAATAAAGTGGAGAACCCGGGTATGGCGTAACGGGTCTTATTGTTCTTTTTTGAGCAAAGTCATCATATTTGATCATGAAGTCTACAGCTTTTTTTATAGTTTCCATACTGTCACCTTTATTCCCGAATATAAAATTTAATCCTGGGCTTATACCAACTTTAAGTGTGTCCTCAATTCCTTTAACAATCATTGCAGGACTTAGTCCTTTTTTCATATTATTAAGTACTTTTTGATCCATACTTTCAATACCATAATTTATAAAGGTACAACCAGCATCCTTCATTAACTGAAGAAGTTCTTCAGTACAGTAATTAAGTCTTCCATTGCAATTCCAAATTATAGGTAAATCTCTTCTTAAAAATTCTTTACAAACTTCCTCTGTGTGTTCAACTGAGGACATTAATAAGTCGTCCTGAAAAGAAAAATATGTAATACCATAGTCTCTATACAACATTTCTACTTCATCTAATAAATTTTCAGGACTTCTTTTTCTATAACCTGGATCCATTCTATAACAGAATGTACATTTAAATGAACAACCTCTCGCAGACATCATTGGAAAACAAAAATCTGTTGCCTTAGCCTTAGAATTTCTTAATAGTCTATAATATTCCATTGGAAACTTTTCATAAGGTATTGGGGGTAATGCATCCAAATCATGTACCAAGGGAGCTCTTGGTGTTGTATTTAATTTACCATCCGAACCTAACCAAGCTATACCCGGTACATCTTTTAAGGTAGTCTTATTTTCAATTGCTTCCATCAATTTTGAAATTGTTACTTCACCCTCTCCCATACAAACAACATCACATCCAGATTTATTTATAAAAAATTCTGGTTCAGGAGTTGGTCCATAACCACCCATTACGTAAAAGGGTCTATTTTTAGATTCATTAATAGCTTTAGATAAATTAATCATTTTCTGGTATTGGTAATATCCACCAATTAAACTAAAGACAATTACATCAAATTTGTTTTCATCTAGGTAAGTTCTTAGTTGATCATCAGGCCAATGATTCATATCTTGACTCCACACTTCAAAATCATGTCCATCACGTTTTAATATTGCAGCTAATGCTCCTACGCCCATAGGAAAAACATGGTCAAAAGAACCATTGTCATATATTGGAAATAAAACTCTTAAACTCATAAATATTAATTTGAATTCTAGCTTAACAAAAAAAAATGATATTTATACTAATAATTCTTTTATTTCTATTAAAAAAAACCTCTTTTTACTTAAAAAATATCAAGTAACATTTTAAATATATTCAAATATATCTTATTTTAAGACAAATGAACACAGCTAAAAATACAAAAAATTTTGAAGAGATAATTAATGATTTGAACAATCGAAATTTTGATCAAGCTTTAGAAAAAATAATATTAGTATCAAAAGATTATCCTAATTTTAATATAGGAGATTGGGATAATGGGGTTAAGATGTATGAAAAAACTTTAGCCTTTAAAATTAATAAATTTAAAATTTATACTAATATTGGTGTTATCTTATTTAAACTTGGTAAAATAAATCAATCAATTGATGCATTCAAAAGTTCAATTAAAGATAATCCAAATTTTAATTTAGCACATAATAACTTGGGAATTTCTTACCTTGAATTGGGTTTGTTTGAAAAGGCTATACACCATTTTGTATTAGCTTTAAAACTTAATAAAAATGACTTAAGTGCTCAAAGAAATCTTATAAATATTTTGAGCGTATCAAAACCAACTAATAAAGATGAACATCCTTTAATTGATCTAAATAATAAAATTAGCAGAATAGTAAATGATTTCAAAATTACAAATTACTATAAAATAGATAATATTAAAAAAATTTTAAATAAAAGTGATGATTTAATTAATAATACTGAAGAAAATTTATTTTTAAATGAAACTCAAATATTTAGAAAAAATTCAAAAAACTTAAATTGTTTCAGACATTTTAAAGTTTTTAATGAATTTAATATTATACCCAAATACTGCTTCAGTTGTTACAAGGTTCAAATAAATTTGTTTACAATAATAGATTTAATTAAATTATATTTAATTTTTGATAATTTATATTTAGAAAATAATAATTTGAAAAAATGTATGATTGAAACAAGATACCAAATTAAAGGAAATTATAAAGGTTATATATATTGTGAGGGCTTAAAAGAGGCAAAAAATGTTATGAAAAAGATTAATCAAGAAATACTTAAAATAAAACTAGATAATTTTAAAGTAGTCATAAAACATGGTTGTTCAGAATTCTATAAATCTTATCCAAAATTTGAAAAAATTAACTTTAATGGTGAACAAGAAATAAAATATAAAAATTATTGGCAGGAAAAAGAGGATATAATAGATAAAAGAAATCCTATCAGACTTAAAGCAGATGAAAAGATTAGAGGCGAGTCACTAAAAGGAATAAATTTATCAGATATTTTAATTATAAAAAATTGGATTAATTATGCAGATGCTATTGGTGATTATAGTTATAAACAAATCTATGAAAAAAAAATTAAACCCTCTTTTATTAATAAAATTTTACAATCTCAATTAACTTTTAGGAAAAAAGAATTGTTAAATATAAAATTCTAACTAATATTTATCCACTTATATTTTTTTTGATACTCATTGAGTAAATAAAAATAAGATTTATATTTTTTATTATTATAGTTTGAAATTTTTTTTCTTATTTGAGTAAAACTCAGTGTTTTACTATATAGATTATCTCTTTTATAAAAATCTAAAACTTTTTTGTTCCATTTTAAATTGCAAAATTTATAAATTTTTTTTGATATTTCCTCTTTTTTTTCTGTAAATTCTTCCAAATTCACATCCATAATCATATTTGGATATTTTAACTTAAAATATGAAATAGCTTGATGATAATTTTCAATATATCTCAAAATATCATCAATTTTATGTGTCCACGATAATTCAGGTAACATTGACTGATAAATTGATATTATAGAGTCTGTATAATTTTTAAATGTATGTAAAAATTTAGCGTTAGGAAATGAATTTAAAATAATATCAATATTAAAAAAATTTTCTAGGGATTTATCTATAAAGATTTTATTTTGCTGATTACCAACAACATTAAACATTAAATATTTTTTTATAATAGTATCTTGAAAAATATTACTATCTATTTGAAATTTAAATTTATTTATATCGAAATGCTTTGTATAAATTCTGGGGCCAATTTGATCAAGAATTGAAGTATTTACAACGTGACTTTCACCACAAGATTTAATTTTATCAGTACCTGAAGTCAAAATAGATTCTATTAAGGTAGATCCAGATCTTGGCAAACCAATAACAAATATTGGTTGCAATTTATTATTTTTAAACTCATTTTTATTTTCATTTATAAATTCAATTTTATTGAAATTTTTTTTTATTATATGATCATAATAAAACTGAGAAGATGTATTATAATCATAATTTGAATTAAAAATATTTAAATGAAAATTTTTTAAATATTCAATTTCTTTTTTAAAATTTTTTTTTTTTTTCTCTTTTTTAGATAAAATAAAATTTACGATACCTTTTTCATAATAATTTAAATTTTGATTTTTTTTTATTTTGTTTATATTTGTGTAATTCTTATCTGTTAAATAGCTCTCATCTAAGGTTAAAAGCCCAAAATATGGGCTTAATTTACTTTCATCTATATCTATTAGTCTTAAATAAATTTTTTTTGCTTCATTTATTTTTCCAATACTTTGTTTTACAATTGCTAAATTTAAAAGTGCATTTTTAGAGTTTGGTTCTTCTTTTAAGAATTTATTATAAAAAAATATACTTTTATTAAAATCATTAAGTTCAAAATAAATTATTCCTAAATAAAAAAATACTCTTATATCTTTATCCTGATTATTTTCTAAATTTAAAAAAATATTCAGAGCTTTTCCAAACTCTTTTTGTTTAACAAGTTTCTGACCTAATAAAAAATTCATTTAAATATTAAAAAACATTGTTATTTATTAAATAACTATTATCTTAATAATAATGAAAATTGAAGAACTACCCAAAAAAATACCTATTTTTCCATTGAGCAATTTTATTATTTTTCCTAAAACGAGCGTACCTTTAAATATTTTTGAGCCAAAATATGTCGATATGGTAAATGACAGTATGAAATCAGATAAATTAATAGGTATGGTGCAACCTAAAAATTTGAATAATAATCAAAAGGTTTCTGAGCTACATAATGTAGGGTGCCTTGGAAAAATAACTAGCTTTAAAGAACAGGAAAATAATTTTTATTTAATTGAGTTAAAAGGGTTAATAAGATTCAAATTAATTAAGGAGATTGTATCTGTTAAAAAATATAGGCAATATGATATTGATTTTAAAGATTTTCATGATGATTTGAATAATAAAAAAGAAGACTTAAAATTTTCTGACCTTGAATTAATTTTTAAAGATTTAAGATCACTATTTGAAAAAAGAGGTTTTCTCATTAATTGGAAAGAGCTAGAAAAACAAAGTCTTGATGAAATAATAAATGCTTTAGCAATGGCATCTCCTTTTTCACTCGAGGAAAAACAAGTTTTATTAGAGGCTAAAAATCTTCATACAAGAAAAAAAAAAATAGCTGAAATTTTAAGCACTTATACTTATGACATCTTCAATAATACAACCCTTCAATAATTTACAGTTAAATTCCTTTATCAGCAATTTTTGTAAAAACTTTATTTATTATTGGATTTTTACCAATAAATTTGACAGATTTACTTAGAATATTACTTTTAACTTTTCTTTCCATATCAAAAAATTCATGAATTAAATCAATTCCATTTGAAAAAATAAAATTTTTGTGCTTTAAATTATTTTCAAACTCATCAATTATTGAGCTATCTAATGGTAAACCTAAATCGTATCTATTTTTAATTATGTTTGTTAAAAATTTAATATCTCTAACAGTCATATTAAATCCTTGTCCTGCCAAAGGATGAATTCTATGTAATAAATCACCAAACGCTAAAATATTGTTATGACCATATGATCTCAAATTTAAAGATTTTAATTCAAAATTATCTATTTTATTAATTTTATTAATTTTGTATTTGAAATTATAAGCTTTAATTAATTTTTTAATATCGTATTTATCTTTATCAATTGAGTTTTGAATTGAAAAAACTATCGAAGTTTCTTTGTTTGAAATTGGCAAAAAAGCTAATGGACCTTTTTTAGTAAAAATTTGTATAGCCGAATCATTTAAAATTTTTTCATGATCTATAAAAGTAGTATAAGCAAAACTATTATATTTTTTTATAATTTTTTTACTAAAATATTTTTTTGTAACTACATGAAAATAATCACAATTAATAATAAGTTTATAGTCTTTAACAAAAGATAAATTTTTTTTACTAGATATTTTTTTTTTAAAATATTTGTTTTTATATAAATCTTTGTTTAAAGCTTGATATAATTCATGATTTTTAAGAATAGAAAAAAGCTGATCACTATTATTTTCAAAATTTAGTAATTTTTCATTTTTCAAATTCTCTGTAAATATTTCTATTCTTTTTAATTTCCAAAGAATTTTTTCAATATTAATTATATTTTTATTAAAAAAATCAGTATTACTTTTAGAAATACCAAGTGTTCTAGATCTGTTAATCTTTATATCTTTTTTTTGTGTCAAAATATCAACATAAATATTTTGATTAACTAATGCCTTAGCCAAAGTTAAGCCTGAAAGGCCATCTCCCAATATACAAACTCTCATATTATTTTTAATTTTAACAATAAAAATTAGATGATACAAAGTGATTAAATTGATTCATTTATATGAATATTAAAAAAAGTGCTAATTTATTACTTAATTTTGCTATTAAAAGACTAGCAGAAATATTTGGTATTATTGTTTTTTTGGCAGGAATATTCTTGCTAATTGCATTGATGACTTATTCGCCTGAAGATCCAAATTTCATTTTTCCTGACAATACTGAAATTAAGAATTTATTAGGTTTTCAGGGAAGTTTTGTTGCTGATTTATTTTTACAATCAGTTGGATTAATTGCTTATCTGATTTCATTCACTTATATAGTAACTGGTATTAATATATTTAAAACTAAAGAATTTTTTTTAATCATAGAAAATACTTTTTTTATCTCCATTTATTGTATATTTGGAACACTCTTTTTAAATCATTTTTACTTTACAGGATTTACTCTTTATATAAATGGTAATGGTGGATTTATTGGTAATTATTTAGATCAAACATTTTTATATTCACTAATACAAACTAACAAAAATATAACTTATTATATATTAATTTCATTAGTTTTATTTTTATTTCTTATAAGTATTAACTTAAGCCCAAAAAATTTTTGGAAATTTATTAAAAAACTTTTAATTTTATTTTCTAAAGATAAAGAAAGAAATTATACAGATAAAAACGAAATAATTAATGAGTATATTCCTCAAGATGAAATTAAAAATCTTATTCAGGAAGATCTACCTTTTATAAAAAATGAAAACAAAACTGAAAATAAAGTGAAATTTAAATTACCTAGTTTAGATTTATTGAAAATTCCAACTAATAAAGAAAGGGAAAAACTTAACCACAATGAAAATAACGACCCTGCTTTTTTAGAAAAAATACTACTAGATTTTGGAGTTAGTGGAAATATTAAAAAGGTTAGTCATGGACCTGTAGTTACTCTTAATCAATTCGAACCTGCTGCTGGTGTCAAAGTTTCTAAAATTATTAATTTATCAGATGACATAGCTAGAAATACAAGTTCAGAGTCAGCAAGAATCGCAACAATTCCTGGGAGTAATACAGTTGGAATTGAACTCCCAAACAATTCTAGAGAAAATGTTTACTTAAGTGAGATATTAAATAATCCTGATTTTAGAAAAAGAGACATTAAACTACCCATAGCACTTGGTAAAAATATTTCTGGAATACCTATTGTTGGAGACTTAGCTTCAATGCCACATCTTCTTATCGCAGGAACAACTGGATCTGGAAAGTCAGTTTGTATCAACACAATCATATTATCTTTGCTCTATCGACACACTCCAGATAAATGTAAATTTATTTTAATTGATCCAAAAATGCTTGAACTTTCCACGTATGAAGGAATTCCTCACTTGTTGTGTCCAGTGATTACCGAGGCTAAGAAAGCTGCTTCTGTACTAGGATGGGTAGTAAAAGAAATGGAAAGTAGATACAGATTGATGACAAAAGAAGGTGTTAGAAATATTGATGGATATAATACTAAGCACAAACTTCCAATGCCATACATAGTAGTAGTAGTTGATGAAATGTCCGACTTAATGTTGGTTGCAGGTAAAGAAATTGAAAATTACATTCAAAAACTATCTCAGATGGCTAGAGCTGCTGGAATTCACATTATAATGGCTACACAAAGACCCAGTGTAGACGTAATCACTGGTACTATCAAAGCTAATTTTCCAACAAGAATATCTTTTCAAGTTACCTCCAAAATAGATAGTAGAACAATTCTTGGAGAGCAAGGTGCTGAACAGCTACTAGGAAAAGGTGATATGCTTTACATGTCCTCTGCTAACCG
>MDSV01005396.1_pt1 | contig 11301 bp, 12 predicted proteins | sample 810851 | NCBI WGS metagenome assembly MDSV01 (sample SAMN05326640, study PRJNA326480) | marine metagenome | isolation source: seawater | place: Atlantic Ocean: North East | collected 2012 | reverse complement strand
TTTAAAAATAAAAAGCTTTAGAGATAAAATTAATGGTCAGGTTTTAAGACTTGCTTTAATGAGTGCACATTATAAACAACCACTTGATTGGAATGACAAACTTTTAAATGATTGCAAAAGTACAATTGATAAATGGTATAATGTTTATTTATCTATTAAAACTCCATCTAAAATACCTGATGAATCACTTTTACCATTATATGATGATTTGAACACACCTGGCTACATAGCAAATCTTCATAAGTTATTTGATAAAGCTAACTCTGGTAATGATTATGATAAAAAAATATTTGTTTCAGCCTGTAACTTTATTGGATTATTGAATGAAACAAAAAAAGAATGGTTAAATTTTAAAACAACAAAATCTTTAATCGCTGAAAATGATATTTTAAAGAAAATAGAACTACGAAATAAAGCTAGGAGTAATAAGGATTATAAAGAAGCTGATAAAATTAGAGACGAACTTTTGGAAAAAGGAGTTTTAATAGAAGACAAAGATGGTAAAACAATATGGAAAATTAAATGAGCAAAGAGAGATTATATATATTTGATACAACACTTAGAGATGGAGCACAGACTCAAGGAGTGGACTTTTCTTTAGACGATAAAGAAAAAATATCAATTGCCTTAGACAACCTAGGTGTAGATTATATTGAAGGTGGATGGCCTGGAGCTAATCCAACTGATACAGAGTTTTTTCAAAAAAAACATAACTTAAAGAATGCCAAATTAACTTCATTTGGCATGACCAAAAAAGCTGGACGTAGTGCTGAAAACGATCCAGGTTTAGCAGCTATTATGGATTCAAATACATCATCAGTTTGTTTAGTAGGCAAATCTTGGGATTTTCATGTTGATATAGCTCTTGGAATATCTAATGAAGAAAATTTACAAAACATAAAAGAAAGTGCGAAGCTGTTTATTAAAGAAAAAAAAGAGTTCATGTTTGATGCTGAGCATTTCTTTGATGGATATAAGGCTAACCCTAAATATGCTATATCTTGTATCAAAGCAGCTTTTGATCAAGGCGCAAGGTGGATAGTTTTATGTGATACTAACGGTGGAACTTTACCACATGAAGTTACTAAAATAGTTAATGAAGTTTCTAAGACTATTCCTGGAAAAAATTTAGGAATTCATGCACATAATGATACCGGAAATGCAGTTGCAAATTCTTTAGCGGCAGTTTTATCAGGAGCTAGACAAGTGCAGGGCACAATTAATGGTCTTGGTGAAAGGTGTGGAAATGCAAATTTAATGTCATTAATACCAACATTTTTTTTAAAAAAAGATTTTTCTTCAATTTTTGATATTAATATTAAACCTAATAATATTAAAAATTTAACACAATGTTCTCGACTTTTAGATGAAATTTTAAATAGAAAGCCCAATAAGCACCTGCCTTATGTAGGAGCCGCTGCATTTTCCCACAAAGGAGGACTACATGTTTCTGCTGTTCAGAAAAATCCAAAAACTTACGAACATGTTAATCCTGAAGAAGTTGGTAACTCAAGAAATATTATTGTTTCTGATCAAGCGGGTAAATCAAATATAATATCTCGTTTGAAAACTATTGGTATTGATACTAAAGAAAACGATCCAAAAATTAAAAAACTTTTGCATGAAGTAAAGGATAGGGAATTTATTGGGTATAGTTATGATGGTGCAGATGCTTCTTTTGAATTATTAGCAAGAAGACTTTTAGGTGAAATTCCTAAATATTTAACTATTTCTAAATATGATGTGTCTGTAAAAAAAGATTCAAAAAATAAAATTAATTCTACAGCCAAAGCACATATCTTGGTTGACGGAAAAGAAATTGTTTGTGAAGGAAAAGGAAATGGCCCCGTTAATGCTTTAGATAACGCTATTAGATCAAATGTTGATAATGTTGGCAAATATGCAAAATACTTGAAGGATTTAAAGCTTGTGGATTATAAAGTAAGAATTTTGAACACAGGTACAAATGCAACAACCAGAGTCTCTATTGAAAGCACGGACAGAGAGGGAAAAAGTTGGTTCACAATTGGTGTTTCTCCAAATATTATTGAAGCGTCTTTTAAAGCTTTAATTGATAGTCTTGACTACAAACTTTACAAAGATAAAGCTCCGGCAAATAATAAATGAGTTTGAAAAATACCTATTTTATTTTATCTCGACCTCAACTTGGCGAAAACATTGGGTCTACAGCTAGAGCTCTCAAAAATTTTAATATACCTAATTTAAGTATAGTAAATCCTAGATGTACTTGGCCAAATCAAAAAGCAATTGATACATCAGTAGGTGCAAAAAACATATTAAAAACTACTAAAGTATATAGTTCATTAGAAAATTCTATTGGAAATCTAGATATTATATTTGCAAGTACAGCAAGAGTTAGAAAAATAAATAAAAAAGTTATTTCAATTACAGATTTTACTAAAAAAATAAAAAAAAATAAAAAAATAGGAATACTGTTTGGTCCAGAAGCCTCAGGTTTAACCAATGATGAGTTGAGTTATGCAGATTATTTAGTAACTATACCTACTAATAAAAATTTTAGTTCTCTAAATCTTTCTCATAGTGCTATTCTATTCTGTTATCAGCTATATCAATATTTTAATAAAAAGAGATTTAATATAGTCTCTGGTTACAGAAGCTCAAATGCATCAAAAGCAGAAATAAATAAGTTTTTGAGCTTTATAATCAAAGGTTTAGATAATAAAGGTTTTTTGCAACCTATTCACAAAAGACAGAGTATGATCAGAAATATTAGCAATATATTTCATAGGATTAATTTATCAGAACAAGAAATACGTATTTTACTTGGAATTTTTACAACTTTAAATGATTTGAACAATAAAAGCTGAATTGACAAAAGCTTTTCATAGTTTATAAATCACGAATAATTAAATATGACAAAAAGATTAGCATCTAAACATAAAGTCGATAGAAGACTAAAAGTTAATTTATGGGGAAGACCCAAAAGTCCTTTCAACTCTAGAGATTATGCTCCTGGACAACACGGTAAATCTAGAAAAGGTAAACCTTCAGATTACGGAATTCAACTTCAAGCAAAGCAAAAAATGAAATTTTATTACGGCAATATGAATGAAAGACAATTCAGAAATACATATCGTAAAGCAATGAATCAAAAGGGTAATACATCTGAAAATTTAGTTGCTTTTTTAGAAAGAAGACTAGACACAGTTATTTACAGAGCTAAGTTTGCGACAACGGTTTTTTCTGCAAGACAACTTATTAATCATGGACATATAAAAGTAAATGGAAAAAAGGTTAATATACCAAGCTATTTAGTAAAAGTAGAAGATACTATCGAAATTAGAGATAAATCTAAAGATATAGTAGTTATAGAAGGGTCTATAGGCAATAAAGAAAGAGAAGTTCCAGAATATATTCAAATGGATGAAAAAAATAAAAGTGCTAAATTTTTAAGAGTGCCTAAGTTTTCAGAAGTTCCTTATCCAGCTATTATGGAACCTAATTTGGTAATAGAATATTATTCAAGGTAGCAGTTACCCTTTGATTAAAAGAACTTCAATAAATACTATAAATCAATTAATTAAAAAAAATTTAGAATGGAAAGTTTTAGATATAGGATGTGGATATACAGCAAATAAAAATGCAACTGTAATTGCTGATGTTCAAGACTTATCAAATTTTTATTCTAATAGACCTTTTATTCAAATTACTGATAAAAAATTACCTTTCAAAGATAATGAATTTGATTTTGTCATAGCAAGTCATGTTATAGAGCACATTGAAGATTTTGGTTTTTTCATTAAAGAGTTAGAAAGAATATCAATAAAAGGATATATCGAATTACCTACAAGACTTGGTGATAATTTAGTTTTTGAAAATAAATATGATCATATTTGGTGGTTTATATTTGACGATCAAACAGGAAGACTTATTGGATCAAAGAGAAACCAATTGCTCGAACCATTCATGTCAGTAGCTACTAGCAAAATAATAGAAAGCTATTTTAGAGAAAGTATGGTTTTAGAACTATATTGGGAAGAAAAAATTGACTATATTATTGATGATAAAATTCAAAATTTGAATATGGAAAAGATATCTTTCCTAAAAATAGTAAAAAAATATTTTAGTAAAAAAATAAGATCTTTTTTGAAAAAAAATTAGTTAATTTGTAATTTTTTTTGTAACTCACCTTTTTCAAACATTTCTTTAACAATGTCACATCCGCCAATAAATTCTTCACCAATATATAGTTGAGGAATTGTTGGCCAATCACTAAAAACTTTAATACCTTCTCTAATTTCTGGGTTTTCCAAAACATTAATACCTTTAAAACCTATTTTTAAATGTTTTAAAACATTTGATACAGCTAAAGAAAAACCACATTGAGGAACTTCTGGCGTTCCTTTCATAAATAAAGTTACTTTATTATCTTTTAAAATATCTATAATTTTCTTTTTTGTTTCATCATTCATAATTTATCCTTCTATTGTATTTAGTGCTAATGCATGAAGCTCAGTTCCCATTTTTCCTTTAAGAGCCTTATACACAATCTTATGTTGTTCTATCTTACTTTTTCCTAAAAATATTTTTGACTTAATAGTAGCCGAATAATGGTTTTCATCTCCAGCTAAGTCCTCAATAGAGATTTCTGCATCCGGCATGGCTTCTTTTATTAAATTTTCAATTTCTTTAAGTTTAAGACCCATAATTATCCTTGCATCTCATTATATTTAAGAAACCAATCAGTATTTATTTTTTTTAAATCTTTTAAATTAATACTAAAATCTTTATTTAAATCTAAATTATCACTTTGAGTTTTTGCTATTACTTCATAATATATATCATTTTCTTTTAAGATATTAAATGTGCTTTTTTGGTCTTTCTCATCAATTTCAATCAAATATCTACTTTGATCTTCAGCAAATAAATACTCAATATTAGTTAAATTATTAGGATTTAATTCAATTTTTGCACCTATGTTTCCAAGTAAGCACATCTCTGATAATGCCAAAATAATACCTCCAGCTGAAACATCATGTGCCGCTTTGATTAATTTTTTTTCTATTAATTTTAATAAAACAAGACCATTGTTTTTTTCATTAAATAAATTTATTGCAGGTGGCGGACCACTATTTATGTTACATACTTCTCTTAATAATTCACTTTGGTACATATGACCGCTTGTTTTTCCTATAACTAATATTAAGTTTCCAACAGATTTTATATCTTGCGAAACCATATTTTTTAAATTTTGAATTACCCCAACGCCGCCAATAGTGGGAGTTGGTTCAATTGATTTGTTATTTGTTTCATTATAAAATGAAACATTGCCTGATACTACGGGAAAGTCTAAATATGTACATGCATTAGAAATTCCTTCTAGACATTCGACAAACTGACCCATAACTATTTCTTTTTCAGGGTTACCAAAATTTAAACAATTTGTAATCGCTATAGGTTTTGACCCAACAGATATTAAATTTCTCCACGCTTCACATACGACTTGCATGCCGCCAAATTGTGGGTATGCAAAGCAATAATGTGATGAAGAGTCAACGGTAAGTGCTACGCCTTTATTTTTTCCATGAATACGAATTACTGATGCATCACCACCATTTTTTTGAACAGTATCACCCATAACTGTATTATCATATTGTTCCCATACCCATTCTTTGCTTGAGTTATTTGGACTTGATAAAATTTTAACTAGTGAGTCCAAAACTTTTATTTTTTTAAAATCAATTAATCCATTTTCTTTTTTTGGTAGTGAAGTTTTTTTCCATTTTCTATCATATATAGGTACATCAGTTGATAATGATGTTATTGGCAAGTTAGCAACTCTAGATCCTTTAAAATATAAATTTAAATTCTTTGTGTTGGTTGTTTTTCCAATTATAGCAAAGTCCAAATCCCATTTTTTAAATATTTTTTCTGCATTCTTTTCTTCTCCATTTTTAATTATTATAAGCATTCTTTCTTGGCTTTCAGAAAGCATCATTTCGTATGGAGTCATTTTTTCTTCTCTACAAGGAACTTTATCGAGGTTAATTTCTATACCCAAATTTCCTTTTGAAGCCATTTCTACACTTGAAGAAGTTAATCCAGCCGCACCCATATCCTGAATTGATATAATAGAATTTCCTTGCATCAATTCCAAACAAGCTTCTAGTAAAAGTTTTTCAGTAAAAGGATCACCTACTTGAACTGTTGGCTTTTTATCATCAGAATTGTCATCAAACTCTGCGGAAGCCATACTTGCACCATGAATACCATCACGTCCAGTTTTTGAACCTACATAAATAACAAGTTGATTTATCCCTTTAGCTTTTGAATAAAAAATTTTATTTTTATTTACATGGCCAACGGCCATAGCATTAACAAGATTATTTTCATTAAAACATTTGTTAAATTTTACTTCACCACCTGCATTTGGTATACCCATACAGTTGCCATATCCTCCAATTCCTGACACAACTCCATTTAAAAGATTTTTAGTTTTTGGGTGCTCTGGACTTCCAAAATGTATTGAATTTAATGTAGCAATGGGCCTTGCTCCCATAGTAAAAACATCACGTAGTATTCCACCAACACCGGTTGCCGCGCCTTGATATGGTTCAATAAAAGAAGGGTGATTATGACTTTCAATTTTAAAAATAATTGCATCATCATCACCAATATCAATTACACCAGCATTTTCACCAGGACCTTGTATAACAGATTTATTTTTGGTGGGTAATTTTTTTAAATATTTTTTGGATGATTTATATGAACAATGCTCGTTCCACATTGCAGAAAAAATACCAAGCTCTAAAAGGTTAGGTTCTCGACCTAATAATTTAATAATTTTATTGTACTCCTCAACTTTAAGACCATGTTTTTTTATTAAATCTTTTGAGATAGTCATAGTTTTATTTTAGCAAACTCTCAAAAATTAATGAACCATCTTCGCCAGATAGATAGGGATCTATAGATCTTTCAGGATGTGGCATCATTCCTAAAATATTTTTATTTTCATTAAATATACCAGCTATATTTTTTGAAGAGCCATTGGGATTAGATAATTCATTTATATCACCATCAAAATTACAATATTTAAATGCTATTAAATTCTCATCTTCTAAACGTTTTAATAAATTGTTGTCAGCAAAAAAGTTACCTTCGTTATGTGCAATTGGTAATTTAATTATACTTTTATCTTTAAATTTTGAGCAAAAATTATTGTTAAAATTAAGAACTTTAACAAACACATCTCTTGAAAGAAATTTTAATTTTTTATTTCTAAGCAAAGTACCTGGCAGTAAAGATGTTTCTGTTAAAATTTGAAAACCATTACATATACCTAGCAACAAACCACCATTTTTAGTATGCTTTATTACATCACCGATAATTTTAGATTTTCCTGCAATAGATCCTGTTCTAAGATAATCGCCGTAAGAAAAGCCACCTGGAAGTACAACAAGATCAGATTTGGGAAGACTAGTCTCATTATGCCAAACCATTTTATTTTTTATTTTAAATTTCTTTAGCGCTACAGCAATATCTCTATCACAATTTGAACCTGGAAAAACTATAACTGATGAATTCATTCTTCAATTTTAATTTTATAATTTTCTATAACTGTATTTGATAAAAGTTTTTTGCAGATTTGTTCAGCTAGGTCTTTACCTTTCATTGGATCTTTTTCATTAATATCAATTTGAAAATATTTTCCTTGTCTTACATCAGATATATTTGAATAGCCCATATTTTTTAATGTTTGTTTAACCACTTTACCCTGTGGGTCTAGAACTTCTTTTTTTAAAGTTACAATAACTGAAATTTTCAATTTATTTATTCTTTAGATTTACTGCTTTGGGTTTGCCGAATTGTACTTCACTAATATTGGCCTCTTCATGCATTATACCGAGTCGCCTAGCTACTTCTTGGTAAGCTTGAATAATGTTTCCAAGATCTTTTCTAAATCTATCTTTATCAAGTTTTTTTTCACTAACAACATCCCAAAGTCTACACGTATCAGGACTAATCTCATCTGCTAAAATAACTTCTTTTTTATTATCATTGTTGTTTACTCTTCCAAATTCTAACTTAAAGTCGACCAATTTTATCCCAACACCTCTAAACATGCCTTGCATAAAATCATTAATCCTTAAACAATTCTCATTAATAAAATCTAGCTCTTCACTAGTTGCCCAATTAAATTCTAATATATGTTCTCGCGCTACAAGTGGATCTCCAAGATCATCGTTTTTATAGCTATACTCAACAAGTGGTTTAGATAGAATTGTTCCATCTGCAATTCCTAATTTTTTAGTTAATGATCCAGTAGCAATATTTCTAACGATAAATTCAACAGGTATAATTTCAACAATTTTTACTAGCTGCTCTCGCATATTTAATCTTTTAATTAGATGCGTTTTAATACCTATTTGATTTAGATTATTTAAAATATGTTCAGAGATTCTATTATTAAGAACTCCCTTTCCTTCTACACTAGATTTTTTTTGATTATTGAAAGCGGTTGCATCATCTTTAAAATGCTGAATAGCAGTCCCCTTTTCAGGACCCTCATAAATAATTTTTGCTTTTCCTTCGTATAATTTTTTTCCTTTATTCATTATTTACTCAAAACCCTTTTAAAAATAATATTAATTTTTTTCATATGGTAATTAAGATTAAACATTTTTTTAAGCTCATTATTAGAAATTTTTTGATTAATCATCAAGTCTTTAGTTAAGCTTTCATAGAGAGATATATTTTTGTTCCATGAGTTTTGTGCATTGCTTTGAACTATTTTGTAAGCCTGTTCTCTTGAAAAACCATATTTTGTTAACTCTAACATCACTCTTTGAGAGAATATCATACCATTTGTTATATTAAGATTCCTAAGCATTTTCTGTGGATAAACATTCATATTTTGTAAAATATTTTTCAATCTGTACAAAGCAAAATCTAACGTAACAGTAGAATCAGGACCAATGTTTCTCTCAACACTAGAATGTGAAATATCCCGTTCATGCCATAAAGAAATATTTTCTAGTGCGGGAACAACATAACTTCTTACCATTCGAGCAAGTCCAGTTAAATTTTCACTTAGTATAGGGTTTTTTTTATGAGGCATTGCTGATGATCCTTTTTGATTTCTTCCAAAAAATTCTTCAACTTCTTGCAGTTCAGTTCTTTGAAGATTTCTTATTTCAGTAGCTACTCTTTCAACCGATCCAGCAATTATACCTAAAATAGAAAAAAAATATGCATGTCTATCCCTAGGTATAACTTGAGTAGATACAGGTTCAACTCTTAAATTTAATTTTTTTGCAACATAAGACTCAACTCTTGGATCAACATTAGCAAAAGTACCAACTGCACCTGATATCGCACACGTAGAAATTTCTTTTACCGCACTCTCCAATCTTTTTTTATTTCTTTTGAATTCTTCATAAAATCCAATCAACTTAAGTCCAAACGTAGTAGGCTCTGCGTGTATTCCGTGACTTCTACCGATACACACTGTATTTTTATATTTTAAAGACTTCTTTTTTAAAACTTTCAAAATTTCATTTATATCATTTAATAAAATTGAACCAGCTTGCTGTAGTTGAATATTGAAACATGTATCCAGCACATCAGAAGAGGTCATTCCTTTGTGTAAAAATTTACCTTCTGGACCAACTTTTTCAGTTATTGAAGTTAAAAAAGCAATAACATCATGATGTACCTGGCCTTCAATTTTATTTATACGATCAACATTAATTTTTGCTTTTCTTTTAACTTTTCTAGAAACTCCTTTAGGAATAATATTAAGTTGCTCCATAGATTTAGCAGCTGCAATTTCAATATCTAACCAAATTTTATATTTATTTTTATCATTCCAAATATCTTTAATTTCTTTTCTAGAGTATCTGTTAATCATATTTAATAAGGTGGTTGCTCATATTTCTTTTTAGATTGTGTGAAAATTTCAAAACTTTCATTTGTTACACCAATTGTATGTTCAAATTGTGCTGAAAGAGATTTATCCTTAGTAACTGCTGTCCAGCCATCATTAAGCATTTTTGATTCATACTTACCTTCATTTATCATTGGTTCAATAGTAAACACCATTCCTGTTTTGATTTGACCACCCAAACCTTTTGTTCCATAATGTAATATATTTGGTTCTTCATGGAAGATTTTTCCAATTCCATGTCCACAAAAGTCTCGCACTATAGAAAAGCCTTTTGCTTCAGCATGAGTTTGTATAGCTTCACCTATATCACCAATGTGAGCACCATTTTTAACTACCGATATACCCTTCATCATGGACTCGTAAGTAGTCGATACTAAATTTTTTTTTTTTACCGAAACATCCCCAGCAAAAAACATTCTACTTGTATCTCCATGCCACCCATCAACTATAGCTGTTACATCTATATTAACTATATCACCATCATTTAAATATCTATCAGAGGGAATGCCATGACAAATAACATGGTTAATTGATGTGCAGCAAGATTTAGGAAAACCTCTATAGAAAAGTGGAGCAGAATAACCTCCATTATCCCTAATGAATTCATAACAAATTTTATCTAGTTTATCTGTGGATACTCCTGGAACTACATATGATGTAACTTCGTCTAAAGTATTAGCCGCTAGGTTTCCAGCAATTTTTAACTTTTCAAAATTTTCTTTATAATCTTGAGATATCATTCAATAATTTTAATTTGCTTATTAAGTTTTATCTCTTCGTCGTTTAATTTACAATCATAAGAAATCATTTTAACTCCTTTCTTTATTGCTTTTTTAAAGGCAGACCAATATTCTTTATCTATATCGTGAGCAACTGCAAAAGAATCACAATCACTTCTTTGAATTAAAAACAAAATATAACTTTTATAACCCATTTCTTTTGCTACACACAATTCATTCAAATGCTTCAAACCTCTTGATGTAGGAGCATCTGGAAACTCAGCCAAATTTTTATTTCTTTTTAAAGTAACATTTTTAACTTCTAAAAAACACTTTTCAGAATTGTTAGAAATTAAAAAATCAAAACGTGTATTTTTATTAAATTTTACCTCACTTTTTATTTCAGTAAATTTAATTAATTCTTTAATTTTTTTATTTTTTAATGCATCAAGGACAATTTTATTTGTAAGCAATGTATTAATTCCTACTAGACTATTTTTATCTTTAATAAGTTCTAGTGTATACTTTAGCTTACGTTTTGGATCATCAGACTTAGAAAAAAAAACTTTATTTCCCTTATTTAATAAACCATTCATTGAACCAGTATTTGGACAATGTGCTATTAAAGTATTATTTTTATATTTTATATCAGCA
>MDSV01022499.1_pt1 | contig 11302 bp, 10 predicted proteins | sample 810851 | NCBI WGS metagenome assembly MDSV01 (sample SAMN05326640, study PRJNA326480) | marine metagenome | isolation source: seawater | place: Atlantic Ocean: North East | collected 2012 | reverse complement strand
CATATCGGCATTTTTTGAATTTATTAATTTGTCAAAATTTTTATTTAAAGGCATTCTCCAAACTTTTTCCTCTGTTTTTTTTCCTGCATCTATTATTTGTTTCGATAATTTATCATCATTGGAAAATAATCCTGCATATTCAGAACCCAAAGAAACAATTATTGCTCCAGTTAAAGTTGCTAAATCAACTATAAATTTTGGTTTATATTTTTTTTCTGTATAAGTAAGTGCATCTGCTAATACTAACCTACCCTCTGCATCGGTATTCAAAATTTCTACTGTTTGACCACTATAAGATTTTACAATGTCACCTGGCCTTTGTGCGTTACCACCGGGCATATTTTCAACTAGTCCTACAACTCCTACTGCATTTACTTTTGCTTTCCTTAAAGCTAAATTTTTCATAAGCCCTACCACTACTGCAGAACCTGCCATATCATATGTCATATCTTCCATAAATTTAGCAGGTTTTAATGATATGCCTCCAGTGTCAAAACAAACACCTTTACCAACGAATGCTAATGGTTTTGAATTATCTTTTAAACCTTTCCACTCCATTGTAACTAAGTATGATCCTCTTATGCTTCCTTGACCAACACCTAATAAAGTGTTCATTCCTATTTTTTTAAGTTTTGCTTCATCGTAAATATTAATTTTCAGTCCTGTTTTATTTAATAATTTTAATCTTTTAGCGTATTCATCTGGATGCAATACATTGCCAGGTTCTGATACTAAATCTCTAGCATAAAACGTTCCATCCTCTAAGGCTTTAAATTTAATTTGGTCTTGTATAGAGGGCTTGTTATCTCCTACTACTGTTATGATAATATTTTTTTTTGTTTTTTTTGTTTTGTACTTTGTAAAACTATAGGACTTTAATTTTATACCGTGTAAAAAATCTCCAATTTGTTTTTTTAATTTAATAGATATAGTGTTTGTATTTAAATAATATTCAGTTCTCTTGTTGTCTTTTATAGTATCATAAAATTTAGCTCCTAAATTTTCAAAATCTGAAACTTTAAAGTTTGACTTAAGAGATAATAAGATAATTTTTTTTTTTGATGTAATATCGAATTCAATAATACTTTTTTTTGTATCTTTGGCTTTTGTCAAATCATATATAAAGTCATATTCTGATTTTGATATATACTTTTTTAATGATGAAATACTAAAGTTTTCATTTGTAAACAAAACGAGATTATTTGACTTTTTTATTGATTTTGCGTTCTTATATCTGATTAGCAATGACATAAATATTTGAGTTCTCTATTAAAATTGAATGATATATATTTATAATTATTTTATTTTCAATGAAAAAATTAATATTTAGAAAAATTATTTTTGATACATCATATTTGTTTGTTGCATTATGCTTGTCTTTAGGAGTAATCGTATGGACTTTACAAGCTGTAAATTACCTTGATTTTGTCACACAAGATGGTCACGGTTTTAAAACTTATATTTTATACTCTTTATACAACTTTCCAAAAATAATTCATAGATTAATTCCATTTGTTTTTTTTATTTCCCTTTTTTTTATATTAATAAATTATGAAAAAAAAAATGAATTGTTAATTTTTTGGACACATGGAGTCTCAAAAATTAATTTTGCTAATAAAATATTATTTTTATCTTTAATATTATTTTTGTTACAGATTTTAATAGGAAGTTATTTATCTCCACTATCTCAATTTAAGTCAAGAATGATATTGAAAAGTTCAGATGTAAATTATTTTTCATCATTGATAAAGGAAGGAAAATTTATTAATGCAGTAAATGGATTAACAATATTTATTCAAGAAAAAAAAAGTAATGGATCATTTGGAAATATCTTTATCGATGAATCATCTCAAGGAATAACAAAAATGACATACGCTAGTAGTGGAAGAATTATAGAAATTGATAATAAAAAAATATTTAATCTTTTTAAGGGTAGCGTAATAAATAAAAAAAAAAATAAGATAAATGAATTCAAATTTGATCAAATTAATATTGATTTATCAAAATACTCTACTAACACAATTTTAGTTCCAAAAGTGCAAGAGACTTCTACTCAAAAACTAATTAATTGTTATTTGATAAATAATCTTAATTATAATCAAATAGATAGACAGCATAATTGTGATGTCTCGATTAATAAAGAAATTAAACAAGAGTTATTTAAACGTTTGTACAAACCTATTTATATTCCTGTTATAGGTATTGTTTGCTGTTTTTTAATAATATTACCTAAAAATAGTGACAGATATCAAAATCAATTAAAGTTAACTTTTTTATTTGGTTTTATAATATTAGTATTTTCTGAAACAACTTTAAGGTATTCATCTACGTCTTTATTATCTACTATTATTTATTTACTAACACCTTTGGTATTATTTATTATCGTCTATTCTTTATTTTTAATAAAATCTAAAAATGCTTAAAATTTACGAAAAATATATATTAAAAAAATTTTTTAAAATCTTTTTAAATATTAGTTTAATTTTTTTAAGTTTAGCTGTGATTTTAAATATATTTGAAGAGATATCTTTTTTTAAAAATATAGATACGAGTCCAATATTGCCATATTTTTTAACTTTTTTAAATGCACCTATTACTTTGTTTGAAATTTTCCCATTTATTTTTCTACTAACGGCTCAATTTTTTTTTTATGATATAATTAAAAATGAAGAGTTAGTACTCTTTAAAAATAGCGGGTTAAGTAATTTAAAAATTATTAAAATTCTTTTTTTTTCAGCACTTACAATGGGTATTATGCTTATAATTCTTTATTATAATTTATCATCAAAATTAAAGTTTATTTATACTGACATAAAAAATAATTATTCTAACGATAACAAGTACCTTGCAGTAGTAAATGATTCCGGCTTATGGCTTAAAGATGAGACTAGTAATTCAATTTTAATAATAAAATCTAAAAATATAAATAACAATTTTTTATCAGATGTTTTGATAAATGAATTTGACTTTAATTTTTTGTTAAAAAAAACTATTCAAGCAGATAAGGTTGATATAAGTAAAAAAACATGGATCATATACAATCCAATACTTACTGAAAACAATGTCACTAAGACAAATAAAAAGCCACTAAAATTTGAAAGTAATTTTGATAATGAAAAAATAAGAAATTTATTTTCTAATTTCTCTACTTTAGATCTTTTAGAATTATTTGATTTAAAAAAAGATTATGAAAATCTTGGATACTCTTCAGATGAAATTAAAATACACATATTTAAACTTTTTTTGTCTCCTTATTTCTTTGCATTAATGACTGTACTGTCGTCTATAATAATGATTAATATAAAAAGACGTGGCTCAATTTTCTTTAATATAATATTAGGAATATTTACATCAGTAATGATTTATTATTTTAATTATATTTTTGCATCATTAGGCAATACTGGGAGGATTCCACCTGACGTATCAGTATTTTTACCTGCTTTATTTATCACTATCGTTTCTATGATTGGTTTGGTTAGAATTAATGAAAAATAAAATTATTTTAGTTTTAATTTTCCTAATATTTCAAGTAAATATTTTAATTGCAGATGAATATATTTTTGAAGTTTCTAAAATTGATTTAAAAGATAAAGGCAATAAAGTAATTGCTCAAAATGGTAAAATATCATCCAAAGAAAAAAATATAAATATATCTGCAAAAAAATTTTTATACTTAAAAGATAAAGATTATTTAGAAGCCTATAATGGTAAATTAATACTAACCAAAGAAAATTTGGAGATCAAGTTCAATTCGATACAAATCAAAGAAAAAAATATCTTCACTGCAAGTGATGGAATTAAAATTAATGATTTACAAAATTCTTTAGAAATAAATAGTGAGAAAATTGTTTTAGATAGATCAAAAAATATCCTCTCTGCAAGTGATGGAATTAAAATTAATGATTTACAAAATTCTTTAGAAATAAATAGTGAGAAAATTGTTTTAGATAGATCGAGAAATATTTTAAAATCACCTACAACCTCAACTTTGATAGATAAAAATCAGAATATATTTAAAACTCGAAAGTTTGAATATGACAATGAAAACCGAAGGTTAAAATTATTTAATGCTTTGATTAAGGATAACAGGGAAAATGAATATGAAATAGAATATGCAAATATTGATCTCAACTCAAATACTTTATTAGGAGATAATGTAGTTGTGAATTTAGATAATAGTAATTTAAATCCTGAAAATGAACCAAGGTTAAAAGGTGAAAAGGTATTTCATTCAGGTAATATTACTAGTATTTCAAATGGCGTTTTTACAACTTGTAAGAAGACTGAAAAATGTCCTCCATGGGAACTATCTGCTGAAGAGATTGTTCACGATCAAACCAAAAAAAGTATAAGTTATCAAAATGTTTGGTTAAACGTCTATGATATTCCTTTAGTTTATTTCCCAAAATTTTTTCATCCAGATCCATCAGTGAAAAGGCAATCAGGGTTTCTAATGCCTACTTTTAGAAGCTCACCAAATAAAAATACATATTTTAGTATTCCTTATTATAAAGTTTTAAGTAAAAATAAAGATTATACAATCACGCCAAGACTTTATGCTAAAGACCAAATATTAATTCAAAACGAGTACAGAGATAAAAGAAAGGATTTTGAAATAACATCAGATTTTAGTGTGTTTAAAGACAAAAAGGATTCAGAAAGTCATTTATTTTTAAACTTGAATAAAACATCTGAGATGACAGGTTTTTTTAATGACTCCAAAATTAGTTTGAACATAGAACAAACATCAAATGACACATATCTTAAAGCAAATAAATTAACTTCTCCAATAATTACTGATTACGATCTTCTTGAAAACTCGCTAAATATCAATATGTCATCTGATAATAGTAGTTTAAATACAGAATTTATAATATATGAAAATTTAAATAGAAGTAGTAGTGATAAGTATGAATATATTTTTCCAAGAGTTAATTTGGTACAAAACATTGAAAATAAAACTAGTCTTCCTGGAAATTTTCAATTCGAATCTGATAATTTTATTCATAATTATAATACAAACGTTTATGAAAAAATTAATACAAACAATATAATTTTTAGTTCGATAAAAAAGATTACTAAAAAAGGTTTCAGTAATGATTATGAATTTATAATAAAAAACTCTAATACTGCATCTCAAAATTCTAAAATAAATAAGGAAGGTCAAGATAATTATATGTCTGGACTGTTTCAATTTAATACCAGTTATCCTTTAGTAAAGAATAATGAAAAGTTTAATTATTTATTAAAACCGAAAATTTCCGTAAAAATAAACCCTGGTCACACTAAAGATCTAAGCAAAAACGAGTACAAAATAGGTGTGGATAATATATTTGATCTAGAAAGAATATCTTCAAATGAAACTTTAGAAAGTGGTTTTTCTATTGCTTATGGAAGTGAATATATTTTATCAAATAAAATAAATACAAATGAATTATTAAGTATAAAATTTGCAAATAATTTGAGACTTAAAGAAAATGATGATATCGAAAGAAATAATCAATTAGGATCAAAAACATCAAACTTTTTTGGGCAAATTATGTTTAGTCCCATGAATTTCTTAACAACTAAATATGATTTATCTACCTCTAATAATCTTTCAGATATTAATTATCAAAATCTGGTTACAGAAATAAAATTTGATAAATTTGTCAATACATTTGATTATCTTAGGCAGGATGGAGATAAAAGTTCATATTTTTTAAGTGAAACAACTTATAATTTTAACGATTCTAATAATGTTACTTTTTCAACTAGAGAAGATTTAAAATCAGATCTAACCGAATATTATAATTTAATTTATCAATACAAAAATGATTGTTTATCTGCAAGTGTAGAGTATCAAAAAGATTTTTATAGTGACCGAGATATAAAACCTTCAGAAAGTATATTCTTAAAACTTACAATAATACCTTTTGGCTCAACATCTTCTCCCAATTTAATTCAACAATGATTAAAAATATATTTATAGTAATTGTTATTTTAATCTTGAATACTAGTAGCTCAAATTCTAGTAATAATGTTTTTATTGTCACCACTATTAACAATCATATTTTAACAAATTTAGACATAAAACAAGAATTAGAATATTTAAAAATTCTAAACCCTCAATTAGAACAATTACCGGAAAAAGAATTATTTATTATTTCAAAAAACTCATTAATAGATCAAATTATAAAAAAAAAAGAGCTAACTAAATACTTTAAATTAGATAAAGAATTACCTTTAATTAACGAGATATTTATTAACTTTATTAATGATCTTGGTTTCGATAATGAAGAAAAATTCGAAAATAGTTTATTAAAAAATAATACTTATACAAATTTACAAATTAAAGAAAAAATGAAAATTGAGTTCTTTTGGAATAGATTAATTTTAGAAAAATATAGTGACCAGGTAAAAATAAATAAAAATAAATTGATTCAAAAAATAAAAAATAGCAACGAATTTAAAACTGAATATTTGTTGTCAGAGATTTTTTTTAAAAAAGAAAAAAATTTTGAAATAAGTGCAACAATCGAAAAAATTAAAAAAAGTATTGAAAAAGTTGGTTTTAATAACACAGCGAGTATTTATAGTAAAAGTGAAAGTTCTAATGTTGGTGGAAAAATTGGTTGGGTTGAAGAAAAAAACTTATCTCAAAAAATTATAGATGAGCTTAGAAAAATTGAAAAAGAACAATTTACTAAAACGATTCAATTTGGAAATAATTTTTTAATCTTGAAAATTGAAGATAAAAAAATTGAGAAAATAAAAATAAATGAAGACTTAATGTTAAAAAAGATGATTGAATTTGAAAAAAATAAACAATTAAATCAATTCTCAAATATGTATTTTAATAAAGTTAAAGTTAATTATAATATAGATGAGAAATAAACCTATAATTATTGTTGCTGGTGAACCGAATAGTGTATTCTTAGAAATATTTTTTAAAACTTTAGTAAAAAAAAAATTTAAAAATCCTTTAGTTCTTATTTGTTCATTAGAATTACTAAAACTTCAAATGAAAATTTTTAATTTTAATAGAAAGATTAGATTAATTAATTTTTCAGATTTAAAAAATATTAATTTAAATAATCTTTCAATTAATCTTATTGATGTAAAGTATCATCAAAAAACCGCTTTCGAAAAGATTTCTAAAAGATCAAAAAATTATATTGAAAAATGCTTTAGTCTTTCTTTCAAGATAATTAAGTCTGGGATAACTAATAAGTTAATTAATGGTCCAATATCAAAAAAAAATTTTTTGAATAACAAATATTTAGGTATCACAGAATACATTTCTGATTATTTTTTTATAAAAAATAGTGCTATGTTAATTTTTAATAAAAAACTATCTGTATGTCCACTAACTACTCATTTACCCCTTAAATTAGTTTCGAAAACAATTAACAAAAATATAATACAAAATAAAATAAAATTAATTGACGATTTTTATATAAAATATTTTGGTTTTAAACCTAAGATTGGTGTTACTGGTTTGAATCCTCATTGTGAAAGTAACCAAATGCAAAATGAGGAAGAGAAAATAATTAGGCCATCTATTAATTACTTAAAAGACAGAGGTTGTCTTGTTTCTGGCCCTTATTCTGCAGACACAATATTCTTGAAAAGAAATCGTAAAAACTTTGACGTTATTGTTGGTATGTACCATGATCAAGTTCTTACACCTTTAAAAACATTGTATGAATATGATGCAATCAATATAACTCTTGGATTACCATTTATTAGAATTTCACCAGACCACGGACCTAACGAAAAAATGATTGGAAAAAATTTATCCAACCCATTAAGCTTAATAAAAGCAATAACATTTCTGGATAAAAATTGAATAAACAAAAAAAAAGCTTAGGTCAAAATTTCCTTATAGACCCAATAATTTTAGAAAAAATAGTCAATATAATAAAAATTAAAAACAGAAATATATTGGAGGTTGGTCCTGGGACTGGAAACTTAACATCATATATTTTAAAAAATAATCCTAAAAATGTTACGGTTATAGAGAAAGATACTAAATTAGCACAAATTCTTAAAAAAAATTTTAAAAATAAATTAAATATAATAAATGATGATATTTTAAATATAAATGAGAGTTTACTATTTAGTGAAAAAGTTACTGTGTTTGGAAATTTGCCCTATAATATTTCTACTGAAATACTAAGTAAGTGGATCGTAAACTTAAAAAATGAATTCTGGTTTGATCATCTTATTTTAATGTTCCAAAAAGAAGTAGCTGAACGAATAATAGCAAGATTTAACACCTCTTCATATGGCAGATTGTCAATATTAAGTAATTGGAAATTCAATATAAGAAAAATTTGTGATGTTAGGCCAGAATCATTTTCACCTAGGCCAAAAATAGATAGTACTTTATTATTTTTTTCCCCAAAAGAAAAATTTCATATAATTAAGAATCCTAAGAACCTAGAGAAAATTACGAGAGTATTTTTTAAACATAGACGAAAAATGCTAAAAAAACCATTTAATGAGATATTTAGTGGTAATAAAGTTATTCAAGATAAATTAAAAATAGATTTAAATTTAAGACCTCAAAATTTGGATTTTGATACTTACTATAAATTGACAAACGAGTATGAGATACTAAGAAGTTAACATATTTACATGACTTCTTATATAGTCTAAATCATAATCTTTTGATCCATTATGAATTTCAGCGTTAATTAGATCAGTTATCCTATTGAAACATTTAATAAGATCATCATTTATCACAACATAATCATAGTTTATCCAATGCAAAACATCTCTTTCGAACTGTTTCATCCTTTCTTCGGCTATTAATTTATCCTTCATATCCCTATTTGAAAGTCTTTGAAATAACTCATCTTTGCTTGGAGGTAAAATAAAAAAAGTTAATAGTTTATAATCAAGTTTTTTGTTTTTAATTTGATCTGCCCCTTGCCAATCTATATCAAATAAAATATTTTTACCCTTGTTTAATTTATCTATGACTGGAGTTCTGGTTGTTCCATAAAAATTGTTAAAAACTTTTGCATACTCTAAAAATTCTTCGTTATTGATAAGTCTTTTGAATTCATTTTCATTTATAAAAAAATAATCTTCATTAGATATCTCGTTCATACGGGGTTGTCGGGTTGTATGTGAGATGGATATCTCAAAGTTATCTAACTTTGATAACATCTTTACTAATGTTGTTTTACCTGCTCCTGATGGAGATGATAAAACTATCATTAGCCCATCTTTATCTGAGGGCATTAGAATAATTAATTCGATTTTCCTTCGATAAATTTAATAGCGTCACCAACTGTTAAAATTTTTTCAGCCTCGCTATCAGATATCTCAGAGCCAAACTCTTCTTCAAAGGCCATAACTAATTCTACAGTATCTAGACTATCAGCACCTAAATCATCGGTAAAACTTGATTCCTCTGTTACTTTTGACTCATCGATTCCTAAATGGTCTGCTACAATTTTTTTTACTTTGCTTGAAACATCATCTGACATATTGATCCTTTTTTGTTATAGATTCTTAATAGTTTAAAAACCTATTTTGTCAAGACATATACATTCCTCCATTAACATGCAAAGTTTCACCGTTTATATAATTTGATTGCTCTGAACACAAAAAAGCTACTGCATTTGCAATATCATTTGGCTCTCCTAAACGTCCTGATGGTATTTTAGCAATAATAGCTTCTTTGAATTTATCTTCTAATTTGTCAGTCATTTTTGTTTTAATAAAACCAGGTGAAATACAATTAATATTTATATTTTTTTTTGCATATTCAATAGCTAAACTTTTTGACATCGCAATAATACCTGCTTTTGAGGCTGAATAATTTGCTTGTCCTATGTTTCCAGTATGCCCAACAACAGATGTAATATTAACAATTTTTCCTGCTTTATTTTTTAACATTTTTTTAATTCCAAATTTACTTACTAAAAAAGTAGAGGTTAAATTAATATCCACGACTTTTTTCCACTCTTCAATACTCATTCTTATTGCTAAATTATCCTGCGTAATACCAGCATTATTTATTATAGCATCCAAACTTCCATCTAATTTCTTAGTTGCATTTTCAACAAATTCCTCAATTTTTTCATTTTGAGTGATATCAAATTTTAAGATTTTGATATTTGGAAAATTTGTCTTTAAGTCATCTAATTTGTCATTTGACGTACCCGTTGCTAGTATGTCAGCGCCTCTATCTGATAAATTTTTAACAATCGATTTTCCGATACCTCCTGACGCACCTGTAACAATAATTTTTTTATTTAATAATTCATTCATACATTGAGACTCTCAATATCTTTTAGACTGTTTATATTATTTATTTTAACCTCTCTGTTAATTCTTTTTACAAGACCAGATAAAACTTTTCCAGGGCCAATTTCAATAAAATGATTTATCTCATTTTTTATCATATTTATTACACTCTCTCTCCACTTTACTCTATTTTCTATTTGTTGAATCAATAAATTTTTTAATTCTACCGAGTTCGGAATTACTTTAGCAGTAACATTTGATACGAGTTTGTTTTCTATGTTATTAAAATTAATTTTATTTAATTCATTAGCCATAATTTTAGTTGCATTACTCATCAAGCTACAATGAAAAGGTGCACTGACTGGTAATTCAATATATTTAATTGAATTATTTTTTAAAATTAAATTTAAATTTGATAAATCCTCTATTTTACCACTTAAAACTATTTGCCCATCAGAATTATCATTTGCAATTTGTACATTAAATTTTTTTTCATTGTCCCTTAATATTTTTTCAATCTTTTCTATTGTAGAACCTAAGACAGCTATCATTCCGCCATGCCCTTTTGGAACAGCATTTTGCATTGCTTCACCTCTTACTCTAAGGATTCTTAAGGTGTCAGAAAAATTCAAATATCCAGCACACGATAAGGCGCTATATTCACCTAGTGAATGACCAGCATAATATTTTGCATTATTTAAATTAATGTTAAATTCTTTATTAACAACATTAAAAATAGAATAACTAACCAAAAAAATTGCAGGCTGTGTATTGATTGTTAAATCTAATTCTTCTTTAGGTCCTTCGAGGATTAATTTCGAAATAGAAAAATTTAAAGTTTCATCTGCTTGTTTGAATAAATTTTTAACTGTATCAAATTTGTCATAAAACTCTTTACCCATACCAACCACCTGAGAGCCTTGTCCTGGAAAAATTACTGAAAACATATAAAAAAAACTAATTTTTTTGCCTTTTTACTATTGTAATTGAACTTTTATAATAGTATATCCTCACTTTTTATTAAAGAACTTAAATGAATTTATACGAACATACTATT
>MDSV01000682.1_pt1 | contig 11302 bp, 20 predicted proteins | sample 810851 | NCBI WGS metagenome assembly MDSV01 (sample SAMN05326640, study PRJNA326480) | marine metagenome | isolation source: seawater | place: Atlantic Ocean: North East | collected 2012 | reverse complement strand
ATGCTGCGTGGTTCGACACATGGCTTACTCACGAAGAACCTCTAGCGACCTACCAAACGAGACTTACGAACAAGTATTCCTCGTATGTGACGGAATTAAACGGGTGGGAATGGATCTGAGGGGGAAATATGTATGGAGTTCGTAATCGGTGCAGACCTCTCTAACCAAATAATACGATTCAAGGCTACTATTGAGGAACAGAACATAAGCCAACCCCTACGGTCAACAGGTCCAGTTGATTTCATCGAGATTCAAGCAGATAGGGACAATACAGATGTGGTTTTCATAGGTAATTCCGAAGTCAACGCAACTACGGGATTTCCTCTGAAAAGGGGATCTGGAATGGGCATGAAAGTTTCTGACTCTTCCTTGGTTTACATAGTCAGCCCAACTGCAAACCAAGTAGTTCATGTGATTGGAGCAGGATTTCACCTAGAAGACCCCCCTGTAAGTGACATTCAGGCTACTGGCGGGACAATTTCAACATACACTCAAGAAAACGGGGTTCAATATAGGATTCACACATTTACTGGGGTAACAATCTTCGATGTAACAGCCGAAGGATGGGCAGATGTCCTCATGGTCGGCGGTGGCGGTGGCGGTGGCGCTGACGGCGGCGGTGGCGGTGGCGGTGGCGGTGTTGTGCAAATGAAAAGGAGACTTTTCAGTGGAGAGCCTTACCAGGTTATCGTAGGTGGCGGTGGTGCAGGAGGAGAATACCCGTTCGTACAAGGAACCAGGGGCACTAACTCATCGGTAGTTCAACAAGCAGACTTAGCAGGAGCTTGGCCGGAGTTGAATGTGCCTCACAAGGAAATAGCGAAGTTCGGTGGTGCCGGAGGTGGAGGGGAGACTGGCGATCAGTCCTCAACGGCCCCTACCGACTTTGAAGACAATAGCGCGGCTAATGGCGGCGGTGGAGGGCAACCAGACCCAGGGCAAGGGGCGCAGGGACTTTCTGGATTACTGGATGGCAGTTCACTTACAGGATGGAGGATGATAGCCAATGACGGCTTCAAAGGAGGAAATCATGGCAATACTTCTTCCGCAAGGTCTGGAGGAGGAGGAGCAGGTTCAGCAGCAAACGGCTCAGATGGTCCATCAGGACATGGTGGAAAAGGAATACAATTGGATTTCACTAATGAATTCAATTCATACGGCGGTGGCGGTGGAGGTGCTGGCGAGTCGGCTAGTTCAGGCTACGGCACAGGCGGTGCTGCCGGAGATGGAGGCCAAGGCGGAGGCGGTGGGGGTGCATCAAATCGAGGAACTGACACAGGCGGTTCAGGGGGAAAAGACGGAACGAACGACGGTGCAGACGGAGCTTCAGCCGCCAACACACAAACAACTTCTGGAGGCTCTAACGGGGGCGCAGGAGGGCAGTTCTCAGGTGGCGGCGGTGGAGCAGGTTCAAGTGGCCGAGGACAAGGCGGAAATGGCGGTTCTGGGACTGTGATAATCAAGTATAGGATCGTGTAATTATGGCTCATTTTGCAGAATTAGATGGCAGATCGTTGGTGTTGCGTGTCGTAGTGTTGGACGACGACTACATTCGAGATGCAGACGGCAGGCACAATGAAATATTGGGTAAAACATTCCTTGAGAAGACCCTAGGGGGTATATGGGTTCAAACAAGCTACAGCGCATCGTTCAGGAAGAGATTTGCAGGAGTAGGGTACACTTACGATAAAGAAAGGGATGCTTTCATCCCCCCAAGGCCTTTCCTTTCATGGCTACTTGACGAGTCCTCCTGCAATTGGGAGCCGCCAATCGAGATGCCAGAGGATGGAAATAGGTATCGTTGGAACGAGATAGAGATGGATTGGGAGTTGGCGGAATGAGCCGAAAGTCTCCTTTTGATTTAATTTCAGAAAATTTACAATTCAAAATTCCCGCTACAGTTGAACACAAATTATCTCCTGAGTCAGACGAAAAGTTGGATGAAATAGTGGACAAAATTTTGAACACAATTAACCAAGCCAAAGACGAAATGATACTAAACTGGCGAATCGTTCAATTCCTAATGCTTCTTGGGGTAGTCGGGAGTGTGTTGTTGTGAGGCCAGAAATACCACTAGGTTTCGGCACCCCTCCTTCGCTTTGGCAGGTGTATATGGATGACTTTCCTCACCTTGAAGTGGCAATGGTGTCGGATTTTGACAATACTTACAATTGCATAGCTTGGTCATTAGGGATTTCAGATAGGTGGGTTTGGAACGAGATAGATCTCAACGCAGACGGAACATCATCTCTAAGTGAATTTTTGAACTACTATCAGCAACACGGCTACCGTCCCGTAAGTAGCGAAATAGACGCAGATGTGGCTTTGTTCGCACTCAAAGAAGGAATGGGCTACAAAGTGACTCATGCTGCAAAGAGAAACAAAAAATACCCAGGAAGGAACATCTGGCAATCAAAGATGGGGCAAGGCGGCATAATAGAACATCACGGCCTTTCTGTATTCAGAAACTCCCCGTATGGTACCCCAATAGCCCTTTTCGCCAAGAAACGGTTATAGGACAAGGGATGGTGCCAATTACCATGTCCGTTGAGACTAAGGTTGACGAAATGATTGAACTACTGACTGCTGCAAAGGTCGATGCTGCAAAGCACGACAAGGGTAACTCCGCCGCCGGAACTCGTGTCCGTAAGGCTATGCAGACCCTAAAGGGAACCGCACAAGACATCCGTGTGCAGGTTCAGAACGACAAGAACTCAAGGTGAATAATAAATGCACGAAACTCGTTGCCGTTGTGATGGCAACGAGAAGTGGAATACGGTTACTCTAACTTGTGAGGAATGTGGAGAGAGGATTTCTTTAGAATATGCGCTCCAACTAATTGAATCGAAGAATATGAGGTGAACAGGTGGGGGAAAAAGGTAAGGTAGTGGCAAAAAAAGCCCCCTACACATCAGGGGTAAGGCGCAAGGCGAGAAATATCGCTAAGTTCCAAAAACACAGTAAAAGAAAGTGTTTGTGTGGGGGGTTGCCCAACTATTCCGAATTAAACCTCGATACTTGCTTCCGGCCAGGGGGCTCTGCCTGCGTTCGAAGATCCAAGCGATAGATCAGATGTGTTAGGATGACTTCACCCTGCTCAAAATGTGGTTCTAGAAGGCCAAGGTCGCAGTCAGGAAAGGCAACCTGGGGTGGATTAAGCTCGCTTTGCGGTAAATGCTACATTGCTGCAAAGAGAAAAACGAGAGAAGAGGCTCGAAAGGGTCAACAACCAAACAATTCATAGACTCGCTACTCAGCCGTCAAGTTCCATGAACCGAACAATATGGCCTTGTCACTATTGCTTAGACGACACAAAGATGGGAAATCGCGTCCAACACTTATTGCATGTATGCGAGGACATACCAGAGGAACACAAACTCAAGTTATTGGCCTGCAAGCCCGAAAAGAGGCAACAAATGGTCACAATGTTAGAATTCCCTCAGATATTGGCTTAATCGGGAGGGTCGAGAACGATTCCAAACAAAATACGATGTTCTCGCTGTTCTCCCAGAGGCTCATATCAAGAGAAGATTGGTGATATTAGATTCGCTATGTTTCTCGTAAAATACGAGAAATTAGGTAAAACAGGACTATTCCTTTGCCACCATTGCAAAGCCTGGTACGATAGTTTCTTTCTGGAACGCTCAATCCCCCTTGATGTAAGGAGAAAGGCCATGGAAGAAGACGGATATAGGGCATATTTCCTCCCCTCTGAGTCAAGTTTCGTGACTCCAAAGGGTAGTGAAGCTCAAGATCCAACCTAAGAAAGCGACAGCGAGAAAGATTCCGACAGCGAGAAAGGCAATAACTAGCATCAGCACAAAAATGCATAGAATAAGCACAGCAAGCACAGTTAGTACAGATACTAGGGCACCAAGTATTTCCATCAAGTATAATCAGATGGTAAAGACAAATAAATGTTTAGTAGGCTTATGGTCGCATGGTTAAGCACTTACCTTACAACCATGAACAATAGTTGCATACAACGCAACACTATGCAACTACATAGATTGTAAATGATTAGAATATATTACCAACAAATATACAATTTTAATGGCAAACCCCCCTATTGTGAGCGACAAACCACATGGTTTGTTTATGATATGACCCTTCACAGGGGGGTTTATCGTGCATGAATACCCGAAAGATAATTCGACCACATCGGTTAAACGGCATAAACGCCTCCAAGGTTCAACCATGAAGCTAGATCGTAGTTGGTTCTTCAAGATGGAACGAAGGTTGCTAGATAACATGGGAACCATGGCAGGAATTAGAACACTCATGTCATTGGTGAAAACCTGTATTGCATTACTCATTTTGTCTAAGGTATATGGGGTGGTTTAGAAAATGACAATTATTGCCCTCAAACCCCCCTATTGTAAGCGATATTTGGTAAAAAACGCAAAAAGGAGATTTTGGGATGTCTGAGTACCTAAGAGGGAAGCTAGATGGGCTAAAAATAGCCCATTCAATGGTTATACGCAGATCTGTGGACTCTGCCACAGTAAAATGGATAGTAAGGGAAATGGAATTGATACAGAAAACGCTTGAGGAGGGGGAGTAATGTCTGACGACGAACAATATGATGAAGTAGGGCTGAAACTAAGCCTATTCAAGATTGTTTTCTGGTGGTTGGATATGGACATTATAGAAAATAATCCAGATGACCATGATCTAGATTTTTGCCTATATGACTGCATAGATAACTTCACTAGGGACATTAATGCAATGGTAGGGGGCAATTTCGATGAATTCTATGCGGAACTATTAGATTGGATAGATGTTTTCAGTTGCCTAGATGTTGTATCAAAAAGAGATACCTTGGTCGAGGAACATTTCGATGAGATTTTGGCATTAAAGGCACAATGCGAAATTGCATTAGTCGATGGAATACAAAGCAAAACAGACACGAAATCCATCGAGTCCAATGACGATGAAAAACCAACATGGGGGAGAGATAAATGAAAGCAGTAGTATATACTAGAATATCAACAGAATATCAGGAAGACGGCCATTCACCGGAGGAACAACTCAGAAGGTGTAAAGCCCACGCAGAATTTGAAGGCTACGAAGTAGTCGGACACTATCACGATACGGGTTCTGGAAGTGCCTTCGAACACCGCCCTGGCTACATTGAAATGATGGAAAAGGCGGGCAAGGAATGGAAAGTAGTAGTCATATACAAGCTAGACAGAATTCATAGAAATCTTAGGAACATGGTTCTTTGGTTAGATGACCTTAGATCCAAGGAATGCGACTTCGTATCAACCGAAGAGAGGGTCGATACAACAACACCTCAAGGGCGATTCTTCATACAGGTTATGGGTGCCTTTGCAGAGATGGAAAGGGAGACAATTTCAAGCAGGGTGAAGATGGGCTTAGAGGGTGCGAAAAGAAGCGGAAGATGGATAGGGGTGCCCCCTTTTGGGTACAAGATAGACGATTCTTTCACTACCCAAGGCACAAGAGTCTCCCCTGGTCTTTTGGTGCCAGAGACTAGAGAAGCCGAGATCGTAAGGAACATATTAGAAAATGCAGCATCGGGGTGGGGTATTTCAAAGATAATTACAAGTTTGGTAATCAATCAACATAGGACTAGAAAGGGCAGTATTGTGTGGAATAGAAGTACCGTTAGGAACATTATAGGCAGAGCGCCCCTTTACATTGCAGGGGCTATGGGAGAAGTAGGGAAGGCACTACAACAACCTCCACTATATGGCGCAGGAGATAACGACGAGAGAATGTATAATCGCCGTTTTGATAGAGTAGCCCCCCATTTCCTAGAAGTATCAGACGGCGACGAATCAGTAAAGGATTTCGATTGGAAAGCCCTAACTGAATGGTCACAATTAAACGACAATTCCTATGTCCGTAGTACAACAAGCAACTGGTCTCGTGACGAGGAGGAATGAATATGACAGAAGAAAACGAAATAATTGAAAATGACGAAGGAAAGGTAACACTAACTCAAGGAGAATTGCAGTTAATGACTCAGACTCTAATGGGTGGTGCGCTACAGATTGACAACATGGAACCTAACTCACAAAGAGCCGCAGTAATGCAAGAAACATGGGATTTGACTCAACTTCTAATCAAGCAGAAAGTCAGAGAGTGCAGGAAGGCTATCAATGATGATCTCCTTTCATTCCTAAATTCCTTCCCTGAAGCTCTTGAAGCAGTAAAGACTGGACTAGGAATATCCGTCCCTCGTCCTACTAATGAAGAAGAGGAATAATCCTCAAAATGTGGGGATTTTGAATGGAAAATAGCGGTTTTACCAACCAGATACCCAATGCCGCTTGGTTCATCCTAAACGCCTCAAAAGCCTCAAAGAACGAGACAGAATTTCCAGAGGATTACTCAAAGACCATATTCAGACAAACGATGGATCTATTATCAAAAGGCTCTGATTTCAGAATCACACCATTAGGAATACTTATTCAAAGAGAAATGGCGTGGGGGCCATTTGAGAAGAAAAACCATGCAGAATACATGATTCCGTCTTTACTTGACGAAGATGGCAGGGATTGGAAAGGGGAAAAGTGGGGAATCAGCCGAATACCCATGATTTTCGAGGATTTTGAAATGCCCAACTATCAAGTTAGAAGAGTATATTGGTGCAAGCATTGTAAAAGTGCCCAACCGTTCAAAGGAAGTTGTAGTATTTGCAAGGCAAATGACTCAGTATTTAGAAAAACCATGGAAATAAAGGATTGGGAGAATGAATTATGACGCAGAAAGGCAAGAAAGGCACGAACTCAACCAGGGTTAGAAACGCAGCAAAGAAAGACGCATTACCGATAGCAGACGACTCAGGGACGCATATTGTGAACTTAGAAGACGAGATGGCCTTCCAACAAGCTACACAGGCAGTAGCAGATCGTTACGAGGCTCAGATAAGGAGGCTCAAGGACCACCACGCAAAGGAAATGCAATCTCTCTTAATGGGAATGGATGCAGATTTGATTTCAAAACCTAGTCTGTGGAACAGACTAACAGGCAGATACAAGGACATTTTCATCGTTTTCAATCACAATATACCTGTATGGTGTCCAAAGAAGAGTTGCCCAACAAAGAGAGAGGGGATAAATTGGGGAATAGAAGCCGTAACAACAGATCTGAACATCGCTCTGGATTACATTACTGACTATTTCAATAGGAATCAAGACACAGATTGGGCTCACGCCAAGCTTCTGCATCTCCAAGTTGACAGGCGAAAGGGACACGGAGCAGTAGTGGATGAACTGTCCTGGACATGGCCTCTGTGGAGAAATTCAGACCACTTCGATGACAAGAGAAAAATAAGTAAGAAGATGGTTGATAAACTCATCAAGAAATCAAGATGAACTCTGAATTACAAAAAATGCTATTGTAGCACATACACCCGCAAATTTGGCATTTCTTGACCTTTTTCCTTTCGGCCCATATATCACGGAACCGATGCCGACTGCAACCAAACCAAGGGCTGCTCCATTGACTAGGAATTTAGGTGGTTGATAGCCAAGACCAGAACCCAAACCTGCGAGTTTTGGATCAGGTGGCTTAGGGACTGCTTTGAAAAACCGTTCGAATTGAACTGGCCCATTTCCAACATCAATCGGATTCATTTGTCAATCACCACTATTGGGTCGCCAAACAAATACGAAATTGGTATTAAATATATGAATCCAACAAAACCAATAGCCGCTAATGCTGATATGGTTTGAACAGTTCTAAGCATTCGAACCCCTGCATGGCATTGTATTTGGGCAATTTTGTTAAAATATCGCATTTTACAAACAGGACATTCGTATGTTGGGCTACTCATATGAATCATCACCTGCCATTGGAAGTTTCATTCCCTTGTGCCATTCTATCTCCCGAACGACTCTGAGTTTCATTTCTTCTCCCCTCTTACAATCGTTTCAAGGTTATAGGCGTAAGATGGAAAGCTCCTGCAACAAAAGCCCCTGTGCCTCCGAGAAGAAGTCCTCTTCGAATTTTATCGATGTCCCGCTTCGTCAAATCCTTTCTGCTTTGGATTAGGAATGAGGACAAAATGTATGCTCCCAAGGAGAAAGCACCAATGTTTAGTAAATCGTAAGCCCGATCCTCGCCAAACTCCCTTCCCATGACATTCTCATAAACATAGGTGTCAGTTGCAATATCTCGCTTTCTTTGTTGAATTATTGCTCCCATGCCTCCACCGCAATGCCTGGAAGTACAATGTCCGGCGATTCCTGCTCCACAATGACAATGCGGATTCGATTTTATCTGTCCAATGCCCTTATTCGGGGGCAAAACTCTTCTCGGTTTCCAAGATGTTCTGCCCAAATTAGAGGACTTTGCGGCCTTCAAAACAGAAGCAGTCTGATGTTGAACACGACTCACCATGCTTGTCGCAGGGGGGTATCAAGGATAAACTCGACCCGTCACACCGTAACGGTTTGTTAGAGCTTACTGAATAATCCTACTGCTAAGGCAACGAATAACAAGAAGGAAAATATTGCTACAAGCATTTCCTCTGGATTGAATGAAGCAGCAGAAGTAGCGAGTAAAATCATCGCTACGATACACGCGGCAATCAACTGTATAACGATCACATGACGCATGACCATGGGCTTTGGATTGAACCAATCCTCGACCATTCCCTGGACAGTCATACCATCAGGAGTCTTAGACTGTGGCCTCATCAGTTCTGCCAGTTTCCGAGACAGTTCCTCACTTTTTGTCATCTAATCACCTACTGAGGGGGTTGCATTGGGGGCATAGTTGGGCCAGTCATTGGGTTAGGCTGAATTCTAGGTACTAATCCTCCTGTGCCAACATGAAGTCCCCAATTCATCACATTACTCAGAACCCCTGGGCCTTGATTCGGGTCTCCACCTGCTGCAGTTTCTAACGCACTTAGGAACGAAGACGAAGCAGCGAGTGTGGCTGCTTGTCGATGTGTGTTCATAACACTACGACCAGGGTCAACTAAATTGGTCTTGAGATGATTGCCAATTGCCGACAACTCTGCTTGAACTGTAGTAGGGGTTAATCCCTTGATTCTAACTCCCTCCTCAGAGATTTGTTCGGATCTTGGCTTTAGGAACAAGCCGGAACCGTCTTCCGCTTCGTTCAATCCAATTGTGAATGACTCGAAGAAATTCTTTAGCCTGTGGTCAACTACGACAGATACTAAGGAAGCAAGGACGCTCAAACCCCCTTCTTCTGATAGGAATGTAGCCATTTCGTTAGCGTTATTGAGCAAGTCAATGTCAATATCGACTTCTGTAGGGGGGTTGTAGTAGCCCAATTGTTGGTATAGCATATCTGGTGTTAGGTATGGGTTGCCTGCTTGGGGCATCCCCATAGGCATTGCGCCCGTAGCGGCAGCGACAGGCGCAGCAGCAGGCGCAGAAACTACGCCATAACCGCTTGTGGCAGGTGCAGATGCAGGCGAAACGCTTTGCTGGTATGTTCCGTAGGTCATGGTCCTCGCCCCTCCGAAACGGTAGCGTCGGATAACGATGTCGGGATGTCATGCGCCCTAGCAACTCTTAGGTCAATCATTATCTGGACGAAATCAACCTCTCTCGTTAATGGATTTTGATATTGCCCAGTAGTGACTCCCTTGCCCTCGTATTTCTCAATTATCTTCATAAATGGCTCTAATTCTTCGACCATAGTAGGCATAGTGCGTTGCCTTTCCTCGATTTGTTTTGGAATCATCTTGATTCTCCTTTTCTTCCACAAGAAGGAACTCCTTTCGTTAACGGCCTCATCCTGTTCCTGTATCTTCCATTGACTGTATAGCCAATACAATTGAAGCAACTCTGGGCAATAAGAGGATCTTAGGGGTGCGCCCCTATCGACATACATCATAGCAGTAAAGGCACTATGATGTCCTGCCATGTCTGAAAAGAAATGTGAGTAAAGGGTTTCTCCACCGTCTAACGGAGAAAGCGTATCGGGGTCGAGAAGAGGCTTGTTGTAAGCTTCAGAACCCAAACTGAGCAATTGAACGCCTGTCACGCAACAAACACCATGGTCGTTGTACTTCGGATAACCAGGTATTCCCCATTGCCTAGCAGGCATCAGAACCTTCCTTGAGCTTGCGATGTTGTTTTTCCTCCTGACGATTGGATCAGGGTTGTTGTCAAATTCAAAATTGACTTGTGGGTAGTACACAGATGTAGTAGCCATCAGGCTTTCCAAGCGTTCTTGTCGTTTATGGCTTGGCCTGCAATAAATCCCAAATAACGCGCTCGACATTCCAATTTCTGAGGGCCGAGATGGATCGTTTTAGAGTGGGAATCATCAGGTTGCGTTGTAGTCTAACGAGGTCCTGAGTGAAAGGGACGAAAATAGGGTGTTGACTAACTTGTTTTTTCTGGGCGCTGACAGTCCAAGAATCATCTAACCAAATGTCGGCCTTGTTTGCCACTATGGCGAGCAACTTTGGCTTGTAACCTCTAGCCATCCTTCTCAATTTCCTACTTTTGAATGGATAGTTGCCCGAAATTAACACATCAACGAACCTTTTGAAAGCATCTCGTTGAGTGGTGTCCTCTGGATTATGAAGGTGCCTGTGGTCTATGAGCCAAATTACAATCTCCACTTTTCTAGTCACCATGTCCTCAAGCCACAAATCGAAGTATTCTTCGTGACCGCCTAGATCTGTTGCAGACAGCGTCCTTGAGGCAACAATAGTCTCTGATGCATTCAACCTCACTCTCTTTGTTGAAGGAGGGGGGAGGATGTATTTCCCTTTCCTTTGACTGTAAGAGTGGTGGGTACTTGTCTTAGTCTCTTCTAGCTCATCGATTTCAAGTTCTCCACTTGTTGAAATTTGACGATTAAGAGTTGTCTTTCCTGTGCCCCAAACGCCGTATATGCCAACTTTGTGTTTTTTCCAAGCGGCCCAGATGTGTCTAAGCCAAAGGACCCCTCCGTAAGCGACTTGTCCTGGGAGCATGTCAGGCATTAGCCATCACCAGTCTGTGATGGCTCCTGAGTCTTCCTCTTCCTCGTCCTCGAAGCCGTCATCTTCCTCGTCCTCGAAGTCGTCATCTTCCTCGTCCTCGAAGTCGTCATCTTCCTCGTCCTCGAAGTCGTCATCGTCATCTCCGAAGTCCATGGGGACCAAGACTAGGCCTTGAGCGCCATCTTCCTCTTCCTCTTCTTCTTCGTAATCTTCCACGACTTCAGCTTCTTGTGGCTTGGATCTCGACGGGGGGGGTGGAGGAAGTGGCTCGGGCTCAGGCTCGGGCTCAGGCTCGGGCTCAGGCGCAGGCGCAGGCTCGGGCTCAGGCGCAGGCTCGGGCGCGGGAGCCCT
>MDSV01111868.1_pt1 | contig 11303 bp, 7 predicted proteins | sample 810851 | NCBI WGS metagenome assembly MDSV01 (sample SAMN05326640, study PRJNA326480) | marine metagenome | isolation source: seawater | place: Atlantic Ocean: North East | collected 2012 | reverse complement strand
GCCTCCTCCAGCCTTACCACCAGCCCCTTGGGCGAGGTCAGGCCGATCAGCCCGTCGTGGGGGTTGGCGGCGATTGCGCCGACATAATTGCCGAGCCCCATCGTGACATCCTCCGGCAGCGGCGTGAAGGAAAGCGCCTCGCCGGGGGCGATATGGCCGATCAGCGGCGGCGTCTCGTTGCGCGGCCCCTCGAACTGGCAGGCAAACCAGATGCGGCCTTCTTCCCCCAGCGCCAGGTGCCGGGTCGAAAGCTGGCTGAGGGCTGCTGGCAGCGCGTGCTTTTCGACAAGCGCGCCGCTTTCCGCATCGATAAGCGCCAGCGACGGTTCCATGTGATCGAGGTTCAGCTTGGTGCGGCCGAAATCGGGATGGGTTTCGATCCCGCCATTGGCGGCGATCAGAAAACGGCCATCGGGGGTCACGGAGAGATCGTGCGGGCCGATGCCATAGGTCGGATATTCGCCGATGCGGATATAGTTCTGGCGGGCATCATAGATGCCGATCACGCCGCGCCGGTTGTCGAAATCATTCTCGCTGGCATAGAGAAACCGGCCATCCGGTGAGAATGCGCCATGCCCGTAGAAATGCCGGTCGGGGATCGCGTTGATGATGGTCTCCGCGCCCGAGGGCGGCAACACCAGAATGAAGGTTCCGGGTCTGCGGGCAAACGCCGCCACCGCGCCCGTCGCCGGCGAAACGGTGAGACCGTGGATCCGGTCCGGCAGCGCGACCTGCGAGATGAACGCGCCGTCTTCCGCCATCAGTGCCAGCGCGAACCGGCCATCCGGCGTTCTGATGCCCGTTGCATAGACCGCATCGGCGCGCTCCAAAGCGAAGGCGGCGGGCGCGGAAAGCCCGGCCAGGAACAGGCTGCCCGCGGCCTTCACGAAACTGCGGCGGTCGATCAGGGCCGAGCGGGCGGGCATGTCAATCTCCGTCGGAGAAGGAGAAACCGGCCCCAAGGCCGATCGCCCCGCCGTAATTGTTATTCAGCCGCAGGATCACATCCTTGAGGTTCAGGATGATGTAATCGAGTTTCGCCCGTTGATCCGGATCGTTGAGAACAACCCTGATATCGGGGTTCATGCCCTCGACCACGCCGTCGAGCGAGGAGAACAGGAAGTTGATCGAGGACACGATCGAGCGGACGTCCTCGTCCAGCAGGTCCTCCATGCCGGCCTCATTCAAAAGCGCCTGCAGCGCATCGAGATTGGCGAGCACCGAGGGCCATGTATTCTCGGAGCGCCAGTAGATCGCGCGGGTGGCGAAATTCGGCCCGTCCTCGCCGCGGTAGAAATACTCGATGCGCTGGTCGCGCACCGTCTCCGCGCCATGGACCAGAATGCCAAGCAGCGCCGTCAGCGCCTCGTCATCGGTGCGGAACAGCGGATTGTCGGGGCCGGGATGCTTCCAGGCATCGGCGACGCCGTCCTCCGCCTCCCAGGCGGCGGTCAGTTCGCCGGCGACGCGATCCATGTTGGTCGCGATCGCCTCGCCATAGCGGCAGCGATAGCTGTCGGGGGCTTCGAACATGGTCTCATATTGCGTGCCGTAAAGCACGAATTCGAGCGCCAGCAGGCCTTGCATCGCCACGCTTTTCTGCGGCAGATAGTCGGGATCGAGCGCGGTTTCATCCTGCTCGATGATCGCCGCCTGCACCTGTTTCAGGCCGATGCTCTTGCGGTCCGGATAATAGAGAATGCGCTCGAAGCGATGGTCCTCCAGCACCGGGCCGGTGCGCACGATCTCGATCGCGGACCAGGCCGCGACCGTTTCGTCAAAGGCCGCCGTTGCGGCCTGATAGCTGGTCTCGTCCGGGGCGGCGCAAAAGGCCTCGACGGCCTCCGACAATGTCCCGGTGGCGGCGGCGAAATTCTGGTAGCCGGGGCGGATGAAGCCATCGACCGCCTGTTCCAGCACGCCGGGCACGGCGTCCCGGTTCATGGCGGCGGCGCTGCCGGCTGAAAGGATGACGAGGGTTGCGGCGATAAACTGTTTCACAGCGACTCCAGGAATTTGATCAGCGCGTCGCGATCCTCTTTCGCGGCATTGGCGAAATTGTCGCGCGCGGTTTGCGCTTCCCCGCCATGCCACAGGATCGCCTCGGTGCGGTTGCGGGCGCGGCCGTCATGCAGGAAGAAGGAATGGTCGTTGACCACTTCCGTCAGCCCGTTGCCCCAGAGCGGGGCGGTGCGCCATTCGCGGCCGTTCGCCATCGCCACCTGCTGACCGTCGGCAAGCCCCTCGCCCATGTCATGCAGCAGGAAATCGGAATAGGGCCAGATCAGCTGGAAGCGATGCGCCGGGTTTTCCGCCTCGCGGCTGGTGACGAATTTGGGCGCGTGGCAGGCGGTGCAGCCGGCCTCGTAGAAGACCTGCTTGCCGCGCAGAACTTCAGGATCATCAACATCGCGGCGTGCGGGGACGGCGAGGTTTTCGGCATAGAAGGTGATCAGCTCCATCACCGGATCGGGCGCTTCGGTATCGCCGAGGCGTGGCTGAACGCCGGTAGGCATGGCCAGGCACGCAGCTTCCGCCTCGGAACAATCGCCGTAAGGGTTCGGTGCATCCGGCGAGGAAACGCCGATATCGCCGCTCATCGCGCCGACGGACTGGTCGTGGATCGTCGCGTTCTGCGCCTTCCAGCCGAAGCGGCCGAGCTTGACTTCGCCGGTCACTGTATCGCTGACGATGTTGGGACGGCCCGAAACCCCGTCGCCATCGGCATCGTCGGGGTCGGCATGGGCCAGAATATCGGCGGGCTCGATCGCCTGCACCAACCCGAGACCGATCATCGGGTTGGCAATGCGCGGCGAGAGCGTGGTGTCCTCGCCAAGCGGGCCGTAGGCGAGGTCCGCCACGCCATAGGTGGGGTGGCGAAGCGAAACCGTGCTGCCATCGCCGAGTGTGACGTCTTCTTCCCGGTAATCGATCGTCATCCGTCCTTCGGCGGAAAGGCCCGGAACGGCGAAATCCTGAAGCTGCCCGCCATAGACTTCGTCGGGAAAGTTGATGGTTTCGTAATTGTCGATGCGCGCCTGCTCCTCCGGCGTGCGGGCGGGGCGCGCCAGGCGCAGGAACATGGACGTCGCGTCGCTGTCGCCTTCCGGGGGATGGCCGCGGCCATCCTTCAGATGACAACTCTGGCAGGAGCGGGCGTTGAACAGCGGTCCGAGCCCGTCGGACGCCTGGGTGGAGGACGGTGACGACACCCAGAACTTGCGGAACAGCGCATTGCCGAGCTTGAACGTTTCCTCCTCGGCGAAGGTGATGTTGGTGGAGGAGTGCGAGAAGCTGTCGCGGTTGACGTTCGCCGTGCTGGTGGCGGCGCCGCCCTGCATGATTTCAAAGGCTTCCGGCTTGGAAAAATCATCCGTCGGCTGCGTGACCTTTTCGACGCGGGCTTTGTCCTTCGCGTCAAGATCGGCGCGTTCGGCGGGCGGGGTCCAGTCGGCGGCAAAGGTCGTCGCAAAACACAAAGAAGCGGCCAGAGCCGCTGTCGTCATTGCAGGAATATGCCGTTTCATCATGCCATCACGGTCGTTCCGGCCGTCCTTTTTTGTTTCTCTCCAGACGACCTAGGCCGTCAGGACTATTCGGTTTCCCTCACCTTGCCGCCAACAATCTCCCCCTTGAGGGGGAGATGTCGCGAAAGCGACAGAGAGGGGTACAGGGCATAAACCGCGAGCCCCTGCTCTCGGAGAGGGTTCACCCCTCTCTGCCCTGTCGGGCATCTCCCCCTCAAGGGGGGAGATTGGCAAGAGGCGATCCCCCGATCCTACTGGAACACGGCTTCCGGCGCGTCAAGGCTGTCGGAGCCTTCCAATTCGATCTGGCCGAGATCGAGCGCGGCGATCGCGCGTTCGATGGACGGCGTCTGGTCGATCAGGCCATCGATTGCGGCCTGAACCACGGCGTTGCCCTCGTCATTGCCTTCGCCGATCATCTGGTCGTAGGCCTCGACGGTTTCCGCGCGGGTGGCCATCGCCTCCATCGCCTCGACGGTCGCAAGCAGCTTCGCCGTCAGTTCCTCATCCAGCGCCGGGTCCTTGGCGGCCACCAGATCGGAGACCGAAGCGCCGGTCATTTCCGTGCCGTCGACGCGGGTGTAATCGCCGGTATAGGCCTGCAGGATGCCGATCGCATCGTTCAGGTGCGAGGCGTGGGTGTTGTCGGAGAAGCAATCATGCTCTTCCTCCGGATCGTGCAGAAGCAGGCCGAGCTTCATGCGCTCGCCGGCAAGCTCGCCATAGGAAAGCGAGCCCATGCCCGTCAGGATCGCGGCGATGCCGGTGGTCGGGTCCTCGGTGACGTAGCTGTAGGCCTCGCCGCCCTGTTCCCAGGCCGCGACGATATCCTCGAGGTCGGAAATCAGCAGTTCGGAGGCTGCCGTCAGATAGGCCGCGCGGCGATCGCAATTGCCGTTGGTGCAATCATCGCCGGAAAGATAATCGGTGTAGGAGCGCTGGCCCGCGCCGGCATCCGTGCCGTTCAGGTCCTGGCCCCAGAGCAGGAATTCGATGGCGTGGTAGCCGGTGGCGACATTGGCCTCGATATCGCCGGCTTCATGCAGCGTGTTGGCGAGCAGATCGGGCGTGATCTCGGTGGCGTCGACCGTCTCGCCGTTGATCTTGATCTCGGGATTGGCGATGACATTTGCGGTGTAGAGCGAATTCTCGTCGCTTTCCATGCCGTAGGAGGCGTCGACATAGTCGATCAGGCCTTCATCCAGCGGCCATGCATTGACCTTGCCTTCCCAGTCGTCAACGGTCGGATTGCCGAACCGATAGACTTCGGTGAGCTGGTAGGGAATGCGGGCGGCGATCCAGGCTTCCTTGGCGGCGTTCTGGGTCTCTTCGCTCGGGTTTGCGACGAACGCCTGAATGGCCTCGTCCAGCGCCTTCGCCGTCGTCAGCGAATCCTGGTATTTCGCAAGCGCGACATCGGCATAGTGCTTGACCACCGCCTCAGGCGTGACGTCGGCTGCAAAAGCCGGGGCTGCGAGCATGGTGGAGGCGGCAAAGCCCGCCAGAAGGGCGCGCGTACGGATCGTGTGCATCATGGGGTCCCTCTCCTTCAATGACACTGTGAGTGCTGCCTACATGAAGGAAAAAGAAACTTGTGTCAAATAATCCAGTTATTGAGAATCGCGCGCCGCCCGCGCGCTGCGCACTGGCTTGCGCATCGTCAATTTTCAGTCTGTTCAGCCCTGTTTGCGCAGCACCGCGCAGAAGAAGCCGTCGGTCCCGGTTGCAGCCGGCGTCAGCGTCGCGAACCGTCCATCGGTGAAATGCGGCTGCTTTGGCGATGACGGGAAACGCTCCTGCCAGAGCGCCGCGATATCGAGGGCTTCGAAATCGGCCCGTCCTTCGAGAAAACCCGCGATCCGGGCCTGGTTCTCGGCCGGAAGCAACGAGCAGGTGACATAGACCAGCAATCCGCCGGGCTTGACGAAACGGGACGCCGCCTCAAGCACCGCGTCCTGCTGCGCCATGCGCTCTTCAAGATTCTTTTCAGACAGCCGCCATTTTATATCGGGCCGGCGCCGCCATGTGCCGGTGCCCGTGCAGGGCGCGTCGATCAGCACGCGATCGAAGCTCAGTCCCTCCAGCGCGGCGGCATCGTCATGGACCTGCACATTGCGGGTGCCGGCGCGGCGCAGGCGCTCGATGATCGGCGCGAGCCGCGTTCTATCGGCATCATAGGCGTGCACCTGGCCGGCATTGTCCATGTCGGCTGAAAGCGCCAGCGTCTTGCCGCCGCCGCCTGCGCAATAATCCAGCACCTGCTGACCGGCATGGGCGTCCACCAGCCGCGCCACGATCTGAGAACCCTCGTCCTGCACCTCGAACCAGCCCTTCTGGAAGGCAAGCTCGGCGGTGACGTTCGGCAGCCGGTCGCCGCCGCTGCCGGGCGGAATGCGCAGGCCGCACGGCGCGATCGCGGTCAGGTCTGCCCCTGCCCGCGCCAGCGCCTTCTTCACCTTCTCGCGCTCGGCCTTCAGCGTGTTGACGCGCAGATCGAGCGAGGGCCGGAGGTTCAGCGCCTCGGCCTCTGCAAGCCAGCCATCGCCGAAATTTTCCTTGAAGGCCGGCAGGATCCATTCCGGCAGGTCGGCGCGGACATGATCCGGGGCATCCGCAAGGTTGCGGCTGGCAAAGGCGGCGAGCGCGCTCTCGGAAAGAGGCTCCGGCGCGAACTTGTCGCCGTCGAGCCTTTCGGCAAGGCTTTCCGGGGTAAAACCCCATTGGCGGAACAGCACCGCATGGGCGAGCGCCGCCGGGCTGTCGTCATCCATCAGAAAGGCGTGTGACAGCTTCAGCCGGAGCGCGTCATAGACGATATTGCCGATCGCCGCCCGGTCGCCGGAGCCGGCGAAGCGGTGCGCCGTGCCCCAGTCCTTCAGCGCATTCGCGATGGGACGCTTGCGCTCCTCCACCTCGGAAAGAACCTCGATCGCGCCCTGAAGACGTCCGCCAATGCGCATGTGTTATGCTCCCTTGGATGAGGTTTGGTGAAGAGGCCAGCCACGCGCCTTACAATTTCCCCCCTTGAGGGGGAGATGCCCCGAAAGGGGCAGAGAGGGGTGAACCGCAAGCCGCTGAATTCGGAGTCCGTTGTTCCGCCCCATACCCCTCTCTGTCGCTTCGCGACATCTCCCCCTCAAGGGGGGAGATTGAAGGGGGCTATGCGGCGCTCGCTGGCTTTCACCTGCCAACGCGCCCTCAACACCAGACAACCCCATCAAAACACCGCCACCGAAGCCACCACGGCGAGGTACACCAGCACCGCTGCGATCAACCACAGCGCCACGCGGCCGGAGCGGGTGTGGCGGGCTTCGGCGCGACCGATGGCCTCGGAGGTGCGCTCGTCGAAACGCAGCCCGTTTTCGCTCATGGCGACGACCTCGTTGTGGAATTTCTCGGTCTTGTCGGCGATGTCCGGGATCGCCTCGGCGATCTTCAGCACCGCCTGCATGCCCTCGCGCATATCGGTCAGCACCCGGCGGGGGCCGAGATTGTGCTCGATCCATGTCGAGACGACCGGCTCGGACGCCTTCCACATGTTGAAATGCGGATCAAGCATGCGCGACACGCCCTCGACAACGACCATGGTCTTCTGCAGGTTGATGAGCTGCGTCTGGGTGGTCATGTCGAAGATTTCGGTGATCTCGAACAAGAGCGTGAGCAGTTTGCCCATCGAGATGGTTTCGGCCGACTGGCCGTGGATCGGCTCGCCGATGGCGCGGATCGCCTGCGCGAACGAGGCCTTGTTGTGGTGCGACGGCACGTATCCCGCCTCGAAATGGGCCTCGGCCACGCGCATGTAATCGCGGGTGATGAAGCCGTAGAGGATTTCGGCGAGCACCCGCCGCTCCTTCTTTCCGAGTCGCCCGACAATGCCCATGTCGACGGCGACGATCAGGCCATCCTTGTCGACGAACAGATTGCCGGGATGCATGTCGGCGTGGAAGAAGCCATCGCGCAAGGTGTGGCGCAGGAAGGACTGGATCAGCGTTACCGCCAGCTTCTCGAGGTCATGCCCCGCGGCCTTCAGCCCCTCGACATCCGACATCTTGACGCCGTCGATCCATTCCATGGTGACGACGTCGCGGCCGGTGCGCTCCCAGTCGACCGCAGGCAGGCGGAAGCCCTCGTCATGGGCGGTGTTTTCCGTCATCTCCGAGATCGCGGCCGCTTCCAGCCGCAGATCCATCTCGATCTTGGTGGTCTGTTCCAGCGTGCGGGTGACATCGACGGGCCTGAGCCGCCGGCTGGAGCGGATGAAACGCTCCTGCATGCGCGCGACCAGATACATCGCGCCGAGATCCTCGTTGAACCGGTGGCGAATGCCCGGGCGGATCACCTTGACGGCGACCTTCTTCTCGCCCTCGGGCGTCGCGACCGTCGCCGGATGCACCTGCGCGATCGAGGCCGCGGCGATCGGGTCGCCGAATTCGGTGTAGAGCTCATCGACGGAACGGCCGAGCGAGCCGCGAATGGTCGCCTTGGAGGCCTCGACCGGGAAGAACGGCATCCGGTCCTGCAACTGCGCCAGATCCTCGGCAAATCCGGCGCCGACGACATCCGGCCGGGTCGCCAGGAACTGCCCCATCTTCACATAGGAGGGGCCGAGCCGCGAAATCGCCTTGCCGAGCCTGTCGGAGCGCGCCTTCTTGCGCGCGCCGGGCCGGGCGAACGGCACCAGCATCGTCTTTACCAGCCGAGCATAGGGCGGCAGGCCTTCCGACGGCAGCGCGTTGATCACGCCCTCGCGGGCCAGCACCCAGCCGACGCCGAGAAGGTTGAAGTAGGATCGAAGCGCGCCCATGATGAATGCCTAGAGTTTCCAGCCGGAATGAAGGGCAGCGATACCGCCGGAGTAATTGGTGAACTTCACCCGCGAGAAGCCGGCACGCTCGATCATCTTGGCAAAATCCTTCTGGTTCGGAAATTTGCGGATCGATTCGACCAGATAGCGGTAGGGCTCGCCATCGCCCGCGATCGCCTTGCCGACGCGCGGAATCGCGTGGAACGACCAGAGATCGTAAACCTTGTCGAGGATCGGGGCCTCGACCTCGGAAAATTCCAGCACCAGCAGCCGGCCGCCGCGTTTCAGCACCCGGTAGGCCTCCGAAAGCGCCTTGTCGATATGCGGCACGTTGCGGATGCCGAAGGCGATCGTATAGGCGTCGAAGGTCTTGTCCTCAAACGGCAGGTCCTCGGCATTGGCCTCGACGAAGGTGAGGTTTTCGGCAATGCCCTTCTTCTGGGCCCGTTCCTCGCCGACCGCCAGCATCGAACCGTTGATATCGAGCACCGTGGCGCGGGCGAGGCCCTTCGACGCATCGACGATGCGAAAGGCGATGTCGCCCGTGCCGCCGGCGACGTCGAGCACATGATAATCGGGATCGGGGGGCGGGTTCAGCGCGCCGACCATGCCGGCCTTCCAGGCCCGGTGCAGGCCCGCCGACATCACATCGTTCATGATGTCGTAGCGCTTGGCGACCTTGTGGAAGACATCGTTGACCAGAGGCTGCTTGTCGCCGTCCGCGACATTCTTGAAGCCGAAAGAGGTCTCCATGCCGCCATTGGCGGTGGTCCGGCTATCCGTCATTTTACGCACCCCACGCTTGAAAATCTTCCGTCTGCCCGTTTCGGCTTTGTCAGCACGCGCTGAATCGCTATATCGGGCCCAATATTGGCTCTGCTGCAGCGATACACAACAGACACCGTTGCGGCTATAAACCGAAACCCGCAAAAGCGAAACGCCAAAGGCTTAAAAACATCATGCCGGAACTGCCGGAAGTCGAAACCGTGCGCCGCGGGCTGGCCCCCGCCATGGAAGGCCGCATCATAAAAACACTGGAACTGCGCCGGGCCGATCTCCGGTTTCCGTTCCCGCAGGATTTCGCCGAAGCCGTGAAAGGCAGACGAATTGTCGCGCTTGGGCGGCGGGCGAAATATCTGCTGATCGACCTCGAAGACGGCATGACGATCGTCGCCCATCTCGGCATGTCCGGGTCCTACCGGGTGGAAGACGGAAGCGCATCCGCAACGCCCGGCGACTTTCACCTGCCGCGCAACGCCGCCGCCATCCACGACCATGTCGTCTTCCATCTGAGCGATGGCCGGGCCCGCGTCATCTACAACGACCCGCGCCGCTTCGGCTTCATGAAGCTCGTTCCGCGCGCCGGGCTCGAGGCAGACGCAAGCTTCAAGGGCCTCGGCCCGGAGCCGACCGGCAACAGCCTCGACGCCGACTATCTGGCAACCCGTTTTGCCGGCAAGACCCAGAGCCTGAAGGCCGCCCTGCTCGACCAGCGCAATATCGCGGGCCTCGGCAATATCTATGTCTGCGAGGCGCTGTGGCGGGCGCGGCTGTCGCCGTTCCGCGCCGCCGGCCATCTGGTAACGCCCGCAGGCAGGCCGCGCGACGGGCTGAGACGGCTCGTGCCGGCCATCCGCGATGTGATCGCGGAAGCCATCGAGGCCGGCGGCTCGACGCTTCGGGACCATCGCAAGACCGACGGCACGCTCGGCTATTTCCAGCATTCCTTCTCCGTTTACGACCGCACCGGCGCGCCCTGCCGGCACGCGGATTGCGGCGGCACCATCGCCCGCGCCGTCCAGACCGGCCGCTCCACCTTCTATTGTCCGGCCTGTCAAAAGGGTTAGCCGTCCCGCCTACTTCAGGAAATTGCTTCTGAGCAGAGACACCACTTCCTTCATCCGGCCATCGAACACCGCCTTGACGCCGAACATCGCGGTGGAGGCAACCTGGGAGACCTCGACCTTGGGCGGCATGACCAGTTCCATGCGGTTGACCTTCACGTCGAGCAACGCCGGGCCAGGGGCGGCAAGCCAGGCGTCCATCGCCGATCCGAGCTGCTCCGCATTGTCCGCGCGGAAGCCGGCAATGCCGCAGGCCTCGGCAACCTTTGAGAAATCCGGATTTTCGAGCGTGGTGAAATGATCGACAAGGCCCTCGACGCGCTGCTCCATCTCGACGAAGCCAAGTGAGGAATTGTTGAATACGAGGAGTTTCAGAGGCACGTCCTCCTGAACGAGCGTCAGGAGGTCGCCCATCAGCATCGACAATCCGCCATCGCCGCACATGGCAATCACCTGCCGGTCGGGATAGGCGAGCTTGGCGCCGATCGCCTGCGGCATCGCGCTCGCCATCGTGCCGTGCAGCAGGCTGTTGAGAAACCGGCGGCTGCCATTGGCCTTGAGATGCCGCAGCATCCACACCATCGGCGTGCCGACATCGGAGATGAAGATCGCATCGCTGGCGGCCTTGGCGTTCAGAATATTGGCGACGAATTGCGGATGAATCAGGCTCGGGTCGGGTTCATCGCCCGCCTCCTCATAGTCGGCCAGGTCCTCCTGCCATTCCTTGAGATGGCGGTTGAGATGCTTCTCGTCGGATTTTTCCTGCACCTTGGGCAACAACGCCTCCAGCGTCGTGCGGGCATCGCCGACAAGGCCCAGATGGATCGGCGCGCGCCGGCCAAGATGCGTGGGATCGATATCGATCTGTACGATCTTCCTATCGGGATAGAACTGGGTATAGGCGAAATCACAGCCGACCGAGATGACCAGATCCGCCTTTTCCAGCGCATTCAACCCGGCGCGGTTGCCGAGAATGCCGTTGACGCCGACGTTGAAGGGGTTACCGGGCTCCAGCCATTCCTTGGCGCGGGTGGTGTGGACCATCGGCGCCTTGACCTTGCGGCAGAGCGCCACCACCGCCTCGCGGGCATCGCGCGCGCCGATGCCGGCATAGATGGTTACGCGTTT
>MDSV01094252.1_pt1 | contig 11303 bp, 6 predicted proteins | sample 810851 | NCBI WGS metagenome assembly MDSV01 (sample SAMN05326640, study PRJNA326480) | marine metagenome | isolation source: seawater | place: Atlantic Ocean: North East | collected 2012 | reverse complement strand
TCCTGGCGACGACGGTCAAGGGATTCACGCATTACAGCGCGCAGCACGAGGCGATGAAGCGACGCGAGGTGGAGGCGGAGGGGCGAGAGAGGTGAGCCGCGCGAGAGGGGGCGGGCGACGCGGTAATCTAGAACATGTAGTAATCATTTACACGACGCGTGGTAGACACGTCGTAGACACGTCGTAGACGGGCGGGTGATCAACGAATCGGATCCTCGTCTCGAGTGTACGAGAGGAGTTTGCTGACGATGAGGGCGCCGTTTTCTCGAATGCCGGAGTGCATGTATTCGGACGTCGACCACACTCTGGCGCCGGAAATTTTCGCCGCCGTGTCCGCGGCGAGATCGAAATCGACGAACATGTCTTCGACGTAGCTCGCGCACGCTACGGGGATGTTTTCGTTGGCGCCGAGACGCTCGACGTCGTATAATGTCGTCCACTCTTCTTCGCGGGCGAGCGCTCTCCAGATTTCGCGGTAGGGGCGAAGAGAGTGAATGTCTTCGAAGAAGCTCTCGTACACCATCTCGCCGGTGAATAGGAATTGCTTGCTCGGATCGGCGGCGAAACCGGCGACGGTGTCGAATTCTGTGCGATTTCGCAACGCCTCGTCGGCGGCGCCGTACGCGTTTCCGCCGCTGCAGTAAATACTCTCGTGAAGAATCGCGTAGAGCGCATTCGTCTCGAAGTGTCTGTACGCGTTTTCAATCTCGATCAAAAGCTTTTTGCTCAGCGGCGCCTTGCCGGTGGGCTCGACGCGCACGTTCTCGAGTATGTAGTGCAAACGCTCCATCCCTTGCGCGGTGCCGAGATTGGAAAATCCGAGCGCCCTCAAATGCGTCGCGGATAACGAGCCTCCTCCCGGCAAAGGTGTGTCCACCTCCTGAATGTGACGCGCGAGGTAGTGTATGCGCTCGTTATCTCCCGGAAACCGCGCGTGGAACTTTTCATTTTGCGTCTTGACGCGATTCAAAAGCTTGGTGTACGCGCCCAACGCCGACGCCTCTTCGTCAATCAACGGAGGCAAACCGCCCGTGTACAGCGCCTCCTTGACGCCCTCGGGGGCGAAAGACAGATACGTCGTGATACAAAACCCACCGAACGATTGACCCAAGAGCGTCCACTTCACGTCTTCTCCGAGCGCGCGCTTTCGGAACAACTCGGCGTCGCGAACGATGGCGTCCGCTCGAAAACACTTGAGCAGTGAGGCCCACCGAGTCGCCGCGCTCGCGTCGCTCCCCGACGCCACGTTCACGTCCGGTTCCACCAACGTCTCACCGTCACCCTCTTCGAACCGCGCGCGCGTGAGCTCGGCCGAACTCATCCCGGTCCCTCGCTGATCCATCAAAAACACGCGGTGCTCCTTGACCAACTCTGCGAGCCAACCGCCCTCCTCGAACGGACGCGCGCACTCGAAGCCCGGACCACCCTGCAGAAACAACACCGCCGGTAACGCGCGACGCTCGGTTTGCGTCATCTTTCCTCGCGACGCGGCGACCACCTCTCTGATAAACACGCGAATGAGCGGTGAATCGGCATCCGTCGTCAGCGGCGCCTGCGCGAAGACGAAACAGAGGTCAGTGGCTCGATCGGTGATGACGACGACGACGGTGACGACGCGCGCGCGCGCGCGCGTTCAACGGCGCCGGTGGACGCACCGCAATCTCGTGGTTCGTCAGGTGTAACCCTTTGACTCGAAAACTCTCGCCGACGACGTGTGCGCCGGCGGGCGTCTCGGAAGGCCACGACCAGGAGTGCGCGGCGTCCTCCTTCGTCATCGTCGCGCGCGAGGCGATCGACGACGCGCGAGGCGACCGGGGACGCGCGCACGCGACGCGTGAGGTGCGTGTCCACGCGAACGACGCACACGCGGACGCGACGGGCGCGAGCGCGGGCATGCACCGCGGTGTGACGTCGCGCGCGGCGGTTGCCGATGGGAAGGCGCGAGGAGAAGCGCCGGCGCGGAAAAGACTACTAAAAAAGTAATATTAAGCTGTAAAGCTGTAAAGCGGTATTGAGTGCTTTAGCTTGTCTTCTTGTCGCCGTCTTTGCCCGACGCGGAGTCGTCGATGGATTCACTCAATCGTAACTCGGTTTCGTCCAACTCGGCGCGGAGCGCTTGCATGCGTTCCTCCGACACATCCGCGCCTCGGTCCGAGGTTATGGACTCGGCGGCGTCTTGTACCGCACCTGAGATGAAGCCGCGGACGGAACTCACCGCTTCGACGGCTTTGCGAAGTGCGGCGCTCTCGTTCGCCGCGTCGGCTTCCTCTTCGGCGATGGCGAGTTGCTCCTTGAGTTCTTCGTACTTTTGCATCAATTCCTGTCTTCGCGTGGTAAACTGCGAAGGGAAGAGCTGCGGGAAATACTTTTGAATGAAACCGAACACGAGTACGTGTCCGACCGGCGTGATCGGGGTGATGAGGATGATCACGAAGGGCACAAAGGTGAAGATGTCTAGGACAGTGCGACGAAGAATTTGCACCTCGCGAGGACGCAGCGTTGTGCCAAACGCGGCGCGAAGGAATAAGCGCATGGACGCTCCGATGTCCGATCCTAGTAAGCGAACACCGCGAACGATGAACGTTCCTGCCTCGCGTATCGTCAAGAGTGCCTCCTCCGCCGTCAAAATCATGCGTTCTCTCGCGACGTCGAGCGACATGGCCACGTTTGGTTCGTCGTTAATGGCCAACCGCAGCTTCATGTCGGGAATCTCCATGGCGAGTTTTGATAAATCCTCGTCATCGATGAGCTCGGACTCCTGACGATCGACGAGAGAGATCATGTTGCGCAGTGTGAGATCCATGACGCCGAATTCAGCAACCATCAGTCGCATGTCCTCGATTTCATCCTTGGAGAAGGCGTCCGGCGGAGACGCCGCCTCTTCCTCGAGCGCCAACAAGATGCGTTCCATCTCCATTTGGAACGTGCGCACGGCGAACACGCGACGGATGCGAGTCACCTTTTCGTCGCACACGCGCACTTTATCGCCGAGCGCGACGCGAGAGAGGGCTCCGGCGCTGCGACCCTGCGAGATGATGTGTTCGCGTTCCCGCTGCGCCTCGGTCAACGCCAAGTCCCTGTCCTGAACCTCAATCGTGAGCCGCAAAATGCGCCCCTCACGCTGTTCACGAAACACCACGGGCAACGGAAAGTTTTTCAAAGCCTCCACCGTGCCCGTGTCACCGACACCGTTGATGCGCGCCCAGATGCCCTTCGAGTAGTTCGCGGCGTTGGACAGCGACTGTCGCGGTCTCAATTTGAGCGCCTCGATACCCTCTCCGAGAACGCCCTCCGCGCTCCGAACCCGTCTCGACGTGAAACGACCGACTCTGCGCCCGATCGGCCGCAGTCTCGCCCCCACCTGCTTCTCACCCTGATCCTCCTCGGCCGCCTCAATGGCGGCGCGCGTCTCTTCGAGCGCGCGCTCAGCCTGGGCGCACGACGAGTACGGTAAATACGCCGCCATCTCGGCGGACCGCGCCTCGACGCGATCGGCACAGTCGGCAAACTTTTTCTCTAAAATCTCTCGAGCGCTCGTCGTCTCGCTAAACACTTGCTCCCACTTACCATCCATGAGCGTCCCCGCCGAGCGCAACTTTTGCTTTTCATCCTCGAGCAAAGACAAAATCTCCACCGTCTCCTCCAACACGCTCATCGCCTCCTCAAGCTCCGTGCTCGGTACGGTAAACGAGCTCAACGGTTTTCCTCGCAACGCGTTCTCCTCCTCACACTGCCCCGCGAGACCGACGAGATTCTCATCCGCCAAATGCTGCTCGCAGTCGACGACAATCGCGTACAGCTCCCTCAACTGCGTCAACGACTCTAAACGCTCCAACCTGCGCGCCGCGTCCGATCGAGCCTCCGCTTCGCTGTTGTACGGCTTCGCCCCCGCCGAGGTGTACAATCCGAAACTAAACCCACTCGCGTTCGGATTCCCGAAACTCTCGCCCGTCGCCGACGCCGACGCCGACGCCTCGCCTCCCCTCGACGATTTCGCCCACGAATCTTCCCCCGCGTCCTCGGCGTCCCGTATCGCGCGCGCCAAAACATCGCCGCGGATGTTCGACGTCATCGCATCGCGCACCCCACCGACGCGCGCGCGCGAAGACGCCGTCCCCGTCGAGTTCACGCGCTCGCGCCTCGAGCGCGTCGTCGCGCACCGCGCGGTGGATGCATTTCCTCGTCTCGCGCTCGCGCGGACGCGCGTCGTCGCGCGCGCGACGGACGGCGCGATCGCGAGCGACGCCATGCCGAGCGGAGGAGCTCGAACGCGGGCGCGCGCGGGCGAGCGCGCGCGTGTGGGGACGTCGGGGGAACGGGACGTGACGTGGGCGCGTGGATGGGCACGGGGACTGTTTTTCGAATCGTGACTCGTCGTTTGTTGATGGGTTGGGACTCGACAAAGAGTCCCTCGGGTCCTCGCCACGAATCATCCGAATCATCCGTCGGCATCATCCGTCGTCGAGGACGACGGACGGGAGACGCGCGCGCGCGCGGTGATGGCGCCGAACGCGCAGACGACGCCTCGTCGCGTGCGTCCGGAGACGCTCGGTGGCACGTGTTGGAACGGGGCGGAGAAGGTGAACGCGGAACTGTTCGCGCTCACGCACGGCGCCTTCGTGCGGCAGATTTTGCGCGACCGCGAGGACGACGTGGAGGCGACGAACGGGGCGTTGGAGCGAATCGGACGGTCGATCGGGGCGAGGATCATCGAGGAGTACCTGGCGAAGACGAACGCGAGCGCTGGGGGGTGTCGGTCGTTCGAGGATGCGATGGAGATGACGGCCAAGGTTGGATTGAAGATGTTTTTAAACGTCGAGGCGAGGACGAGGGATTGGAGCGAGGAGAGGGATGAGTGCGTGATCGAGATGGAGAGTAATCCTCTGGCGGAGTTTGTGGAGCTGCCGAAGAGGTACGGGGATCTGTATTACTGTAACGCGCTGTGCGGGACGATTCAGGGCGCGTTGGAGGCGGTGCGGGTGCGCACGGCGTGTTCGTTCGAGAGCGATCCGTTGCGCGGAACGGGGGAGAAGTTTGCGATTCGCGTCAAGCTCTTGGAGCTCGTGCCCGAGGAGTATCCGTTCGACGAGTGAGGGCGAGTGTAATATAATAATAGTACGTGAATTGTGATGCGGAGTCGCCAACCGGTTCGCGCCGACGCTAAATGATTCCTAGACGCGTTCGAAGCCACGCTGGAAAGAACATGCGCGCGAACCCCTCGCCCTTGACGATGGGGAAGATGATCTTGCACGCCCCGGCTAAAATGTTACCGCTCTGGAGCAGACGCTCGGGCGTCGGAAGCGGCACCATGAGACGTCCGATGCCGAAGAGTGCGACGCTAAAAAAGTGATTCACCAGGTTGAGTGGATTCGGATCGAGACCGCCCAAGAGCGCAATCGGACCGCGCGCGTAACTTCCACCGAGCTTGAGGTACTCGAAACACGCCTGGCGCATTTCTTCCATGCTCGAGTCGCTGCTCGAGCAAAAGACGGCGTACAGCGCGTTGGCGAGCGTATTTATCGTCAACGCCGGTCGCGTGCGGTGGCGGTAAAACTCGTCGAGCTTCGCCCCGGTCTCCACGGGGTCCGAAAATTTCGGTAACGGCGAGAGCATCGACTTAAAGGTGGAGATGTCGTTGAGCGCCACCGTCATGCCGCCGCCCGTGAGCGGGTGTCGCATGTTGAACGCGTCGCCCAAGAGCACGGCTCCTGGAGTTCGCGTAGGCTTCGCCGCCATCGTCTTGTTCGGCATCGATCTAAAGTTTCCTTGCTCCACCGCGAACACGAGGTGCGGTCGAAGCTGCTCCGGAACCTGCGGCACAATCTTCTCCAACACGTACTTGGCCATCTCCCCCTTGGCCACGCTCGGCATCTTCACCGACGCGGGAATATCCACCAAGCATCGCACTTCGTTGGATGAGATTGGATAAAACAGCACCGGCGACGGGTCACCGAGCACGACGTGACCGTGGCTACTGTTCGGCAACAAGTCGCTCGGCGCCCCCTTCAAAATCACCCCGACGAAGTGGCTCGGGTGATTCGGCGACGACTGCGGACTCAACTTGGAGCGCAAACTGCTAAAATGGCCATCGCACACCACCGTGAGCGGTGCGAACACCGTCTTGGTGACGCTCGACCCGGGAATCACCTTTTGCGCCTTGGCGTCCCAGGTTTCCCCGGTGGTGTACGACACTCCCGCCACCGTCTCGCCCTCGGTCCACTCCTCGCCTCGCGCGTTGAGCAGCTTCTTCACCGTCCCTTGACGAAGCTCCACGCCCTCGACCGCGCGCGCCGCCTCTCGAAGCTTTTGCACGAATCGCCCGTTATGAAAACTCCGTCCCGCGACGTCTTCCGAGCGTCCCTCGAGCGGGTACATCATCGTCGCCACCTCGCCGTTCTTAAACATCGTGTACCCGTACACCTTTTGCGCGTCGATGCCCTCGACGCACGACTCCAATCCGAGCTCTTTCAGCTTTAAGTACCCACCGGGCTGTAACAACTCCCCCACGATTCGATCCGGTTCGCTCAAATCTCGCTCCACGCACAACACGCGCCGACCTTGCTTCCCGAACGAGTGCGCCAGACTCGCCCCCGCCACGCCCGCGCCGACGACGACGACGTCCCACGCGCCCGCGTCGTCCCCCCTCGCCTCTCTCGCCGGCCCCGCGCTCGCATCCTCGCTCGCGCGTTTCGAACGCGAACCGATCACCCCGCGAGAGCTTCCCATGACGCCCTCGCGCGACGCTCGACCGCGCGTTCCTCGACCGGACGAACGGGCGGATGACGCGCCGATGATTCGCGCGAATTCGCGACGACGCTCGACGCTCGACGGGTCGACGCTCGACGCGTCGACGGTCGACGCGACGCTCGTCTCAACGCTCGACGCACCGGTGGACGCGCGCGCGAGACTGGCGACGCGACGACGACGAGACGCGCGCGTCATCGGTCGGTCGCGGATGCGTCCGGGCGCATCGTGGGTGACGACCACGACGGGTCATGACTCGTCACGAGTCCCTCCGCACCCATCGACGACGCCACCTGGTGGATGGATGAGGTTCCCGAACGTACGTACCCCTTCACACGGTGTATTTTCACACAGGATACGTACGAAACGTCCGAGTCTCGATGGGACCGCGCGTGACGTCGGGACGTCGACGTGCCCATATGCTCGGGTCGTGACTCGTCCGTTGAGTCATGACCCGTGATCCATGGGGGACTCGGGGGCGCCCATCATCGCGCGTCGTCGTCGTCGCGCCTTTGCCGAGCGCGTCGACGCGCGAGCGCGCGATGACGCGCGCGAACCTCGCGCGTGCGTCGTCCTCGTCCTCGCCCGCGTCTTCGTCCTCGTCCTCGTCGTCGAGCGAGGACGACGAGGACGAGGACGCGCGCGCTCGACGCACCGGCGGCGGCGCGCTCTTCGACGACGACTCGGATTCCGACGAGCGCGACGAGCGCGACGAACGCGACGAGAGGAAGAGCGAGGACGACGACGATGGACTCACCATCAATCGCGCGTTCGCGAAACGGTTCGAACACAACGAGCGACGGAAGGAGATGCATCGATTGCAAGCCAAGCTCGAACGCGAGTACGCGACGCGCGCGCTCGCGCCTCGGGACGGGACGTCCGGGAGCGGATCGGAGGGGGAGGGGGCGAGCGATTCGAGCGAGACGGAGAGCGATGAAGAGGAAACGCTGGAGCGCGCGTTCGATGGGGCGTTCGCGGAGGCGCTGACGAAGATTCGAAGTCGGGATCCGAGTCTGTACGACGAGGAGACGAAGCTCTTCGACGACGAGACGGAGGAGGAGGAGGAGGAGGAGGGGGAGGAGAAGACGAAGAAGGAGAAGAAGAAGAAGGCGACGCTTCGTGAGGTGACGGCGCGTCAATTGTTGGAGGGAGGCGCGACGGCGTTGGAGGACGCCGAGGCGGAGGCGGAGGCGATGAAGACGAGGGACGACGCGCCGTCGTACGTGGAGGAACAGGCGGCGCTCAAACGCGCGTTCAAGGACGCCGCGTTCGGGAACGATGGAGGCGAGAGTGGGAGCGAGAGCGAGAGCGACGAGTCAGACGATGACGGTGGATTGGTGGTGAAATCTCGCGCCGAAGACGCGTCGGCGGCGACGGAGAAATTATCGGAATTCTTCGGAGACGAGGAAAAGTTATCCGCCGAGGATAAATTCCTTCGTCAGTACGTCTTGGAGAAACAGTGGATGAAGGACGATACAAAGAGCGTCGCCGCGCGCATGAAAACGCTCGGTGGGAACGATGACGACGACGAGAGCGGTTCGGACGACGATGCGAAGGGGTCGGACGGCGACGACGAATCGAGCGATTCCGAGCTCCTCGAGCGCACCGAGGCGTTTGAACACAACTACAACTTTCGGTTCGAAGAGCCCGGCGCGGATAAGTTGGTGTCGCACTCGCGTCACATCGAGGGTTTAGTTCGTCGCGAGGACACGAAGAGACGCGATAAGCGTAAACAAGTTCGCGAGCGCAAGGAATCCGAGCGCGCGAAACTCTTGGCCGAGATTCGTCGATTGAAGAATCTCAAGCGCGAAGAGATCGATAATAAGATGCGTCAAATCTCCGCCGTCGGCGGTCTGTCGAGCAAAGCCTCGGCGTCGTCTCTCAAAGTGACCAACCTCACCGAGGAGTTTGATCCCGAGGCGCACGACAGAGCCATGCGAGAGATGTACGGCGAGGAGTATTACGAAGACGACGGCGAGCTCGGCGCCAAGCCCGAATTCGGCGACTTGGAGGACGAAGTGAAGGAAATGTTAGCGGCGGAGGGAGCGGACGAGGAGGAGGGCGAGGAGGAGGAGGAGGAACTTGGTGCCGACGACGACGACGATGACGACGATGACGATGACATCGACGACAACAACGAAAACGACGTAGAGGAGAACAAGTTTAGTAAACGCGCGGCGAAAAAATGGCGAAAACAACTCGAGGCCAAGATGGACGAGTACTACAAGTTGGACGCTGAAGATTTCATCGGCGACGTCCCGACTCGTTTCGCGTACACCGAGTTGGCGCCGAAAATGTTCGGTCTGACGACGCGCGATATTCTCCAGATGGACGATAAGTCGTTGAACCAAATCGTCGGTTTGAAGAAACTCGCGCCGTACAGAGAAGACGCTGACGACGCGGCGGTGAGCGCGAACCAACGCGCGCGCGCGCGTCGCATGGCGAAAGAATTCTACGCCAAGTCTAGCGATAAGAAGAAGACAAAGGGTAATCGTAAGGGCACGAAGAAAAAGAGGGACGCCGACGACGACGTAGGCGACGACGAAGACGAAGACGACGACGCGGAGGCACGCGCCAAATCGTACGCGGACGCCGCGTTCGGAAAGAAGAAGAGCAAGTCCTCTTCGAGCAAGAGAGCGAAGAAATCGCACGGCGACGACGACGACGACGAAAAACCGCTCGAACCGCGACGCGCCGTCGGCAAAAACGCCAAGAAAAACGCCAAAAAGAGAGCCAAGAGAAAAGCCGCCGCGGCCGAGACCGCGACGCTCGATTCGTGAGTATTCAACGCATCGTTGTAATAGCATTATTATAGCACAGCACGACGCGCGACGCCACGTGACGTCTCATCCGTCGGCGCGCAGCGCGTCGATGGGTCACGACGCAGATAAAAAAAAGATTGATAGGCTTCATAGCCCTTACATAACGGGGGATGCCGAGAATCGAACTCGGGGCCTCTCCCACATTCTTTCGTATTGAGCGCACTTCAGCGCCGGGTACATCACCCGAAGGGAGAATCATACCACTAGACCACATCCCCGTGCGTATGTCTTTGTATGACGTCTACTCCCGATGAACCCTTCGTAAAATCTACACCGCCCACGCATCGGCATTGACATCGTCAAGGTTGTGGGCGTCCGACGAGGGTTTAGCCTCATCCGACGAGGGTTTAGAGGGGACGCGCGCGGGGACGCGCGCGAATTCCGTCGTCTCACTCGCCGTCCGACGCGTACAGCGCCAGGGCGAGGAGCAGCGCGACGTTCATCGCCGCGAAGACGTCGGCGTACCAGTACCCGGTGAGCGCGCCGAGACCGTCGATCGGGGAATCGCTCGCGAAGAGCGCCTCGAGCGGGTTGGACCCGTCCGGGACGCGCCACACCTGTGGGAACGCGCGCGGCGGTGAAGACGCGCGAGGAGACGGCGCGGACGTCCTCGCGTGCCTCGCGTTCGTCGCGTTCCTCGCGTTCGTGTAGATTCTCGTCCGAGGGAGCGCGCGAACGGTGGCGCGCGTCGTCGCCATCGTGTGAAGATTGACGCGCGCGATGGAGACGCGATGGACGCTCCTCGTCGTCCTCGTCGCGGCGACGCAAATCGTCGGCGTCGTGGGCGACGTGTTCGTCGCGCCGTACGCGTTGGCGAGCGGATCGAAGGCGTGGGCGATGGTGGCGGTGGCGATGAACGCGAGCGATAAAAACGTGGCGCTGACGCTCTCGCGCGCGTCTTCGTCCTCGGCGGCGGCGCGCGTCGCCGTGGTGCGTCGGTGCGTCGAAGACGTCGCGTGGTTCGCCGTCGGACGTTTGAAGGGTGAAGACGCATCGACACGGCGACGTTGGACGACGCGATGGGGGGCGCTCGCGGCGAGTCTGGCGTGGCCGAACGCGGCGACGTGCGCGGCGGCGGGCGCGACGAGCGGAGCGCGCGTCGCGATTTTTACCGTCGCGAGCGTCGCGGCGACGACGCTGCGCGTGCTCGCGTTGAGTGGTTTGGGTCGTGCGGTTTTGTTCGGTGACGTTGGGCTCGCGCTCGGCGGCGGCGCCGCGCGACTCGTCGCGACGGCGGCGGCCGTCGTCGCCGCCGCGGTCGCGACGAGAGGATTCGTCGCGAGCGGCGCTGGATGGCATGGGTAGATGGATAGATAAATTGGGTGGGTGGATGTACTATTTAGGTCGTGCTGCACCGCAGTGCTTGTATGTACAATTAATAATCGAACGCTAATTTTCTCACGCCGCGCTCTCGCTCGACGGTGGCCGCGTGCGATTTTTGAGCGCTCTTCGCGCGTCCGCGTACTGTTTCGCGGGCGCGTCGCCCTTTGCGCGCGCAGTCGACGTGGTTTGGAACGAAAATTCTTGAGGCACCGTCGTCTCGTGGCGCCACGACGATCCGTCGGGACGGTTCAATTTAGCGTCCCTCTCCTCGCGTATCTTTCGAGCGCGTTCCTGTCGCGCGAGGTACGATTCCAAACCGGGCGTCGGCGTCTTCGCGACAGCCATCGGCGACGACAACGTCGCGGCGCACGTCACCGGTTGGAACGTGCAGTCTCGCAGATCGCCCTCGCGTTT
>MDSV01040396.1_pt1 | contig 11303 bp, 9 predicted proteins | sample 810851 | NCBI WGS metagenome assembly MDSV01 (sample SAMN05326640, study PRJNA326480) | marine metagenome | isolation source: seawater | place: Atlantic Ocean: North East | collected 2012 | reverse complement strand
ATTCTTTTAATAATAAAATTAATTAGTTTTTTATCTATAGAGATCTGACGGTCAGAAAGATTTTTAAGTATTAATGCATACATCAAATCATCTCCTGGATTTTCAATTTTCGTTAAAAGAAAATTACTAGCTCTTGATTTAAGATCAATTAATTGAAATTTGTATTCAACTATAGGTATTTGGGATGAAACAATTAAATACTTATTATCCTGATCTATTATATTTATTAAAGTAAATAAAATTTTTTCATCAATTTTTTGATCTAAATCTTCTACTACTATATTTTCATAAATTTTAATTTTTTTCAAAAATTCATTAGTTATATTTTTTGCATCAATTTTAATTCCTTTGTATTTTTCTAAAAAAATATTTATTAAATGAGATTTGCCAGAAAATTTTTTTCCTATTAAATTTACAAAATTTTTTTCCCATTTTGGCCAACTATTTAAAAGAGTAAATGAATGCTGATTGCTATTTGAAACATAAAAGTCCTGATCTTTAAAATTTTGCTGATAATCAAAATTTAAAATTTGTTGGTTTAAATTTTTCATTTTAAAACCCATATTTTATTTTTAGTTTTAAAATAATAATTTTTATTCTTCATTACTTCTAAAAATTTATCAGGAGATCCGTTAAAAATAACTTTATAAATATTATTTTTATTATTAAACTTATAGATATAATAGTTATAAATTAAATCTGTTTCAGATAAAAACTTCTCAAATTTATTAATTTTTATGTTATTATTATTTTCTATAGAAATGGTTAATGATAATTTAACTGATGTGTTAATTTCATTTTGTGATTTCCAATAATCTTCATATACTAATTTTAAATTTTCTATTAATTTATTTATTTCGTTTTCATTATTGATGTTTATTTTCTTATAATTTAAATTTTTTAAATTAATCTTTTGATCAAATGTTATTTTATTAAATACTCTGATTTGTTGATTATTTTTAAAAACAATCATGATTATATAATCATCAATATCATATTTATCTATAATGTCTTTAAAATCATAATTTTCTAAATTTTTAATATTTTTTTTAATTGAATTAAAGTCCTCAAGATCTTCTGTTGGTAAGATATAATTTAATAGGTTGTATTTTTGATTATTTAAATTCCAATTTTTATAAAAATTATTTTCTGAGAACATTGATATTTGGTTTTGATTTTCATCAACAATAATAGGGATAAATAAAAAATTTTTTTTTATAGGTAAAGAGGGAAAGATATTTTTTGACTCTAATAAATCAAAAACATTTTTTTTATTAAAAGACACATTAAGTGTAAGATAATAAACTTCATCAATAAATTTTTCCTCTTTAATTGAAAATGTTTCAATCATTCCTTTAATTTGAGTTATTGAGGTAGCTTTAAGTTTTTGGCGATCTTTACTTTGAGCAATTGATAAAATTAGCTCATTAAATGCTTGAACAAACCCTTCATCAATAATTTCATTTTTTTTAAAATTTATTTCAAAAGGTGTGGATATTTCTATATCATTAATAGAAAATGTCTTTGCATGAGTGTTTTCTGTGGAAAAAAAAATATTTAATACAGCAAGAAATAAGAAAAAAATATATAAGTTTTTTAATTTAATAAATTGAAAAATAAATTTCATAAAACATTTTAATGAATAAAAGAAATTTTACCTATAAAAAAAGTGGTGTTAATATCAGTGCTGCTGACAATTTTGTTAATTTCATCTCTAAAGTTTCATCAAAAAAAAAAGGCAAAAAAAAGTTTTCTAATATTGGTGGTTTTGGCTCAATCACTGCAATACCAAACAAATTAAAACAACCTCGAATAGTTGCTTGCACTGATGGTGTTGGTACTAAAATTGAAATTGCAAACACTTTAAATAAATTTGATACGATTGGAATTGATTTGGTTGCAATGAGTGTAAATGATCTAATTGTACAAGGAGCAAAACCATTGATTTTTTTGGATTACATTTCAATTAACAAAATTAATTTACAAAAACTTAAATCAATTATCAAAGGTATAAAGAATGGTTGCACGCAGTCGGGGTGCGAACTTGTTGGCGGTGAAACAGCTGAAATGCCAGGTACTTATGAAAAAGGAAAATTTGACATAGCTGGTTTTGCGGTTGGTTTAGTCGAAAAAAATAAAATTTTACATAAAAATAAAATAAAAACGAATGATCTTGTTTTGGCAGTACCTTCAAGTGGCCTACATTCTAATGGCTATTCTCTTGTAAGATACTTACTTAAAAGAAAAAAAATCAATATTAATAAAGATAAGTTTTTAAAATCTGAACTTTTAAAACCAACAAAAATATATGTTAAAGAAATTATAAATTTAATAGATAAAAATTTAATAAATAGTTGTGCAAATATAACTGGGGGTGGACTCATAGATAATATAAAGAGAGTTATACCCAAAAAATTTTGTGCAAATATAAATTTAAATCAAATTAAAACTCATAAAATATTTAAATGGCTTAAAAATAACGGCATATCAGATGAGGAAATGCTTAAAACATTTAATTGTGGTGTTGGATTTTGTTTAATTATTAATCCTAAAAATTTTAAAAAGATAAATAAATATTTTTCTAAAGAATATAAGCCATATTTAATTGGAAAAATATCCACAGGTAATAATAAAGTTAAAATAAATGGCTCGATTGACTGGATTAAATAAAATTAAAACAGCTGTATTTATATCTGGAACAGGTAGTAATTTAAAATCATTAATTAAATTTTCAAAACAAAAAAGATCACCTATAATAATAGATTTAATTATTTCTGATAATCCAACAGCTAAAGGGCTTAATTATGGAAATACTTTTAAAATTAAAAAAAAAGTAATTAACTTTAAAAATAAAAAATTATCAGAAAATAAAATTCTTTTAGATTTAAAAAAAAATAATATTAAAATAATTTGTTTAGCAGGATTTATGAAAATTTTATCAAAAGATTTTATTAAAAGGTTTAATGGCAAAATATTGAATATACATCCCTCGTTACTTCCAAAATATAAAGGATTAAATACACATCAAAGAGTATTAGAAAAAAAAGAAAAATACTCAGGTTGCACAGTCCATTTTGTTAATTCAAAATTGGATTCGGGAAAAATAATTTTACAAAAAAAAGTAAAAGTTTATAAAAAAGATACTTTAAAAACTCTTTCTAAAAAGATACTAAATCAAGAGCATATACTTTATCCAAAAGCTATTTTAAAAGTATTTAATCTTTAAAGAAAAAATCAATTTCAATTTTTGCATTATCAACACTATCAGATCCATGCACCGAATTTTTATCAATTGAAATTCCATATTTTTTTCTAATAGTACCTTCTGCTGCATCTTTGGGATTTGTGGCTCCCATTAATTGTCTATTTCCCAGGACTGCGTTTTCTTTTCCGAGAACCATTACAACAATCGGTCCAGAAGAAAGATAGTTACATAAATCGTCATAAAATGGCTTTGTTTCGTGAACTTTGTAGAATTTCTCTGCTTCAGATTTTTCAATTTGAATTTTTTTTTCTTTTAAAATTGAAAAACCATTATTTTTAAACATTTCCTTAATTTCGTTTTCAATTTTTCTTTCAACAGCATCTGGTTTAATAATCGATAAAGTTTGTTCTATATTATTCATATTCATCCTCTATTAATTTGCTTAATAACCTAACCCCATAACCAGTTGCACCTCCTGAATTTAAGGCTCCTCCATATTTAGAAAACGCCATTCCAGCAATATCTAAATGTGCCCAAGGTGTTTTATTTAAAATGAATCTTTGTAAAAATTGAGCAGCAGTTGTAGATCCAGCTCCACCTACATAATTAATATTTTGCATATCTGCATTCTTAGAGTCTATTAGTTTATCAAAATTTTTATTTAAGGGCATTCTCCAAACTTTTTCCTCAACATCTTCACCTGCATCAATCAACTGTTGAGATAATTTATTATCGTTAGAAAATAAACCTGCATATTCTGAGCCTAATGAAACAATAATAGCACCAGTTAATGTTGCTAAATCGACTATAAACTTTGGTTTATATTTTTCCTCTGTGTATGTTAACGCGTCTGCAAGTACTAATCTGCCTTCTGCATCAGTGTTTAAAATTTCAACAGTTTGTCCACTATAAGATTTAACTATATCTCCTGGTCTTTGCGCGTTACCACCTGGCATATTTTCAACAAGACCGACTACACCAACCGCATTAACCTTTGCTTTTCTTAATGCTAAACTTTTCATTAATCCAACTACAACAGCTGAACCAGCCATATCGTAAGTCATATCTTCCATAAATTTTGCAGGTTTTAAAGAAATTCCACCAGTATCAAAACAAACACCTTTGCCAACAAAAGCCAAAGGTTTAGAATTATCTTTTAATCCATTCCATTCCATTGTTACTAAATAAGAACCTCTGATACTACCTTGTCCTACTCCAAGCAAAGTGTTCATTCCTAATTTTTTTAATTTCTTATCATCATAAATATTTATTTTTAATCCAATTTTTTTTAAGGAGTTTATTCTTTTAGCATATTCATCAGGGTGTAAAATATTTCCTGGTTCAGAAACTAAATCTCTAGTATAAAATGTTCCTTCCTCTATAGCCCTAAATTTAATTTGATCTTTGAGGATTGGTATATTTTTACCTGTTACATTTATAAAAATATTTTTTTTAGTTTTTTTTGTTTTATATTTATCAAATTTATAAGATTTTAATTTTAACCCATGAAGAAAATGTCCAACAATTTTTTTTGCATTACTGGATATTGAATCTGAATTTAAATAATATTCATTTTGTTTTGAACTCTTCTGTAGATCATAAAATTCTGCACCTAAATTTTCAACCTTGGAATATGTAATATTCTTATTAATAGATACCAATAAAATTTTATTTTTTGAATTTAGATCAAAAGTTATTATTTTTTTCTTTAAATCTTTTGTTTTCAATAAATCTGAAATAAAAAAGTACTCATTTTTTGAGATATGTTTTTTTAAACTTGAAATATTGAACTTTTCATCAACAAATAAAACAAGATTTGATGATTTTCTTTTTGTTAACCTATTTTTATAATTAATTTGAACAGTCATAAATTTTAAATACAATCTCAGTGAGATGGATGCTATATATGAATAAAATTGCAATATTTCAATGAAAAAAATATTATTTAGAAAATTATTACTAGACTGTAATATATTCTTTTTTATTTCGCTTATCAGCGCAAGTGTAATTATATGGGTTTTTCAGGCAGTAAACTTTTTAGATATAATAGTTGAAGATGGACGAGATTTTTTTGTATATTTAAATTATACACTTTTAAATTTTCCTAAAATAATAAGTAAAATTATACCTTTTGCAGCTTTCTTCAGTTTTTATTATGTTTTAAACAGATATGAAATAAATAATGAATTAATTATTTTTTGGAATTTTGGAGTTCACAAAATTGAGCTAATAAATTTCTTTTTTAAGTTTTCTGTTTTTTTAATGATTATACAGATTGTTCTTACTGCAGCACTTGTGCCGTTTACACAAAGTACATCAAGGTCACTTATAAAAAATTCTAGTGTAGATTTTTTTGAAAGTTTTGTTAAACCAAAAAAATTTAATGATAATATAAGAGGTTTAACTATTTATGCTGATAGTAAAGATGAAAACGGAAATTTAAAAAATATTTATCTTAAAAAAGATAGTGGTAAAAAAAAATATCAAATCACTGTTGCTAAAAGAGGAGAATTTAAAAGCATAGGAAAATCTAAAATATTGGTCCTATATGATGGCCAGACACTTAATGTTATAGATAAGAAAGTTACAAACTTTAAATTTAGCAAATCTGATTTTACTCTTTCATCACTTGATTCTGATGTAATAATCCAAAATAAAATTCAAGAAACATCGACAGTAAAACTCTTTGAATGTTTAAATAAATATTTTGACAAAAATTTAAAACTGATTAGTGATCCACCTATAGAATTTCTTGAAAATTGTAGTTTGCAAAATTTAGATAATATATTTCAAGAGCTCTATAAAAGATTCATAATTCCTTTTTATTTACCTGTTTTAATATTAACCTCCTTATTATTAATTCTAAAATCAAAAGAAAGTTCTTCGTATGGAAGATTTAAAATAGTAATTTTTTTTATTGGATTATTAATAATAATATCATCAGAAAGTTCATTAAAATTTGTTAAAAATAATTTCTATGAAAATATATTTATTTTAATAATCCCCATACTGGTAATAATTTATATGTATTTTTTATTTAGATTTAAATTAATTTTCAAAACAAAGAGCTTTAATTGATTATGAAAATATATATAAAATTCCTAATCAATAGCTTTTTAAAATCATTTATTTTTGTATCAATAATTTTTTTAAGTTTAGTTCTAATACTTAATATATTAACTGAAATAGAATTTTTTAAAAATTTGGAAGTCAAATCTTATTTTCCACTTTATGTATCTCTATTAAATTCACCTACTCTCTTGTTTGAAATGTTTCCATTTATATTTTTGGTATGTACTCAAGTTTTTTTCATAAATTTTTTTAATCAAAACCAAATTCAGATATTTAAGTACTCGGGACTTAAGAATACAAAAATTTTATTTATTATAAGTCTAACAACATTTGTAATGGGATTGGCTATTATATCAATTTTTTATAGTTTTTCGTCAAATTTAAAAAATGTATATTTAGAAATTAAAAATACATATACGACCGATGGCAAATATCTAGCAGTTATCACAAATAATGGTTTATGGATTAAAGACACTAATGAAAATAATACAAATATTATTCATGCATCCAAAATGGATAAAAATTTATTAATTGATACATTCATTAGTCAATATAACAATAATTTTGAAGTTATAAGACACATCCATAGCGATAAAATAAATATTGAAAAAAATAATTGGAAAATTTTTGACGCTAAAATATATGAAAATGACACAACTAGCAAAACTGAAATATTTAATATTTATTCAAATTTTAGTTATAGCAAGATACTGACTTTATTTTCTAACTTGTCATCTTTATCGCTTATTGAGCTTTTTGATCTTCAAAAAAATTATAAGCTGTTGAATTATTCAACCACAGAGGTTAATCTTCAAATACATAAAATTATTTCTTACCCAGTTTATTTATTATTAATGACTATTTTGTCATCTGTGATCATGTTTAATACTAAGAACTTTAGAAGCAATACACTTAAAATATCTTTTGGGTTATTTTTGTCGGTAATAATTTATTATATGAATAATTTTTTTATCGTAATGGGTAAGAGTGAGAAAATACCTGTTTTAATCTCAATATGGGTGCCACTAATAATATTAATTATTTCAAATATTGTAATTTCCTTTAAATTAAATGAAAAATAATCATTTCTTTTTATTAATTTTAAAAATAATCATTTTTATTTTATTATTTAGTGGTCAGTCACAAGCTCAGGACGTTTTTAACTTTGATATAACAGAAGTAGAAATTGTAGATAATGGAAATACATTTATTGGCAAAAAAAGAGGGACAGCATCTTCTGAAAATAATGTTCATATAACAGCTGATAACTTTAGGTACGATAAAATATTAAATATTTTATATGCTGATGGTGATGTTTTAGTTGATGATAAAGAGGATGGTGTAAAAATTTATACACAAGAAATTACTTATTTAAAAGATAAAGAAGTTATATTTTCAAAAACTAGATCAAAAGCCACAGATAAAATTTCAAGCATGGAAGGAGATGAATTTAAATATAATAAAAAATTAAATATTCTGAATGTAATTGGAAATGTTATAATTAAAGATACTCAAAAAGATTACAATATCATAACTGAGGAAATTTTTTATTTCAAAAATAAAGAAGTAATTGAAACAAAAGGAGATACTGAAGCAATAATAGAGTCCAAATACAATTTCCAGTCTAAAAATGTACTTCTTCTTAGAAATGAAATGGAGCTAAGTTCACTCTATAAAACAACAGTAAAAGATGATGATTTTAATGTTTATAAATTGAAAAAATTTAAATATTTAATCAACGAAGAGCTACTCAAAGGCGAAGATATTCAAGTAATTACAAATTACTCAAAACCTAAAAGTGACACTTTTTTTTTTACAAATGGTATATTTGATTTTAAAAAAAAGAAATTCATAGCAAAAGATACAAAAGTTTTTTTTCACAAAGAACTTTTTGATAAAGAAAGATTATCTGCAAGTGATTTAACAGAAGAGGAAAAACAAAAGGCAGAAAAATTTAAAGGACAAAATGATCCAAGAATATTTGGCTCATCATCAAATGGGGATGAGGAAAAAACCATTATACACAAAGGTGTTTTTACAAGCTGCAAACTTAATGATACTTGCCCGCCATGGAGCATGGAAGCCCGAAAAGTAACTCACGATAAAATAAAAAAGAATATAATTTATGATAATGCGATAATTAATGTTTATGATATTCCTGTTTTTTATTTTCCAAAATTTTTCCATCCCGATCCTACAGTCAAGAGAAGATCTGGATTGTTGCAGCCAAGACTTAACAATTCAAATATAGTTGGCACATCTTTGAATTTGCCTTATTTTCACGTAATTTCTGATAGTAAAGATTTTACTTTTAAGCCAACAATATTTGATAATAGAATTTACATGTTTCAAAACGAATACCGTCAAAAAAATGAAAATTCACAGTTTATTGCTGATTTTGGTTATACCAAGGGATACCAATCACAAGGATCAAGTAACAGGAATGGAATGAGTCATTTATTTTCAAAACTTAATATCGATTTTGGATTTGAAAATTTTATCAATAGTAAATTAGATATTTTCCTGGAAAAAGTTAGTATGGATACATATTTAAAAATCTTTCAAGATGTCTTAATAACAGACAAAACTCTTAAAGATGATCTTAAAGACACTAATACCTTAACCTCAGGTTTTAAACTAGCTTTGGATCATGAGGACTACAATCTAACTACTGGAATGACTGCTTACGAAAGTTTGCAAACGGCAAAAAATAGTGATCGATTTCAGTATGTATTTCCTTATTATAGTTTTTCAAAAGATTTAATATCAAATTTTAAAGGGAAATTAGCTTTCTCTTCAAGTGGAAATAATAGGTTAAGTAATACAAATAATTTAAAAACAATAGTTTCAAATAATTTAAACTACACTTCAAATAATATGTATTCAATGAATGGTTTTGTGAATAACTATGGAGTTTTTTTTAGAAATCTTAATTCTGTTGGAAAAAATGACTCAGAATATAAATCAAGTGTTCAATCTGAAATATTAAATATTTATGAAGTAAATACAGCTTTGCCTCTTATTAAAGAAATAGGCGATAAACTCAGTTATTTAACTCCTAGAGCATCATTTAGAATTAATCCAAGTGACATGAAAGATCATAGCGGGGGTGGAGGTTTAATTACTACTGATAACGTTTTTAGTATTAATAGATTAGGATTAAGTGATTCCTATGAATCTGGAAAAAGCTTAACACTTGGAATTGATTATAGAAAAGAAAATCAATCAGATATTGATAAATTTTTAGAGATAAAATTTGCAACTGTTTTGAGAGATACACCTGAGTATAAAATTCCTAGAAGTAGTTCAGCACAGGGTAAAATGTCAAACTTATTTGGGTCAGTGGAAAATACATTGTCAGATAATTTATCATTTGATTATAATTTTCAATTAGACAATGATTTTCGAACATTTGAATATAATAGTTTTTCAACAGAGCTTAAATTGAATAATTTTGTAACTGAATTTAGATTTAGTGAAGCAAACGGAAAAGTGGGTGATTCTAATTATCTACAAAATGAAACAACTTTTAATTTTGACGACAATAATAGTTTGGTTTTTCAAACTAGACGAAATAGGAAAATAAGCCTTACGGAATATTATGACTTTATTTACGAATATCAAAATGACTGCTTAACAGCAGCATTAAAATATAGAAAAACTTATTATAAAGATAGGGATTTGGTGCCTAAAGAAGATTTCTTTTTTACTATAACCTTGTTCCCTCTTACAACTTTAGATCAAAAAATAGACAAGAAATTATACAGAGATGATAATAATGAACTTATTTGGAAATAAAAAATTTTATTTTATTTACTTATTTTTAATATTTTTTTTCTCTAGCAATTTACTAGCCCTAGAAAATAAAATATTAGTTAAAATTGAAGACAAAATTATCACCAGTCTAGATGTAAATGATGAAATAAATTATCTTCAAGCATTAAATCCAAATGTAAGAAAGTTAGATAATTCAACTCTTTTTAAAATTGGTAAGAACTCAATCATAAGAGAGAAAGTAAAAGAAATTGAAATTTTAAAATATGTTGAAAAAATATATGTTAGTGAAAAATATTTAAATGATCTTATAAATTCAAGATATTTAAGATTGGGTTTAAATTCTAAAAATGAATTTATAGAATATATAGAAAGCTATAATTTAAATTTTAAAAAGATTGAAAAAAAAATTGGTATAGAGGTAATGTGGAATCAGCTAATTATGGCAAAATATTCAAATAAAATAAATATTGATAAAGAAAAATTGAAATCAAAAATAATTAAAGAAAAAAATAAAGAAAGGAAAATATACTTATTATCTGAAATTCTTTTTGATGTATCTAATAATGTTGAAGTTGGTACTAAATTTAATGAAATCAAAAAAAGTATATCGAATATAGGATTCGAAAATACAGCGTTAAATTATAGTAAAGCTGATAGCGCAAAAATTGGTGGTAAATTAGGCTGGATAGAAGAAAATTTACTTAATAATAAAGTTAAAAAAGATTTGAATACAATAAAAATTGGTGAAACAACAAATCCAACTGTAACTCCTGGAGGTTTTTTAATTTTAAAGCTAGAGGATATTAAATTTGAAAAAAATAAAACAGATGTTGACGAAAAATTAAAACAATTAATAAAAAAAGAAACCAATAATCAATTAAACCAATTTTCAAATATATATTTTAATAAAGTTCAAAAGAATACCCAAATAAATGAATTATAAACCAATTCTAATAGTTTCCGGTGAACCAAATAGTATTTTTTTAGAAATTTTATTTAAGTCTTTAAAAACTCAAAAATTCAAAAGACCCATAATACTTATTGCTTCAAAAAATATTGTTGAACTTCAAATGAAAAAATTAAATTATAAATTTAAGATCAATATGTTAAATGAAAAAATTTTAAATAAGCAAAAAATAAATAATAAACAAATAAATTTATTAAATGTAGACTTTAAACAAAAGAAAGCATTCGAAAAAATATCAAAAAAATCAAAAAAATATATTGAAAAATGTTTTGATTTGTCGCT
>MDSV01139208.1_pt1 | contig 11306 bp, 11 predicted proteins | sample 810851 | NCBI WGS metagenome assembly MDSV01 (sample SAMN05326640, study PRJNA326480) | marine metagenome | isolation source: seawater | place: Atlantic Ocean: North East | collected 2012 | reverse complement strand
CTGAAGAGGCGCCGGCCGACGGCGACGATGAAGAAGAGGAAAAGGAAAAGTAAGGTCTGGCGATCGCCCTGCAAAGACATAAAGCCGGCTTGTGCCGGCTTTTTTATGAGGTGTATTGCACTATCGTTCGCGCAAAGTAACCAGAACCTCTCTGAACCGTATGGCCCATGAAACGAACTGATTTTACTTTTGAACTCCCTGCGGAGCTGATCGCCCAAGAACCGCTTGCGGAGAGGTCAGCTTCGCGTCTCCTCGAGGTCAACGCAGGCCTTGAGTCAGTTGCGCACCGGGCTTTCAGGGATTTGCCCTCTTTGCTATCGCCGAATGATTTGTTGGTGTTTAACAATCCCCGGGTGCTACCGGCCCGCCTGTTCGCCCAAAAGCAAACCGGTGGGAAAGTCGAGATCTTATTCGAGCGACTCCTTGGCGATGGCTCAGCTTTGGCACACGTTAGGGCCAGTAAAAGCCCTAAGGAGGGCACATTGCTCCTGGTCACTCCCGATGACCAGAGTGATGTCTCTGAGTTTACGCTGCGGGTGACAGGTCGAAAGGGCGATTTATTTGCGCTCTCACCCGAATCAGGTTCTTTGAAAGAGATGATGCAATGCTTTGGTCATATACCGCTGCCCCCTTATATCGACAGAGAAGACACTCACGAGGATCGCGACCGATATCAAACGGTCTACGCCCGACGGGAAGGTGCGGTGGCTGCCCCCACCGCGGGATTGCACTTCGATCCGCCGCTACTCAACGCGTTGGATGCCTTAGGAGTAAGGCGAACCGAACTGACATTGCATGTGGGCGCAGGGACTTTTCAGCCAGTGCGAGCCGATAATCTTGAAGATCACGTTATGCACAGGGAATACGTTGACGTTGATCAAACCTGCTGTGACGCTGTCAACGCGTGCCGAGATAGAGGGGGTCGCGTTATTGCGGTGGGAACCACTGCGGTGAGATCACTTGAGAGCGCGGCATGTCAAAGCGAGCAAGGGGTGCTTGCCCCCTTTGAGGGAGATACTGATATTTTTTTGTATCCCGGCTGCCGATTCCACGTTGTAGATGCAATGATCACCAATTTTCATCTCTCGGAATCCACTCTGTTGATGCTGGTATCTGCCTTCGCCGGAGTGGAGACGATCCGTCGGGCCTACGCCGCCGCGATAGAGAACCGTTATCGGTTTTTCAGCTATGGTGATGCTATGTTTTTGACCAAAAGTGAGTTTGCTGCGTGAAATTCAGTGTTTCACAACGCGATGGCCTTGCGCGGCGCGGTGAGATCGATTTATCTCGCGGACGCATTCAAACGCCTGCCTTTATGCCTGTTGGTACTTATGGCACGGTCAAGGGCATGTTGCCGAGAGATATTTTGGAGATTGGCGCAGAAATCATCCTGGGCAATACATTCCATCTGTGGCTGCGGCCGGGCACCGAGGTCATCAAAGCCCACGGGGACTTACACGACTTTATGGGTTGGTCCGGTCCGATACTCACCGATTCCGGTGGTTTTCAGGTATTCAGCCTCGATGAACTCCGCAAAGTGACGGAAGAGGGCGTTGCCTTCAGGTCACCCGTAAATGGCGATAAGGTGTTTCTTGATCCCGAGACCTCTATGCGCATTCAGCGCGATTTAGGCAGCGATATCGTCATGATTTTTGACGAGTGCACCCCTTATCCGGCTTCAGAGCGTGAGGTAGAGCGTTCCATGCAGTTGTCGTTGCGTTGGGCGGCCCGCAGTAAAAAGGCTCATGGCGACAACTCGGCTGCATTATTTGGCATTGTGCAGGGCGGCATGTACCCTGAGCTCCGCAAGCAATCACTAGACGCTCTGGTGGAAATGAGCTTCGACGGCTACGCCATCGGCGGACTGTCAGTTGGCGAACCCAAGTCTGAGATGATGAAAGTCTTGGATGGTCTTGCTCCTCATTTACCCGCTGACGCACCTCGGTATCTTATGGGAGTGGGTACGCCTGCAGATCTGCTGGAGGGCGTGCGTCGCGGGGTCGACATGTTTGACTGTGTAATGCCCACACGCAATGCCCGCAATGGGCATCTTTTTACCAGCGAGGGTGTTATAAAGCTGCGCAATGCGCGACATAAAGTCAGTACCGAGCCGCTTGACCCGACCTGCGACTGTTACACCTGCCAGCATTTCAGTCGGGGATACCTAGCGCATTTGGACAAATGCAACGAAATATTGGGTGCCCAATTAGCCACCATTCACAATCTTCGCTTCTATCAGCGCCATATGGCCGGGATACGGCATGCGATCGAGGCAGGAGAGCTCGATACCTTTGCGACCGAATTTTACGCTCAGCAGTCAGAGGGAGATCCCGTTTGAGCGAGGTACCAATTCCCGTCAAGTCACCCTGCGTTGAGATCTGTGCCTTAGACGACACAGATATATGCATCGGTTGTCATCGAACCGCCAATGAAATCATCGAGTGGTTTTCCGCCGGCAATGAACGCAAGCAGGAGATATTGGTCGCCGTGGCGGAAAGGCGGGCCGCCGGTTAGGTGCTTGGCGATCTTTAGGGTCTGGCGGGGGTATCCAAAGCTGATAATCCTGCATCGAGCGGTGTTATCCGTAGCCGACTGATGTGGGTTTTGGCGATGTCTTCAATATCTAACTGATACCCCTCGATCCGGACGGAAGCAGGAGCACTGGGAAATGCCTCGAGTGCCTCGAGCGCCAAGCCACTCACCGTCTTGGGCCCATCTGTGGGGAGATCCCACTGACGCTGCCGATTCAGATCGCGGATACTGACTGTGCCAGAACAGGTGGTGCTGCCATCGGAGTGGCGCGTAATTTCCTCGTTTTCCTCGACCAGATTTGAGGTGAACTCCCCCACGATTTCCTCAAGAATATCCTCGAGAGCGACCAGACCCAAAATATCGCCATATTCGTCGACCACCATCCCCAAACGTTTCTTTTGTCGCTGAAAATGCAGTAGCTGGGTGTTGAGGGGTGTATTTTCGGGAATAAAGTAAGGCGCATCCGCTGCTTCCAGCAAGCGTGATCGGCTCAACTGGGGGCCATCGAGAACCTGACTCAGATTACGCATATGGAATACGCCCTCTGTCTGGTTGATGTCATCGCGGTAGATGGGTAGGCGGGTGTGTTCGCTATTTTTAAGTTGCCGCATGATGGCCTCATCCGGCGCGCCAATATCGATCCCATAAATCTCGTTTCGCGGCGCCATGATGTCGTTCACCGTCATTTGCTCGAGATCGAGAATGTTCACAAGCATGCGGCGGTGCCGACTCGGGATCATTGAGGCCGATTCCGTAACGATCGTGCGTAGCTCTTCCTGAGACACTGCATCATCTCCTGCCTTGTCCGGAGAAAATCCCATCAACTTCAAGATGCCGTTGGTCAGCCAGTTGATGGATAAGACCAGCGGCATCAGCATTTTCAGTAATGGGACTAAGATGATGCTGGCAGGAAAAGCCACGCGCTCGGGATGCAGCGCGGCAATCGTTTTTGGGGTGATCTCGGCAAAAATCAGAATGACCAAAGTCAGCGCCAGCGTAGCAATAGCAATGCCTGCGTCTCCAAAAAGCCTAATAGCAATGACTGTGGCAATCGCGGAGGCAAGAATATTGACCAGATTATTACCGATGAGAATCAGGCCGATCAGTCGGTCGGGTCGCTGCAGCAACGAGATCGCGCGCCGCGCGCCGCGATGGCCTGTACCCTTCAGGTGCTTCAAGCGATACCGGTTCAAAGACATCATGCTCGTCTCTGAACTGGAGAAGAAGGCTGAGATCAGAATCAATAGTGCCAGCGCCGCAAAGAGCAGGCCCAGCGATGTCTCGTTCAAGGGAGGTTCATGCCTCTAGTTATGTCGTTTTGAAATGGTGGAGAAAAATAGGAGAACGCACAAGCCTCTTTTGATCATTCTGGAGGCACTCGATTAGATTACTGAGTCAACGGCAATAGAAGCTCTAGGACCAGTTTGGAGCCAAAAAACCCCAGAACCATAAGGCCAAATGCAATCAGATTCACCGTGATCGCTGACTGTACCCGCCAACCTCGACGAAAATATTGGGCCAGCAGGATGGCGTAAAGGCACCAGGCCAGCATGGTGAGTACCGTTTTGTGCACCAGATGTTGGCCAAGCAGGTCATCAACGAACACCATGCCGCTGCCAATCGCAATGCTCAGAATCAGAAATCCTGCGCCCGACAACTCGAAAAATAAGGCGGAAGCGGCCTCGAGTGGCGGTAGTTTACGGATAACGCCTTGACTGCGGTGTTGCCTTAGCCGTCTGGATTGTACTGTGACCAGCAGGCCCTGCAGTGCGGCGAGCGCGAGCACTGCAAAGCTGATAATCGATGCCGAGACATGGGAAAGGATGCCAGCGGGCAGGTCGCTCATGGGTCGGCTGGTGTCCGGAGCGAAGGTGGCCACCAAAACAGAAAGAGCGGCCAGGGGGAACAGAACGATGAGCAGAGTGTGCAATGGGCGAATGAACAGGGAGATCAGGCTGATGACACCCATGCTCAGAAACATGAGCGACGCCACACGGTAGAACCCGAGGCTGGATTCGCCTGCTTGAGCCGTTAGATAAGCCGCTACTCCATGCGCTACCAGAGCCGCCGCCCCCACCAGTGCAATCTGGCGCCGCTGCCGTTGCTCACCGGCTTCAAGATTGAGCAGCTGCCGCCAGACAGCAGTCAGATAGAGCAAAGCCGCCAAAATAGCCAGACCTGCGGTCAACAAATTGGGCGCGCTATCCACGACTTTTGGTCTCGCGGCTTCGGTAGGGAACCATTTGGATTTGGGTATCTTTCATCGCATCCTTATACTACGCGGTTCAAGATGAACTTGGGTATCCCCCACGTAGGTAACACACCGATGTTTGAATCTCTCAGTGACCGCTTGAGTAGCAGCCTGAAGGCTATCTCAGGAAAAGCAAAAATCACCGAAGACAATATACGCGATACGCTTCGCGACGTGCGTATGGCGTTGCTTGAGGCCGATGTAGCGCTGCCCGTGGTCAAGGACTTCACCGACCGCGTAAAGGATCGGGCTATTGGCGCAGAAGTCGCGAAGAGCCTGACCCCGGGCCAATCCTTTCTGAAGGTTGTTCAGGCTGAATTGCAGACGGTGTTGGGCGGAGAAAGTGAGGGGCTCAATCTGGCGACACAGCCGCCTGCAGTCGTCATGGTGGCGGGTTTGCAGGGCGCAGGTAAGACCACCTCAGTGGCGAAGTTGGCGCGACATTTGATCGAGCGAGAAAAAAAGAGCGTTTCGGTCGTAAGTGCCGACGTTTATCGCCCCGCAGCGATAACTCAACTGGAGACTTTGGCAGCTGAAGTCGGTGCGCGCTTCGAGCCGAGTGATCCGGCGGAGAAGCCCGTGGATATTGTGCACCGCGCTTTAGCAAACGCGCGAGTGGCATTCTCGGATGTCTTATTGATTGATACGGCCGGTCGGCTCGCGGTGGATGAGGTGATGATGACCGAGATCGCAGCGTTACACGAAGAGGTCAAGCCGATCGAGACTCTTTTTGTCGTGGATGCAATGACGGGTCAGGATGCGGCCAATACTGCGAAGGCTTTTGGTAAGACGTTACCACTGACGGGCATAATTTTAACCAAGGTGGACGCCGATACTCGGGGGGGTGCGGCACTTTCGGTACGAACGATCACGCAGAGACCGATTAAATTTTTGGGCGTTGGTGAAAAAATCGATGCCCTGGACCCCTTTCATCCAGATCGACTGGCTTCTCGCATTCTGGGAATGGGCGATATGCTCTCGCTCATCGAGGATGTCGAGCGGAAGGTCGATCACGAAAAAGCCAAGAAGCTCGCAACCAAGGTACAAAAAGGTGGGCGCTTCGATCTTGAAGATTTCCGAGAGCAGCTGCAGCAGATGAAAAATTTGGGGGGTATGGGCGCCATGCTCGACAAAATGCCCGGTATGTCTGGTATGACGCAGGCCGCTCAAAATGTGGACACCAAGCAATTCGATCGCATGGAGGCCATGATTGATTCCATGACGCCGAAAGAGAGGCGTAATCCTGATCTGATTTCGGGGTCTCGCAAGCGCCGGATTACGCTGGGCTCTGGCACAGCGGTGCAGGACCTCAACCGGCTGCTCAAGCAGCATAAACAAATGCAGAAAATGATGAAAAAAATGAAAGGTGGTGGCATGCAGCGCATGATGCGTGGTCTGGGAGGCATGACCGGTGGCCCGGGTGGTGGACCCCCACCCGGGTTTCCGCGCCGATAGCGACTCATTGCGCGGTATCAGGGCGCCTACTTTATACCTTTTCAGCTATTGCTGATTCCTGTATCCTCCGCGCTCTTTTTGTCGGCAGGCCTTTATTTTGGTGGGCCTGACACGTAATTTGAGGATACGACATTATGGTGGTCATCCGTTTATCTCGGGGTGGATCCAAGAAGCGACCGTTCTATCACGTGACTGTGGCAGACAGACGCGAGGCGCGCGATGGAAGTTTTATCGACCGATTGGGATTTTTTAACCCCATCGCGCGTGGTCAGGAAGAGCGGCTGCGTATTGATATTGAAAAAGTGGAAGGTTGGGTCGCCAAGGGCGCTCAAGTTTCTCCTCGCGTTAAAAAGCTCATGAAAGAGTATCAGGCGGGCGCTCAAGCTACTGCCGCCTGACCAATGAGGGGGCACCTAGCGCGATCCGATGCAGGAAGCTCCGCCCCCTACTGATAATTATTTAACGCTGGCCGATGTGGTCGGCGTCTACGGCGTCAAAGGGTGGGTAAAGTTGCGCCCGCGACTCGAAGACACTGACCTGCTGACACGCCTTCCTGAACTTCATCTGCATCCACCCGCGACCAGTCCGTCTGCCAGCATGGTCGCGCAGTCAGAGCCCGTGCAGGTTGAGGCTGTTCGTCAGCAAGGTAAAAGTCTGATTGCCAAACTCGCGAGTATCGATGATCGCACCGCCGCTGAAGCGTTGAGAGGGCGCGAGATTCGCGTCCCGGCCGAGTGTTTTCCATTGCCGGGTGAGGGCGAGTTTTACTGGCGAGATCTTGTTGGTTTGGCGGTGTGGTGTCGCGAAGATGACACGCGCGTGCTACTGGGAGTCGTTGACCGGCTACTCGAAACCGGGGCAAACGATGTGCTGGTAGTGACGCCCACCGAGGAAAGTGTTGATAGCAAGGAGCATCTGGTTCCTTGGATCCCAGAAACCGTGATTCTTGATGTGGACCTGCAAGACAAAAAGATAGAGGTAAGGTGGTATGTCGACGCCTGATTGCTCCCCTCAGTTGCGGCTTGGGGTAGTGTCTCTTTTCCCGGAAATGTTTTCAGCCATCGCGCATTGGGGTGTCACCGGACGCGCGTTTGAATCCGGTCTGTGCCAGCTACACCTGCAGAATCCGCGGGAGGAGGCGTCAGATCGGCACGGCAGTGTAGATGATCGGCCCTACGGTGGTGGGCCAGGGATGGTCATGCAGGCCCCAATTCTTGCCACTGCCCTGGCTAAAGCACGCGTGGCGGTGGGTGGTAACCCAAAAGTGGTGGCGATGAGCCCACAGGGTGTGCAATTAGATGTCAACTTGGCGCAGTCTTTGGCCCGCGAGGGCCAGTTGATTGTGGTGGCGGGCCGATATGAGGGTATCGATGAGCGTTTTATGGCGCGCCATGTCGACCTGGAGGTTTCCGTGGGCGACTATGTTGTCAGTGGCGGAGAGTTGCCCGCAATGATCCTTATCGACGCCCTGATTCGTTGGCTGCCGGGCGCGCTGGGGCATGAGGCATCCGCTACCCAGGATTCCTTTTCTGAGGGTTTATTGGATTGTCCTCATTACACTCGACCCGAGGTCTATGAGGGTTTGGCAGTGCCGCCTGTGCTTTTGAGTGGTCACCATAGTGAGATTACTGGCTGGCGGCGCGCTCAGGCCCTGCGCAGAACGCTGGATCGGCGCCCGGACCTGCTTAAAATTGACGGCCTGAGTGATGCCGATCGCGCGTTGCTTAATAAGTGGGGTCTTTTACCTCAATAGAGGGGAAGACAAGCGGTAAATCAGAGGGTATCATCGCGACCCTGCCGGAATGCGGCCCCGCTGCTTGCGTATGCCAAGTAGCCAAAAGCGCGCCATTACTCGCTGGGTCGAGCTCAACAGGCGCAACGGACACAACGAATATGATATCGATCGCGAGGCTTGCGCGGCGATAGGAGACTGTCATGAGCACCAACAAGATAATCGCTGAGCTCGATGCCGAGCAGATGACCCGCGAAGTGCCGGAGTTTGCGCCCGGAGACACTGTGGTGATTCAGGTTCGCGTAAAGGAGGGAACCCGGGAGCGTCTGCAGGCCTTCGAAGGGGTTTGCATTGGCAAGCGTAATCGGGGCCTCAATTCGGCTTTCACGGTACGTAAGATTTCCCACGGCGTTGGCGTTGAGCGAACGTTCCAGACCTACAGTCCGTTGGTAGACAGTATCACGGTTAAGCGTCGTGGCGATGTGAGACAAGCCAAGCTCTACTATTTGCGTGAGCTCTCTGGTAAAGCCGCAAGAATCAAGGAAAAGCTTTCCTCCTGAGCCAAGTTGGCGCCCGATAACCTAACAGAGGGCGCCACAGTCTGTGAGGGGTTCGGCGCATCAGTCGCGCACCGTAACCGCATCCTTTACACTCTCGTTTCCAGACAGCACTGCGGGTGTCTGCATGGGTCGTGCGGGTCGTCAGGCGGCGTGCCGCGCGAGGGCGAATTCTATGATGGTGACCGCTGGGCCGCGATAGCTGCCTAAATCGGGATGCGAGGCTAATTCGGACATCACGCTAAGCCCGCTTGATTTTCTGAATCAGCAAATTGTTGTGGGAGGAATGACGAAGATGAACCCAATCATAGCCGCAGCACCGGCAGGCGTTACATTAAGACGGTGGTTTGGAGCGCTGATAGTTAAGACATTGGCCCCGATTTTATTATCCGGATCGGTGTTGGCGGACGACGCAATTGACATTCTTGCGGCCTCCTTGAGCAGTTTTGCCGGGCAGCCCGTGGGTATCGATTCGGTTAGCCCCAGCCCAGCTCCCGGTATTTCAGAAGTGCAGATCACCAATGGTCCGCTGATTTATGCGACGTCGGACGGCGCTTATTTTTTTCTGAATGGCGATTTACACCAGAGCGACGAGTTTGGTGCCATCAATCTGACGGAAGAGCGCCGTGCGGTAGCGCGCAAAGAGCAATTGGCCTCAATATCGCCCACGGATATGGTGGTTTTTAAACCTGAGGGTGAGACCCTTGATTACATCTCCGTTTTTACTGACGTTACCTGCTTTTATTGTCAGAAGCTTCATCGCGAGGTTGATCAACTGAACAGCATGGGCATTGAAGTGCGCTACCTCGCCTTTCCTCGCGGCGGTATCCCCTCCGATAGTGCCACGAAGCTCGCCACCGCCTGGTGTTCCACGGACCGCCAAACCACGCTCACTGAACTTAAGGCAGGCGTGGAAATGCCACTCAACGAATGCGCAGATAATCCCATTGCGATGCAGTATCAAATAGGGCAACAAATGGGTGTATCCGGCACGCCAGCCATTATCACCAGCGCCGGGCAAATGATACCGGGATACCGACCTGCCGCCGATTTGGCCGCGGTGCTGGGTCTCGATTGAGCATCCGCTGCAAACCGGATTGACTGTGGACACGCATTTTCAACGCATTGAGCGACTTCCTCCCTACGTTTTCAACATTATTGGCGAGTTGAAGCAAGAAGCGCGCGCCCGGGGTGAAGACATTATTGATTTCGGGATGGGCAACCCCGACCAACCTACCCCTGAGCACATTGTCGATAAATTGCGCGAGACCGCTCAGCGCGGCGATACTCACCGGTATTCGCAGTCAAAGGGTATTCCACGATTGCGCAAGGCGATTTGTGACTGGTATCAAAGCCGGTACGCAGTCACTCTGGACCCGGACAGCGAAGCGATTGTCACCTTGGGCTCAAAGGAAGGGCTCGCCCACCTAGCGTTGGCGACCACGGGTGTGGGTGATGCGATTTTGGTGCCGAACCCCAGTTATCCAGTCCATCCCTATGGTTTTGTGATTTCAGGGGCCGATTTGCGCCATGTCCCGATGCGCAGTGAGTCGGAATTCCTCGACGAGCTGGAGCAAGCCATCCGCAATACCTACCCCAAGCCCAAGATGCTGGTGCTGAATTTTCCGTCCAATCCTACGGGCCATTGTGTGGAGCTGCCGTTTTTTGAGCGAGTCGTGGAGATCGCTAAACAGCACGGTATTTGGGTCGTACATGATTTGGCTTACGCCGACCTTGTGTTTGATGGGTACACCGCGCCGAGTATTTTGCAGGTACCGGGTGCGAGAGAGATTGCAGTGGAGTTTTTCACGCTCTCAAAAAGCTACAACATGCCCGGGTGGCGAGTCGGCTTTTGCTGCGGCAACCCCGAGCTAATTGCGGCGCTGACACGTATCAAATCCTATCTTGATTACGGCATTTTTACTCCTGTGCAGGTTGCTGCCATTGCCGCCTTGGAGGGTGACCAACAATGCGTCCGGGATATTTGCGATACCTATCGGCGGAGGCGAGATGTGCTGTGTCAGGGTCTGAATGAGGCTGGTTGGCCTGTAACGCCTCCTAAAGCAACGATGTTCGTGTGGGCAGAAATCCCGGAGGCCTTTCGCCATATGGGTTCGGTAGAGTTCAGCAAATTGTTATTGCAAAGAGGTGGCGTTGCCGTCTCACCCGGCGTGGGTTTCGGAGAGTATGGTGAAGGTTTCGTGCGCTTTGGGTTGATTGAGAATGAGCACAGAACTCGGCAGGCGGTCAGAGGTATTAAGCGGGTACTTCGTCAGCGGCCACCCGTCGCAGCGGAGACATTGTCGGCATGACTGAGATAGAACCACTAAGAATCGGTGTATGTGGTGTGGGAACCGTGGGGCTTGCCACAATCAATATCCTGCAAAATCAGTCGTCCCTTGTAGCCGCGCGTTGCGGAAGGGAAGTGCGTGTGACGCATGTTGGTGCGCGTCGAGATCACCCCGACCACAACTACGGCGACGCAAAAGTCAGTCGCGACGTGATGGATGTGGCTCGGGATCCCGACGTAGATGTCGTGGTGGAGCTCATCGGTGGAACCACAGTGGCGCACGAGGTGATGAAAATCGCGATCGAGCATGGCAAGCACGTGGTGACAGCAAACAAGGCGTTGATTGCTGAGCATGGTAATCAGCTGATTGCATTGGCCGAGGCGTCGGGGGTTCAGCTGTGTTTTGAGGCGGCGGTGGCGGGAGGCATCCCGGTGATCAAAAGCGTCCGAGAGGCACTGGCTGGGAATGCAGTGAGCGAAGTGGCGGGG
>MDSV01000193.1_pt1 | contig 11306 bp, 12 predicted proteins | sample 810851 | NCBI WGS metagenome assembly MDSV01 (sample SAMN05326640, study PRJNA326480) | marine metagenome | isolation source: seawater | place: Atlantic Ocean: North East | collected 2012 | reverse complement strand
ATTTATTTTTTATTTCATTTTTTATTTTTCCTTTCTGTTCTTGTTTTTTTGAAAACATGCTTGCTTGAACTAAATAATTAGCATTATACTTTGATAAAAGCTTATATATTTGCATTGTATCAAAATTGTAGTTAATTTTTGAATTATATAGACAATTTGACAAATTTTTTTTTATCTCACTTTCCAAACTAATTAAGTTTTTTATTTCTTTAATAACAATATTATGTAATTTAAATTTTTTTGTTTTGTAATTTCGCTTAACTAATTGATTTAAATACCAAATTTCTACTTTAATTTTGTTCTTTTGATATCTACCAATCCCAAATTGAACAAAATCTCTCTTTTCTAAATAACGACTACATAGAAAAATAATCTTGTTCATAACTTTGTTAAAATTAATAATTTATAGAAATAGTTTTGCAATTTTTAAATCTATAATTTCATCAATATCAACTGAGGGATATTGAGATAATTTGAATAATTTTGTCTTATTTTTGACTACAAATGAATTATATTTCTTCAGAAAAGAAACTTTTGATAAGTAGATAGATCCATCAATAAAAAAATAATTATTTGGATAGTCTTGCCTTCTTGTAATTTTTTTTTTACTAGATTGTAAATATTCCCATTTTTGTTCATTAGATTTAATACATTCATATGGATGCTCTTTCATTTTAGTAACGCTCACAATCGAATTGATATTTTTTCTTTTAAAAGAATCTATAATTTTGTTTACTTCATTTATCTTCCGTATAGGCGACGTTGGATTAAGGAGCATGACTGCATCAAATTTTAAATTTTTATTTTTCTTTAGCCACTTCAAAGCATGGAAAATAGCATTCAAAACATAGCTTTTATCTGTCGCTAATTTTTTAGGTCTTATATATTCGTTTTTAAACCCAATCTTTTCACAATAATCTTTAATTTTTTTGTTATCAGTTGACACAAATGGAAAAGCTTTACTTTTTATTTTTTTAACGGTCTGCAAGGTATAATAAATTAATGGTTTATCTCCTAACTTTACCAAATTTTTTTTCTTTATTCCTTTGGAACCTCCGCGCGCAGGAACAAATGCAAGAATCTTCATTATATATTTTTTAAGCTTTTCCCTAACTGTAAATAATCATTTAATGATTTTTTAAGCCATACTGGAATGGCTATTGCCGTCTCGAGTTTTTCTTTTGTTTTTTTTGATCTACTAACTTGTTTTTTGCTTAAAATGTGATTCCAGTATGCAGAACAGTGCCATTCTATAGCGTCTGGCAAATTTTTTGTTCCAAACCCTTTGCTTTTAAGATGGTTTACAATTTTGTTTCTTAAATTTTTATTTTTTACAATTAAAATTAAAGTGTCATAAATTATATTGCTTCCTTTTGGAATTTTTCTTAATAGAAATTTATTATTTAATCCTTTTAATAAAGCATTATATCTTTTTTTATTTTCTTTGATTATAAAGTTAAGCTTATTTAGTTGAACTTTACCAATCGCTCCTTGTAATTCTGTCATTCTATAATTAAAACCATAAATTTTTCTTGTATCTTTACCTCTTGGGAGCTTTGGATTATTTTCATGACCATGATCATGATATTCTCTACAGTATTTATCTATCTTATAATCATTCGTTATAATCATCCCCCCTTCTCCTGTGGTTATAACTTTGCCAAAATCGAAACTTAAAGCTCCAGCGTGTCCTATTGTTCCAAGAAATTTTCCATTATATTTGGCTCCTACAGACTCGCAATTATCTTCTAAAACTTTTATTTTTTTATTTTTTGCAAGTTGCATTAATGAATTCATTTCCGCAGGCACTCCAAGCATATGAACAGGTAAAATAACTTTTGTTTTTGATGTAATAAGTTTTTCAGTATCTTCAACACTCATATTTAATGAGTCGTCAACATTAGCAATTATAGGTATAGCCCCAACATCAACAATAGCCTCTACTGTTGCAATAAAATTAAAGGCTTGTGTGATTACTTCATCTCCCGGTTTAACTCCCATTGCTTTTAATGCAATTTTAATTGAAGCCGTGCCTGATGATACGGCTAAACTATGTCTGCAATTAAAACGCTTGCAAAATATTTTTTCAAATTGGCGTATGTGAAAATTTTTTCTAAGAGCTTCAAAACCATGAGCAAATAAAACTCCACCCTCGCTGAAAACTTTATTAACTGCTCTTTTTTCTTCCTTTCCTATAATTTCAAATCCTGGCATAATTTAAATTCTATCTATTTTTTTTACTAAAAAATAACTTTAACTTCCTACAAATAAACTTTATTTCATTTTCTTTTAAATTGGTTGAACTTGGTAAATGAATTGAATTTCTAGATATGTTTATTGAATTTTTAAAATCTTTATCTTTAAAATTTTTTTTAAAATGATAGGCTTGATGCACAGGGTTTATCATTGGTCTTGCATCAACGCCAGATTTAATTAAAAATTTAATAAGACTATTTCTTAGATTTTTCTTTAGTATTGTAATTGTGGTTAACCAATGAACTGGTAAACACCAATTCTCAAAAGATCTAATTTTTACTTCATCTATTTGTGATAAATATTTTTTATATAAATCTAATTGTGTATTTCTTTTTTTTATGATTTTATCAAAAATTTCTATTTGAGATAATCCAATAGCAGCCTGCATATTGGTCATTCTATAATTATATCCTAAATCTACATGCAGATATCTTTGTTTTTTTGACATGCCATGATCTCTGAGTATGGCACATTTTTCAGCCACTTTTTTTGAATTAGTTAGTATAGCCCCGCCTTCACCTGTTGTAATTATTTTGTTTGCATAAAAACTTAAAGTTGTTACATCACCAATTGTTCCTAATTTTTTACCTTTGTATTTTCCTCCAATACTTTCGGCATTATCTTCTATAATTTTTAATTTATATTTTTTTGCTATTTTCATTATTGGATCCATATCAGCTGCATGACCCATCTGATGAACTACCATAATTGCTTTTGTTTTTTTTGTTATTTTTTTTTCTATTAATGTATGATCTATAGCAAATGTTTTTGGTTCTACATCTACTAGTTTAAGTGTGGCCCCCGATAAAACTATCATATTAGCTGGAGCAATAAAGGTTAGATCAGGACAAATAACTTCATCTCCCTTTCCAATGCCTAGTGATTTTATTGCAAGGTGTAAAGCAGATGTACATCCTGATGTAACAATACAATACTTAACTTTGTGAATTTTTGCTAAAGATTTTTCAAATTCATTTATGTATTTTCCTTGGCTAGAAATCCAATTAGTTCGCAAACAATTCGACACGTACTTTTTTGCTTTTTTAGTAATATAGGGACTAGATATTGGTATCATGTATATTTAAATAATTATTTTTTCTTTCTTTTGTTAAGATAAATACTTAATTTTTTTCTATAGTCATTCCACCCTTTAATATTTCGTTTTGCTTTTTTTGATTTCATTGAAAAGTTAAAAGCACCCCTATTTATATTACTTTTATTTTCTTTACTACCGTGTATCACTAAAGGATTGTGAATAATGCAGTCTCCTTTTTTTACTTCTACATAATGTTTTTTATATTTTCTTTTAATTTTATTAATATATTTCTGCTGTATACATAAAGAAGCTCCAAGGTTTCCTTCTGGGTTATGCGGTAAAAGCTTACCTTTATGTGATCCCGCATAATAATATAGTGAAGAATTTTTTTTGGTAACAGATGTTGTTGGAACCCAGCATGTTATTGCTTCATGGGGTTTTAAGTTAAAAAAAGCATTATCTTGATGTGGTTTTGTTGCAATCCCAACTCTTTTAGGCTTTAAAAAGTATGATGAATTAAACCATTTTTTTTCAAATGATCCAAAAATTTCATAAAATACTTTATGTATTTCCGTGTGGGCAAAAAATCTCTTATGATATGGCATATAATTTGAAATATTGTGAACACTACTCAGTTTTTTATTTTTAAGGTAATGAATGTTTTCTATTTTATTTCCTATTGATCCTTTCTTTATCATTTTGTGTACTTGTTTTTGAATATCGTTAATTAATTTTTTTGGAATAGATTTTTTTATTACTGCATAGCCGTTAGTATTAAAGAAAATTTTAATTTTTTTTATTTCTTTTTGTTTAAGCATAATTTAAAAAAAATGAATAACTTTTTTTATCTGTTCAATATTAGTATTTCTAAACTCTAATATTTTATATACTTTTAAAAAGTAGGGATCATTAATTATTTTCCAGTACCACTTACCTTTTTTTAATGGCAAATGTTGGTCTTCTATTCCGTTATTATGACTTAATTCCATGGCTACAATATAAGGTTTGATTAAGTTAATAAATTTAGTTTTTGAAAAATTAAAAGCTTTAGATGCAAGATTTAAATGACCAATATTAAGATTTATTCCTAACTCTTGTGGTTTAAAATACTTTAAAAGTTTTTCATACTCTTCAGGTTTTTGCATTAATAAAACATTTTTCTTTTTATAAGACCCTTCAGTTTCAATGGCTATTTTCACCTTCTTTTTCCTAGCAAAATCTACTATTTTTTTTAAAGAACTGAGCATATGATTAAAAGCTAAATTATAGTTTTTGCTAACTTTTTTATTTTTCCAAATAAAATCATAATTATTTTTAGAATTACTAGTTCCGGCTGGCTCATAAATAAAACCTGGGTGAAAAGTATAAACTTTTGCACCTATTTTTTTATAAAACTCAATTGATTTTTTTATTTGTTGTAAACTTTTATTTCTTATGCTTTTATTAAGTGAAGCAATATTAATAACAAAATCTTTTTTAGGTGTTGGAAAATAGTTGTGAATTAAAAAATTAAATTTATAATTTTTAATATAATTAAAATTTTTTTCATAAATATGGTTAGAGCCTAATTCTACATTTTTAATACCTGATGATTTTAGCGTATCTAATGCTATTTTTATTTTTTGACCGTTTTCAATAAAAGTTGTTGAAACGTAAATTTTACTCATAATCTTTAAACATATTCTTTTTTAAAACAGTATTTTTTTCAATATCTATGTTTGAAATTTTTCCAACTATATTGTCTATTTCTGAAGGATTAATACCCGTACCTGGTCTCTTACTAGTTATTAAATTGTAACTTATTTTAGTTCCTTTAGAGATTTTGTTCCTAGCTACTAGACTCTTTTTAAGCTTATTTTTATTTTCAACTTCACATTTTAATACTTTTTTTTCAAATACCCCCAAAGAAGCTTCTGTTTGCCTAATAAGTTTTATAGTTTTTTTTAATTCATCAGGGTCTAATGACATTCTGTGATCGGGTCCATCTAACTTTTTATCTAAAGTGAAATGTTTTTCATATACAGATATTCCTATTGCAGAAGCGGCGACAGGATTAATAAATTTTTCCGTATGGTCTGAATACCCAAATAAACACTTATTTTTGAATAATTTTTTATATTTTTTAATTATATTCAAGTTTGAGTCTTGAAGTTCAGTGGGGTAGCTTCCAGTGCATTGCATTAAAACAATTTCCTTTGCTCCAACTTTTGAAAGAAAATTCATTGATGTACAAACTTCTTCTTCTGAAGACATTGCAGTAGATAAAATAATAGGTTTATTTTTTTTTGCTATATATTTTAATAATTGATGATTATTATTATCAGATGAAGCTATTTTAAACGCCGGAATACCAAAATTATCGAGTAAATCAGAGCTTTTTTCATCATAAGGAGTGCTTAAGAAAATAATTTTTTTCTTTTTGCAGTATTCAATTAAATCACTATGCATTTTTTTTGACATTTCTTGTGTCTTTAATAATTCTGTCCAAGATTGTTTATTATCTTCACCTGTAGTTTCAATATGATATGTGGATTTAGGAGCGTTTGGTAAAATTATTTCTTCGGTAACAAAACTTTGAAACTTTACGGCGTCAGCACCTGAATCTTTTGCAATATCAATTAATTTTTTTGCTTTTTCTAGTGAACCATTATGGTTTACACCAGCTTCAGCAATAAAAAAGATAGGATAATTTTCTCCTATCATTTTATCAGCAATTTTAAATATCATTTTTAATTATAAATAATTATCGTAGAGATTTCTTTGCTTAATTTTTTTAGCTGGAACTCCATAATAAAGTGTATTGGAGTTACAATTTTTGTTTACAAAAGATTGACCTCCTACAACAGTGTTATTACCTATAGAAACGTTATGCTTTATTGTACATCCAATACCAAGAAAGCTAAGTTTTCCCACTTTAACATTACCCCCAGTGGCTACACCCGGTCCAGTGCTTGAATAATCTAAAAATATATTATCATGATCTAGATGTGTTCCCGTGTTTATGGAAACATGATTATCTATTTTTGCATCAGAACAAATTATTGAGCCAGCAAGAAACATATTTCCAGAACCAATCTTGGCTGTATTAGAAATAATTGCTGATGGGTGAATAATGTTGGACCATTTAAAATGCTTATTTAATTTGTTTACTTCAGAAACTACTTCTTTTCTTGTTATGTTTGACCCTATAGCAACTACCCCCATGATGTTATTTAAACTTTGACCTTTGACGATTTTATTTAAATTGCTAATTGTGCCTAAATATTTCATTTTTTTAGTTAAGGCAGAGTTATAATTTTTTTTATCAATAAAACCTACTACTTTAAAATTTTTTATTAATTTAATGCAATCTTGAACAATTTTAGCATGTCCGCCGCCACCAAAAATTATTATTTTTTTCATTTTTATATTTGTTATACTTAATTTGCTCTTATTTTAACATATTCCATAAAAGCGCTGTTCCCTTTTTTAAATTTTTATTAACTTTACGACCCATTATTTCGTCAAAATATTTTGGGGCCAATCCTTTTCCTGGACGAATTATACGAATATTCTCTTTCGAAAGTTTTTCTCCTGAAACAATATCATTAACAACATAAATAGATCTTCTTAGGTTTAGCCCATTTTTTTCAGATTCAGTTGGTCCATAAAATATTTCTCCTAACGATTGCCATGCACGAGCAGATTCTTCAACCAACATTTTCATTTCTTTAGGCTCTATAGAAAAACTTGAATCAACACCTCCATCATTACGATCTAGGGTAAAATGTTTTTCAATAATAGTTGCTCCATGTGAAATTGCAGCCAATGATGCGCCTATTCCTATAGTGTGATCGGACAAACCGACTTCACAATTAAAATTTTTTCTTAAATCAGGAATTGTCAAAATATTACTATTAAGAGGTGGTGCTGGATAAGCGCTAGTACATTTTAAAAGTGCATACTGTTTGCATCTTCCAATCTTCAATGTTTGTACAGCTTCTTTAATTTCTTCTTTGGTTGCTAGACCTGTTGAAAGTATGACTGGTTTTCCTGTTTGGGCAACTTTTTTTATAAGAGGCAAATGAACATTTTCGAATGAAGATATTTTGTATGCAGGAACATTTACTTTTTCTAAAAAATCTACTGCAGTCTCATCGAATGGAGTACTAAAGCAAAGCATACCTAATTCATTTGATTTTTTTATAATTTTTTCTTGCCACTCCCAAGGAGTATATGCCTGTTTGTACAATTCGTATAAATTTTTTCCCTTCCACAAACTTTTTTTATCATCAATAAAAAAATCACGATTTTGTGAATTGATTGTTATGGTATCAGCGGTATAAGTCTGAAGTTTCAACATATGAACACCTGAATCTGCTGCTGCTTCAACAATTTTAAGAGCACGCTCTAATGATTGATTATGATTGCCTGACATCTCGGCAATAATAAATGGTTTATTTTTTTGTGAAATTTTATAATTTCCTATGATCATTTTTAAATAATATTTATATACATTTGTGTATATAAATTTTTTTTTTTCCTTGGGAGTTATTGAGTATAAATCCTGCTCTAAGTAACGATTTTATTGATATCGCGTTTTTAGACAAAGTTTGAGCATAAATTGTTGCTTTAGCAAATCTTCTACATATTTTTTTTTTAGCTTTGATGAGCATAATACTTGCTAGTTTTTTTCCCCTATATTTTTTAGAAATTAAATAGCTTAAAATTATTTTTTTTCCCTTAATATTAAATCTAACTAAACCGCAGGGTTTTTTATCCAATAAAAAAATCCACATATAGTTTTTTTTATCAGATATTTTATCCTTAAAAAAAATTTTATGTTCACCAAATGAAATAGGTTTTTTATTAAATGACCATAGACGGGTTTTTTTTTCATTTCTCCATCTAAATAATAATTTTTCATCACTTTTATTAACTTTTCTAAAAGAAAATCTCACCTGTAAAATTATTTTTTACCCAATTGTTTTAATAAGTTTGATATTGTTTTGTCTTGAGAATTTATCTTTTTTACAAGTTTTCTTGCTTCATCAGGTGAGTGGCGAAAACCAAGTCTTAGTACATCCATCCAGTTAACATTATTTTTTGATCTTACCTTTTCAATTTTTTTAATTATTTTGAAATAATCTTTAGTTTTTCTTTTTTTCATAATTTTATATTATTACCTTTTTTTTTTAATAAACGAAAAATAATTTCTGCTTTTTTCCAATCATCCATAACATCTATATCTTGAACTCTCCAGCGAGGCAACAATGCTATTTTAGATTTTTTACTAAAAATTTTTTTTTTTGAAAGCCAGGTTTTGGCTGTCGCCCAATAAAACTGTCCAGCATCATGATAAGCTTGTTCAAGATCTTGCGATCTTTTATTAATTTTTTTCGAAAAAACTACTTTTAACTTTTCTTTTTTATTTTTAGTAAAAGATCTATAAATAGATGGTCCAAAAGTTGTTGCTGAAAAAATATACTCCCATTTTTTTGATCTCAAATCTTTTAATGAATTTATTAAGTCCTTTTTTTGTAATAGTGGGGCCGTAGGATAAATGCAGCATACTTCAAATGGCTTATATCCTTTGCTTTGCAACCAGGATACTGCGTGAGCAACTACATCTAATGTTCCTACTTTATCATTACCCAATTTATTTGGTCTAATAAATGGTACCTCTGCTTTATATTTTTTTGCGATTAGGCTTATACTTTTATCATCAGTTGAAACAATAATTTTATCAAAAATTTTAGACTTTTTAACTATATCTATTGTCCAGCCAATAATTGGTTTACCACAAAAAAATTTGATATTTTTTTTGGGAATTCGTCTGCTACCACCTCTAGCAGGAATAATTGCTACCTTCATATATATTTTTTACAAAATTCTTTTATATAACCTGCAACTTTTTTTACTTCGGATTCCCTTAAAGAGTAGAAAATTGGTAATGATATTTCTTTGTTATAAAATTTTTCTGACACAGGATAATCTCCCTTTTTAAAATTATATTTTTTCTTATAATATGGTTGTAAATGGATAGGAATATAATGCACTTGAGGATTAATTTTTTTTTTATAAAGTTCTTCAAACAATCTTTTCTTTTGATCTTTTTTGGTAAAATTAATTTGTAAAGGATATAGGTGATAAGCATGACCATAATTTTTTTTTACATGTGGAATAATAAATGCACTATTATTTTTGAAACACGCGTCGTAAATTTTTGCTATTTTTTTTCTCTTTTTTATAAATTGATTTAATTTTTTTAACTGACTTATTCCTAATGCGCATTGAAAATCTGTAATTCTATAATTATAACCCAATTCTTTCATTTCATAATACCAAGGCCCATCATTTTTATTCATTTCTTCAGGATTTTTAGTAATTCCGTGTGAACGAAGAGTGCGTACTTTTTTATCAATCAATTTACTATTTGTTAAAATCGATCCACCTTCTCCCGTTGTAATATTTTTTACTGGGTGATAACTATGAGTTACAATATCAGCAAATTTTAATGCATATTTAGTATCTTTTTTGAAGCTTGCTCCTATCGCATGACAATTATCATTTACAAGTTTTATATTATATTTATTTGAAATTTTTTTTAATGATACCCAATCACAGGGATGTCCTGCATAATCTGTCGCAACTATAGCTACTACATTTTTGTTATTCTTTTTTAATAAATTTATTTTTTTTTCAACTTGAAAAACATCAATTGTGTATGTAATTGGATTTACATCAACAAAAGAAGGGGTTGCTCCAGCATAGATTATACTATTACTGCTCGCAATAAATGATAGGGATGATGTTATTACTATATCCCCCTTTTTCCAACCTAAAGATAAGCCAGCTAAATGTAATGCGGCCGTGCCATTAGAAACAGCACAACAATAATTAGCACCAAACTTTTTTTTAAGAGCTAATTCAAATTTTTTGACATTGGGTCCTTGTGTGATCCAATTGCTACTTAGTATTTTTGAAACTGATAATATGTCTTTTTTATCTAAAAACTGTCTTCCATAACTGATCATAATATTTTTTTACTACCAGGAACATTTTTTATAATAAGATCTCTAATTTGTTTTACTGAAAGATAGTTTTTATTGGTTAAACTATTATATGAAAAACCTATTTTACACTTTTTACCTGATTTTAAGAATAACTTTTTCTTTTTTTCATCCACAAACTGATTATTAGGAATAATTGAATAATACTTATCGAACTCAACTGTATTTATTGAGTCTGACTTTGTAATCATTTCTTCATGGATTTTTTCTCCAGGTCGAATACCAATAAATTCTATCTTTGCTTTTGGATCTATTGCCTTTACTACATCAACAACTTTATATGAAGGTATTTTGGGAACAAAAATTTCACCACCATTCATATTTTTTATACATTTTATCACAAAACTTACACCTTCTTCTAAAGTAATATTAAATCTTGTCATGTCTTTATGAGTAAGAGTTAATTTTCCTCTTTTTTTTTGTTCTAAAAATACAGGAACTACTGATCCTCGACTTCCCATTACATTTCCATATCTAACTACAGAAAAACAAAGATTTTGTTGGCCTATATGATTGTTAGCAGCTACAAAAAGTTTGTCAGAAGCTAATTTTGAAGCTCCATACAAATTAATAGGTGCTGCAGCTTTATCTGTGCTTAGCGCAATAACTTTTTTTACACCTGAATAAATTGAAGCATCTATAACGTTTTGCGCTCCTATAATATTAGTTTTTATAACTTCAAAAGGATTATACTCTCCAACTGTAACCTGCTTTAAAGCAGCCGCGTGTATAACTATATCAACATCTTCCATAGCAACTTTAAGTCTTTCAGCATCTCTTACATCTCCAATAAAATACCTAAAAGGAGTTTTATTTTTAAAAGGCCATTCCTTTTGCATTTCAAACTGCTTTAATTCATCTCTACTATAAATAATAATCTTTTTAGGTTTGTATTTATTAGAAATGGTTTGAACAAATTTTTTACCAAAAGATCCTGTTCCGCCAGTTACTAGTATTGTTTT
>MDSV01138246.1_pt1 | contig 11308 bp, 9 predicted proteins | sample 810851 | NCBI WGS metagenome assembly MDSV01 (sample SAMN05326640, study PRJNA326480) | marine metagenome | isolation source: seawater | place: Atlantic Ocean: North East | collected 2012 | reverse complement strand
TTCTCTATAATTCACTGTAACCCAGTGAGCATAAACCTTGGCAACGCCATAAGGGCTTCTTGGATAAAAAGGTGTTTTTTCATTTTGAGGGATTGTTTGAACTTTTCCAAACATTTCTGAAGTTCCTGCTTGATAAAATTTTGTTTTCTTTTCTAGTTTGTTGCTTCTAATTGACTCTAAAATTCTTAATGCACCGATTGCATCTGCGTTAGCAGTATATTCAGGAACTTCAAAAGAAACTGCGACATGTGATTGTGCTGCAAGATTATAAATTTCATTTGGTTTTATTTTGTTAATTAGTGATGATACAGAAAAACTATCCGTTACATCTCCAAAGTGTAGATAAAAACTTTTATTTTTTTCATACGGATCTTGATACAAATGGTCTATTCTACCAGTATTGAAAGATGATGATCTTCTTTTTACTCCATGGACTTCATATTTTTTTTTTAATAAAAATTCTGCTAAATAAGATCCATCTTGACCTGTTACACCAAAAATAATTGCTTTTTTTTTCATAATTATTGTTAATTATTAAATCATTTTTTGAAAAATTTATACTTTAATAAAACAATAATAGCATCTACTGCATCTTTAAATTTAATTTTTTTGCCATCTTTGTAACTCCTTCCATTATATGAAATAGGAATTTCTTTAATTTTATACTTCATGTTTGAAAGTTTTGTTGTAACCTCTGGACAAAATGCAAAGCCTTTTTCCTGCAAATTAATTTGTTTAAACAAATTTGATCTAAAAACTTTATAACAAGTATGAGCATCTGTTAAATTCTGATCATTTATTATATTAGAAAAAATTGTGAGCAAGTGATTTGCAAAGATTCTGAAAATAGATGTAAAATTTTTTAAATGATATCTTTTTTTACCTAAGACTCTTGAACCATAAACAACATTAAAACCCTGGTTTAACAGTGGTTCTAACAAGTTTTTATAATCTTTTGGACTATATTCTAAATCTGCATCTTGAATTATTGTAAATTCACCTTCTATAAAATTTTGAGCTATTTTGATTGAGTATCCTTTACCAAAATTTTTTTCATTATATATGACTTTATTAACTTTTTTATATAATTTTTGCTTAATTAATTCTCTAGTACCGTCAGTTGAGAAATCATCCACAAGGATAATTTGTTTTTCAATAAAGTTAATTTTATTTACTTCATCTAATATTTTATCAATTGTATTAATTTCATTTAATACTGGAATTATAATAGTAAGCATTTAATTATTAGCTATATTACATTTTAATATGATTGAAATTATTTTATTCACATTTATTTCAAATGTATTCTTTTATTCATATGGGAATTTGATTAAATTTGAAAATTTTTCAAATAAAATTAAAAATATAAACGACAGGTCAATAATTGGATGTATAATTATTTCCTTTCTTGCATTAGTTGCAAACTTTTTTATACCTTTAGCTCCTTCATTTAACTCCTTTTTTTTAATTGTGGGAGTATTTATTTTCTTAGTTTTTAGATTTAAAAAATTTACAAAAAAAGAGTTTGTATATTTAATATTATCATCATTAATTTCATCAAGCTTATTAATTTATAGCAATATTAATAGACCGGATGCAGGATTATATCATTTACCATATATAAATATTTTAAATGAATATAAAATTATCTTTGGGTTAAATAATATCCATTTTAGATTTGGGACAATTTCAATTATTCAATATCTTTCAGCAATTAATAATAACTATTTTTTTAAAGATTTGGGTATATTAATTCCACTAGCCAGTCTAGTTTCTTTCTTTATAATTTATTTTTTTAATAATGTACTTTACATATTAAAAAATAAAAAAAATATTTCTTTAGAAAATATATTCTCTTTATTTATTTTAATATTTTTAGCTTATAAAATTAATAGATATAGTTCGTTTGGAAATGATGCTGTCGCACATTTATCTTTTTTTTATTTAATTTCTAAAATGTTATCTAATACAACAAACAACCTTAAATTCATAAGTTTAATATCTATTTTTGCATTTTTAAATAAATCTATGATGATTATAGCACTCTTTATACCTGTCATAATTTTTTTAAAAGATTTTAAAATTAAAAACTTTAAATTAGCTTATTCATTTGCAGGAATTTTTATATGTTTTTGGCTTTTAAAAAATATAATTATAACAGGTTGTGTTGTTTATCCAATTAAACAAACCTGTTTAGAAAATCTAAAATGGACTGACATTGAAGAAGTTGAAATTCAAAATATTTCTGGAGAAGCATGGTCAAAAGATTGGCCAAATCGTTTTGATAAATCAAAGACAATGGAAGAATATATAAAACATTTTAATTGGTTAGATACATGGGTTAATAACCATGGAAAGATTTTTTTTAAGATTATAGTACCTTATTTATTTGTAATAATTTCTTTAAGTTTTCTTTTAAAAGCAAAAACCAATAAAACTAAAAAAATTTTATTTTATGAAAATAAATATTTAAAATTACTAATATTTGTATCTTTAATCGGTACTATTCTATTTCTAATTAAATTTCCACTTTACAGATATGGATACTCATATTTAGTTTCATCAATAGTATTAATTTTAATTTATTTTATTAAAGAATATAATTACAAAAATTTACTTAGAATATCTAAATTCACTTTTTTTATTTGTTTAATAATTTTTTCAGGGAAACAACTGGTAAGATATATAAATAATTATAATTCAGATTTTATATGGCCAAAAATATATTCTTTTGAAAATAATGAAAAAATTAGAACAGAAAAAATTATATTGGATGAGGATTTTTCGGTATATTTGTCTAATCATTTGTGCATGTACAACAAAGCTCCTTGTACAAACTATAAATTAAAAAAATTAAAAGTAGAAAAAATTTCTACCTATTATTTTTTGAATTTAAAAAAAAACTAACCATAATCAAGAAGTCTTAAAAATCTTTCAAGTGACATATTTCTTCTTATTTTAAGGTTTACAAAATATGGATTAGGAATGTTTTTTAAAATATATTTTTCTGTATTTTTAATTATGTCATTCTGTTGAGTAAATTTTAGACCAAAATACTCTAATAATTTTAATGCGAGCGAATTTTTATTATTTTCATGAATTATTTTTCTAAAAGAAATTGGTTTAATCTTTGACTTATTGTCCACAAGATTTAATAAGCTTTTATATAAAAACACTACTCTACTGAATGATATTTTTGATGGAATAAAAGTGGTTATTAATAACAATTCATTACATTTTGATTCTAATAATAAAATAAAGTTAAAGTATTCTATTATATATTTTTTAAATTCTGGAAATAACACTTTAATTTTATCGTGATGAAATCCTGATATTACTATGATATCATAATAGCTAATTTCTTTCATTAACCATGCTTCTCTAAAATTCAAAAATGTAATTGATTCTAAATTAAATTTTTTTGAAAAAGTATCTTTAATACTATAACTTGAGCCAATAATTAAAACTTTACTCATAAATAAACATATACCATGAAAATTACAAAACATTCAATTTTGGGTAGTGGGTTAAGCGCTTTAATTAAATATCAATTAGATCCAAAATCACTTATTTACTCATTAAATGAAAATAAAATAATTAAAAGCACAAGATTTTATGAAAAATTAATAATTGGAGGCAACTCAAATATTTGGGGTGGATATATAAACTTTAAAATATATTCAAATTTTTTAAAAAATAAAAAATTTAGAAAATTTAATGAAAAACAAAATATTTTTAAATTAAGAAAATTATTTGATAATAAAAAATTTAATAATACATACTACATTTCACATTTTTTAAATAAAAAAATTTTAAGAATAAATAAAAATTTTTTTAAAAATTCAATATTTTCAAAAGAGATTTGTAAAATCTCAATTAAACAAAATAAAATTATTCTATATTCAAAAAATAAAAAAATGTTTACAAAAAAATTAAGTTTGTGTATTGGAAATTTAAGTTTAATAAAACTGTTGCATAATTCTAATATGATAAGTTTAAAGGATAATATAACTTATTTTGATGGAAAAGTAAGTTATGGATTAAATTTTTTCATTAACTTAAAAAAAAACTATTACATACCAATGACTGTAATGGAAATAATTGATAAATTATTATTTGGAAAAACAATTGAATATAAAAAAACTATCAACAAAACCTTATTTGTACAAAAATTTTCAAAAAAATATAAAAAATATTCATATACAGTTGAAGAAATTTTAAATTTTAAAAGCAATTACTTTAGGTATTTTTTAAGTAATCATCCTACTAATTTAAGAATCAATAACATTCCAATAAATATTTATTTGAAAAAATATAGTAAGGATTTATCTGTTTATAATAGTGGTAATATCAAAAAATATATACCTGGACCAATATGTCAAAATTTAATTTTTAATGCTTTAAAAAAATGAAATTAATTAGATGTTTGAATAAAAATATTAAAGATTTAAATTTTGCAGAAAAAAATATTATTTTTTTTTCATTTATAATACTCACAATATCAACGAGTTTTATATTTTGCTTGTATTTTATTAATCAGTTTCCTCAACTAGTTACTCCTAATAACAATATAATTATTGAAAAAATTCCTTTTGGATACGGAAATCTATTAAATAATATTTTTGAAAATAATAAATACATAAATTCTGAAACTTTTGAATTCTATAAAAATGGAAATTTTATAAGTGTGATTAATATTGAATTCTCACTTAAAAAATTGCCATTTTATACTTTTTGTTTATTTTTATTATTATCAATTTCTAAAAATATTTTTTTTATTGTAATAACCAAAAATTTAATTTTTTTTAATATTTTTTTTTTTACAGCTTATTTTTCTTTTAAATCTTTAAATTTTAAAGTTTCAAAATTAGCAATTCTATTAATCTTTTTTCTTTTTATACCTTATAATTTAAAAACTATATCTGAGATTTCCTTTGCTGACTCAGTATCAGCAATTCTATTAGCGAGTTTATTTTTAATATCCACCTCAAAAATAAAATCAAAATTTATTATTACTGGTATTTATTTGTATTTTTTGTACCTAACCAAAGAGTCAATGTTTGCTATATGTGTTGTTTTTCCTTTGTTGATAATAATAACGGAGTATAGGAAATTTCAAAAAAAAACATTTATTCCGTTATTTTTTGTGATTTGTGCTATCTTTACATGGGGCCTTTATGGAATAAGTAAAACTGGATCCTTTCCCTTTGGTGCAAGCTTATCTACATGGAAGTCGTATGATATGTCTAAAGCTTTGGATGAAAAATTTTCTACTTTCTATCCTAAATATTCTACAGACTTCATAGACACAAATAAAATTGATGAAAAAATATTTAATGAATGGGATTTTTATAAATATTATAAATTAAAAAATTTTAATATCATTATAAATAAGCCAAAAGTAATTCTAAAAAATACTTTTTTAAAAATAAAATTTATACTATTAAATATAACCCCCGACGGTTATCAATATAAGGCAAAAATTAACTCAGATATTTTATTTATTTTATCTAGTGTGATTAATAAATTTATTTTCTATTGTGCATTATTGCTATTTTTATTTTTTTTAATTTATAAAAAATTTAATCAAGAAAATTTTGTAATTTACTATTTTGTATTAATTGGTTTGAACCTTGTTCCACATATTGTTGGTTGGGCTACATCAAAACATCTCATTGGTATATATATAATCTCTTTTATTTTTATTCTTTTGTCTTTTAAAAAAAATTACTTTTTTAAACTAAATAATAACTGATTTACAAAGATTTTTACTATTCTCAAATTTAGTTTAGAAGTTCCAGATTTTCTCTTTTGAAAATTTATTTGTACATCACACATTTTCAAATTCTCTTGACTATTATATAATATATCAAACAGTATTTTATATCCTTTTAAAAAATAATTTTTTTTATTCTGTAAAATAATTTTTTTTTTACACATAAAAAAACCCGAAAGTGGATCAGTTGTTTTCTTTTGAAATAATAAATTGATTATAGTTATAAAAAAAAGGGAAAATAAGGATCTGAAAAACCCTAGATTACCAGAATACTTAGTATTTAAAAATCTACTTCCAACAACTAAATCTAATTTTTTTTTAAATATAATTTTATTCATTAAATTTGCATTCTGAATGTCATGTTGTAAGTCACAGTCTAAAACTAAAATATGATTATATAATGACTTTTCTATACCAGTCATAACAGATCTTGAGAGATCTCTTGTTTTATTCTTTCTCAAAATAAATTTAATATTTTTATATTTAATTTTTTTTATTATTTTTTTTGTATCATCCCAAGAATTATCATCTACAAAAATTAACTCGTATTTAAAATTTATTTTTTTTAAATTTTTTATAAACTTTTCAATATTTTTAGATTCATTTAAAGTAGGTACAATTATAGAAATCATAATTAATTTATATATATTGTTATAATGTAATAATATAAAAAATAATTATTTTATGACTATTCTTTTTCCATTCTTTATTTTATCCATCTTGAGTTACTTTATCGGGTTTAAATACAAAATATCATCAGCTAGAGCTTACTTAATTACCTCTTTTTCAATTATATTATTGTTAATTTTTTTTGGAAAATTTGGTTATATTGATCTTTTTAATGAGCTTATAAGATATTTTGCAATTTCATTACTTATTTATTTAATTTGGAAAAAAAAATTTGACTCTGAATATATTAAAAATTTAATTTTTTTTTTTATTATTTATCTTTTTCTAATATTTATTTGTAAAGACTTATTTTATTATAAATACGATGAATTTTCTGAGTATGGAATAACCACTAAACTTATATTTACTGAGAATAATTTACCATCAAATATAGACTATTTACAAAAAGGCTCTCATCATAAAATAAATTTTATTTCTTACTTTCACTATTTTTTTTTAAAAAATTCCTCAGAATTATTTCAAGAAAGTACAACTTACCTTGCACATTCTTTTTTCATAATAATAATTCTATTTAATATTCTTAATTATATTAAAATTCAAAATATAAAGAAATTTTTTATTTTTTTATTATTTTATTTTTTAATTTATACTTTGGGTCCTGGTTTCGATAGGCTTTACTTAGATACAATTGTAGGATTAATTATCGCATTATTTCTTCTAACCTCTTTTAAAAAAAATAAATACAAGTCAGATTATTTATTAATTTTTTTGTTAACTTTAATTCTGCCAATTATAAAACCAAACGGAATATTAATAGTTATTGGTCTAAGTTCTATAATTTTAATTGAAAATGTATTTAAAAAAAAATTCACTGTAATTGGGATTATGTTGATAAGTTTATTATCTCATCATTTAGTTAGTGAATTTTATTTTAGTGATTTAAATTTAAAATATAAAACAGATAAAGTTCATGATATTCATGAAAGTTCAGCTTTTAATTTAACCCAAGCTCATCAGATAAACCACTTTCGAAAAAATATAAAATTATATGATTTAAATGCTGAATTTATTTATAAATTTTCAAATAAACAATTAGATAATCTGTTAAAAAATGGGATTTATCATTCTAAGACTTTTTTAATATTTAATAAAATATTTTCTAAAATCGATTTAAATTTACAATTAGTAGAAATACCTGTGAATATTTTTGTTTGGTTAAGTATAATTATTTTAATTATATTTTTTATTAGTAAAAAAAAAAATAGTAAAGATTTAAATTTAATATCAATATTGTATTTGGGATTTGTTACTTCATATTACTTTATATTGATATTTTGGGGTATAAAACATAATTTGATAACTAATGATTTTGACATGAATGTTTCATGGGAAAGACATTTGGGCTCATTAGTAATGGGTATAATTTTTTTTCTTTTTATTAAATTATTTAAAATTTATACGAGCTTTAGGATTATTTTTTTATTTTTGTTTCTTTCAGTATGTATAAGTTTACCTAATTCATTGAGATTATTTATGCCTAACTACGTAATAAATAATGATATATTTTGGAAAAATAAAATTGAAGAAAGAGCCAAAGTTAATTTTATTTCCCAGGAAATAAGCTCTAAAATTGATGATTACTCAAACTTACTTTTAGCATTCCATAAAAATGATCAACCATACTTCGAGCAAATTTTAAATTATGAACTAATAAAATTTAATACAATGAATATTGATGCTAGGAATATTGTATTTTTTCCAAAATTTTATGATCCAACGACAAATAATAACAAGTTTTATTTAGTTAAAGACAACAAATACGATCTAATTAAAATTAAAAGTAAATTGAATAATATTTTTAATAATGTAAGTGATTACGAAAATGTATCTTTAATAAAAAAATATAAAATTGATCACTTAGAAATTTATGAGATTATTGTTGAAAAATAAATTTAATTCTATTGATAAAAGAATTTTAAAAATAGTTTTTTCTATATTTTTTCTAATTATATTTATTGAATTAACTTTAAGAATTGTTGGTTTTGGCAATCCAGTGCTTTATCTTAATAATGATAATTATATTATAAAACCTAGCCAAGAGATTAGAAGATTTAAAGGTTCAAAAATAATTATTAATAAATTGGGTATGAGAACCAGTTTCAATTGGAATGACAATAAAAGTACCAATAAAATTTTATTTTTTGGAGATAGTGTAAGTTTTGGAGGCTCTTACATTGATAATAAAAATTTATTCTCTGAAAAATTTTGTAAATATAAAAATAATTCCATATGTGGAAATTATGGAACTAATGGTTATAAACTTGATAATATAAGATTAAGAATTGAAGAAGTTGCAAATAGTATAGAATTTGATCATTTAATAATTGTTTCAAGTAGTTCTCTAACTAGTGGAAAAAGTATATTTTTTGATTTTCCCTTTTATGAAAATTTTGATAATAAAATTTTTAAATCTACATCAGAAATATTTAATCACTATTTATTTAGACATAATATTATTGACAATTATCATAAAAATAAAAATATTTTAAATATTGAGAAAAATAATGAAAATAATTCATTAAAAAAAATTGAAATAATTTTAAAAAAATTAAGTAATAAAGGAATAAAAATCAATTTATTTATATTGCCTACACTAGAAGATTTAAATAAGAAAAAAAAATTTAAACATTTTTTAGAAAATATTTCTATAAGCAATGTAAAAATAATCAATTTATATAATGATATAAATAATCAAAACTATGAAGATTTATATTTTAACAACGCACATTTAAATGAAAAAGGTCATGATTATTTATCAAAATTATTATACAAAATAGTAGGATGAAATTTAAAAAAAATATTATAAGAATATTGATAATTTTATTTTTAATTTTATTGTCAATTTTGCTCTCTAAATATATTGGATCAGATATATTTGATTATAATTTCTTATAAAAAAATTGTGGAAACAAATAGATATTCAACTATAGACTTTCTTAGATTTTTAGCTGCATTTTCTGTAGCAATATCACACTTCATAATACATGCTAATGGATATAACCTAAATTTAGAAATAATCTCATCTATTTCAGTTGAAGTTTTTTTTATAATCAGTGGCTTCGTGCTAGCTCCACAAATAATTTCAATCGTCCAAAACAAAAAATTTCTGAATTATAAAATTTTTTTAATTAGGCGATGGTATAGAACAATTCCCCTATATGTTTTAAGTCTTTTACTTACATCGGTTATTTTAAGTAACCTCCTTACAATGGATTTTTTAAAATATTTATTTTTTTTACAAAATTTTTTTATTTTATCTGTTGAAAATGATTTTTTTTCAATCGCTTGGAGTTTATCGGTTGAGGAATGGTTTTATATAATCTTTCCACTTTTTTTGTTATTATTATTTAAAAAATTTAATTTTAAAACTATAAAGTACATTTCATATCTTGCTTATTTGTTTGTAATTTTAATTTTAGTTTTTCGATTATTTTTTCTAGACAATACCAACTGGGGATCTGATATAAGAAGAGTTGTAATTTTTAGACTAGACTCAATTGCTTTTGGTTTTATTTTATATTTATTTAAAGATTTTTTTATAAATAAAATTTTTAATAATTTATTACTTTTAGTATTAATAATTTTAACTACATTTTTAACATTTTTCATATTAAAAACTAATGCTTTAGAACAAATATTTTTTTATCAATTTATTTTCCATTATGTTGTTGGAATATGGGGGAGCTTAATAATAATTTTTTGTTACAAAATAAATAAAAACTTAGAAAATAAAAAATTTATAAATTTCAATCTGTTTCTAGGTAAAATATCATACTCCATATATTTATTTCATTTATTACTAATTTATATAATTTCATCATTGATTAATTATAATTTATTTTTATCAATATTAATTTTTGTAATAGCTCAAATTGTATTATCAACACTTTTATATTATTACTTTGAAAAACCAATATTAGATTCACGTCCGAATTATAAATAAATATATTTATCTTATTAATTTAAATTTTTTATAGAATAAATAAATCCTAAACTAAACCAAGTTAAAGTCATGTGGTAAGAGGTAAAAAAACTCCCAGTTGGTATTAAAGGGAAAAAAAATAAAATTGTATAAGAAACTACTAAAGTATTTAATTTGAAATTTTGATTAAATCTTAATTTGCGAAAAAGGTTTGTGCCTAAAAAAAGTAAAAAGAAAATTGGTGAAAAATATCCAGTGTCACTTAATAATTCTAATAAAAAATTATGAGGGTGTGTGCTACACACTTTATCAATTTTAGGGCATTCATATCTGTAAGACTGAAGTCCTGTCCCAATGATAGGATTTTTTTTTGCCAACTCAAAAGTGTTTTTATAAAAATCAAAATATATATTATTATAAATTTGATGATTTATGGTAAAATCAATTCTTTGTTTTAAAATACTTCCATTATATTTAAAGAACGGGACAAATAAAATTATAATAACTAAAAAGTATAATAAGAAATTTTTTTTATTTATTGATTTATAATTCATAGATATAAGAAAAATCAGCAATAAAGTTGCTAATATTGAGGAAGATCTTTCTCCTGTAAGTAAAATAGAAAAATAAACAAATAATAAAAGAACATACCTAAATTTGTATAAAATATTTTCATTTTTAATTTTTAGGAAATAATAAATAATAAAAGGAGATAGTTTAAATAATACAGAGCCGGGTATTTGTTTGTCTTTAAAAATAGAAGTTAATCTTCCTGCTTGTTGTTTTGGAAAACCAAGAATATTTTGCCCTGTTATGCTTTGAAGCCATAGATCAATACAAATAATTAATATGATGATTGAAATAAGTTTTGATAAAAAAATTAGTTTTTTTTCATCTTTCAAAATAAACACATACAAACC
>MDSV01124464.1_pt1 | contig 11308 bp, 15 predicted proteins | sample 810851 | NCBI WGS metagenome assembly MDSV01 (sample SAMN05326640, study PRJNA326480) | marine metagenome | isolation source: seawater | place: Atlantic Ocean: North East | collected 2012 | reverse complement strand
TCCTGCTTCAGGGGCAAGCGGAAGCTCGTTTTCATGGATTAATGCCACTTACCCCAAGAAACCTTATTCATATAATTTACTATCCCAACTCGGTATTGATGCCTATAAAAACCTTGAGAAAGAAATTAATTTAAATATTAATTGGAGTGGCTCTTTAGAATGGTTTGATTCTATGGACGCCCAAAAAAAATTACTCAGTGAAGTGGCTGCTTTAAGACAGTATCCTAAATTTTCACCATTAAGAATTATTACAGATAAAAAGGCGAAATTCTTAGAGCCGAATGTCAACTTTTCTTCAAATCAGAATATTATCCTCTCTGAAGCTGATGGCGCTATCGACACAATGAATGCCATTTCTTTGATGATAGAAAAAATTAAGCAGTTTGGAGGGTCAGTTTTGCACCCATGCCAATTCCAAGGCCTGAATTACCGCAACGGTCAACTATCATCTCTCCAAACTTCATTAGGAGAATTAGAAGCAGATCAAGTGGTTTTTGCATGCGGTGTGGATACCGATAACTTATTATCAATTAATTCAATAACTGCTCCAAAACCAGGAGTCATTGTCAGAACTAAACCTAGCGAAAAACTATTGAATAAGATCGTTGTTGGTCCTGGCGTTCATGTTCATCAACAATTGGATGGAAGAATCATTTTTGGAGAACAGGCAGGAGCTCCTAACTCCCATTTGGAAAGATTGAAAGAAAAACCTAAAAATTTTCCATCTGATTTATTTGCTCAACAACATGAAGCTCAAATTCTCAAAATGGCAACAACATTCATAAATAAATTAGATAATCTCGAAATTGAAAAAACGTCAATAGGTTGGCGCCCTCTGCCTAGAGACGGAAAGCCTGTGATTGGAAGATTAAATCAACTATCTGAAGTATATGTTGCTGTAATGCATAGCGGTGTGAGCTTGGCAGCTATTGTAGGTAAACTTGTTACACAGGAAATCCTAGATAGGTCAACTAATCTCATATTGCAAGATTTTAGGCCCTCTAGATTCAATTGATATCTTCTATGATTACTATAAAATTCGATCCATATGATAAATCAAGATAAAAAATATCTCTTAATTTTTGCTGGGCTTGCGTTCATTCCTTTTGCGATACTGATTCTTTTTAATGCCTGGGCACTACTCTCATCCTTGTTCTTTCCTGAATATAATCCAGTTGCTATTATTTGTGGTCCTAGAGTGTAGTGATGAAAAAATCAGTGGTAATGTTCTGCCTGCTGCTTTCAATCACAGACAACGCATTAGCTAACATCATCATTGAGAACTCATGGGTAAGAGCGGCCGCACCAGGAACTAAGGTCATGGCAGCCTATATGACAATAGAGAATAATTCCGTCCAACCAATAGAAATGGACATCAAGAACATAATTTCTAAAGGTTTTAAAAAAACTGAAATTCACAAAAGTTCACTCAATGGCATTATGACAATGGAAAAAATAGATACCATCATCATAAAACCAAATGAATCATTGGTATTAGAGCCTGGAGGATTACATTTTATGCTAATCGATCCAGAAGCAGTGCCTGAACAAAACACTGCAGTGGAAATGTTAATCTTTTTTAAACAAGGTGTAGAAACAGAAGTTATCAGAATTGAAGCAGAAGTAAGGAGTCAAAAGTTATAGACAAAAAAAATAAAATTTTCATAATTCTGGCTGGAATTGTTTTCATATTAATTCTGTTGCTAATTCAGAACGGTCCAAATTTAATTGAGAAAGAGCCAATACTAGAAACCGGTAAGTCTTATAAGAAACCATTAGACATCATTGAGTTCGAGCTAAAAAATCAAGGTGATCAATTATACTCAAAAAATGATCTCAAAAATCAATGGACTATTCTTTTCTTTGGATACACCAACTGTCCTGATGTTTGTCCCACAACAATCTTTAAACTCGGTCAGATAAAACAACAAATTAGTAAGGAATTACCCAATCTTAACCTACAGATACTTTTTATCACGCTTGATCCAGAGCGAGATTCAACAGAAAGATTGAAGGAGTACCTTGGCTTTTTTGATCCATCTATGACTGGCTTAACAGGTGAGATAACTAAAATAGTTGAATTGACCTCAAATCTTAGTGTGTTCTTTCAAAGAATAAATAAGGAAGATGGGTATGATTTTAATCACACAGCATCAATTTTTTTAATCAACCCAAAAGCCCAATTAAAAGCTTCTTTTAGCCCAGCAAGTTCAATTGATATGCTGGCTGAAGATATAAAAAAAGTTGTCGGAAAATCTAATTAATCTTTTAATTTAACGGCTGTGCCAGATGCCACAAGAAATAACATGCCCTTACCTTTACCAGAAAATTCTTGGTAATCTAGATCAACACCAATAACCGCATCGGCACCTAATTCAAATGCCTCTATCTTAAGTTCTCGTAAACAGGTTTGACGTGAATCTCTTAGTATTTTTTGACTTGCTGCACTCCTGCCACCAAAAATATCTCTTATTCCAGCAAATAAATCTCTGAATATATTCATACCAAAAACACATTCTGCAGTGATAATCTCGATTTCATGATCAATCTCTTTGTTAGCCACTGTTGGAGCAGTAGTTACAATAATTTTCTCAAGATCATTATCTAAAATGTCGTCCATTTTTTACTCCTAAGGATTAAATATTTGTCGCTTTTGTAGCATATTCCCAAACAAACTCTATAAACTCTGGATCATAGGAGAGTTCTGATGCATCTTTTGTTTCACCGTGCTCCCAATATAAACCTGTCCTACCAGTATATTTTGATTCTGAGGCCATAACTATATGGTTCAAAGCACCTCTCTCAGCAGACTGCAAAAAAGGCTTAATTAATTTTACAAAGAGGCCGTGCATACCTCGCATATGTCGATGAATATTTGTGTTGATGAAATAACCCGGTGATACCGCATAAACATCAATGCTTGTCTCTTGTAGTTGTTCAGACAATTTAAATGAAAAGGCATTTAAACAGAGCTTTGATCTTGCATAAGCTTGAAAACCCATTGAATGATTAACAGTCTCCCAACCTTGTTCAAAGTTCATCGATTTGAAATTTACATCCTTAGCCATTTGATGGCCATCGGATGAAATATTAATAATTCTAGAATGTTGTCGTTTCTTCAAAAGATCCAATAGAAGATGGGACAATAGAAAAGGTGCTAAAAAATTTGTTGCCATGGTCATTTCATGACCATCTTCACTTTCCCTTCTGGATGATTCAGTAATACCCGCATTATTTATTAAAACATCCAAATGAGAATAACGAGCATAGATATTCTCTGATAAATTTCTTAAATTAGTAAAAGAAGACACATCACAATCAATGTATTCAACTGCTTGGTTGCCAGTGTCTTGAATAATCTCATCTTTTGCCAAGATGCCATTCTCTGTATCGAAATCAACAAGTATGAGGTTAGCGCCTTTTTTCGCAAGTGCCTTAGCTGCAATTCTACCCATACCACTGGCTGTACCAGTAATTAAACAAGTTTTACCTTTCATGAAATACTAATTTAGCATGCTTGGATCCATGCCAACGCTTTGCATTTGGTCCATAACCACAGATTTAGTAATTTGTTCAATGCCCTTATCTCTTGCAAAATCTTCTACATTATTTATCGCCATCTCAATAATTCCTGGAGGCGTCATAGCAATCAAGTCTTTTGATTCTTGATCCCAAGTCATACTGAGTTTTGATTCAAAATCATTTTTCGAAGGTTCTTCATTCTGTTTTTTTGCCTTAGCCTTCTTGGCTCTTTTTCTCTTATCCCAATATTCTGATTCTTCTGGTTTAGTGGCCTCAAGTACAGCTCTTGCATCTGGCGTTGTAGTCATGATACTAAGCAAACTCTCTAAGTATTCATTTGGTACAACCACAAACATTTCCTCAGGTTTTAGACGGTTATTCATCCGACCACCCAGATCGCCTGGGGTAATAACAACATTTCCATCATGCCATGGCGTTGCAAAAAGATCGCTACAGAAAGAAGAGCCAGCAGCCCCACGAGGTGGTGTGCCGTCTAAAACTGTCCGAGCTCCACCAATGAAATTAGCCCAATGAGGGGTGCAAACCACAACTATCCAATCAACATGAATACCTGAAGGTACCTCTGAAAGAGGAGCTGCTCCAATTCCTACAACTGTGTTCTGTGGTAGGACATATTCTCCAGTTTTAATTTCCTCTGCCCCTAAATCAGTATAAGCAGGAATATTTTGTGCAAGATATTGCCCTGTTCTGATTTCTTCAGTGCCCTCATGAACACCTGCTGTATAAACGCCAGTTGTACAATCATGATGATGCTTATCGAATGAAACTATTTCGCCTTTATCCATGGCGTGTCTAACGATGGAACAAGGAACGACTTTCTTTTTCTGATAAGCCTCTGGGATTGTTTCTTCAAATAGGCTTATGGCAACAGGATGACCTCTAACCTTGCCAGTAAGCGAATCACTTAGTTCTTTGAAATCTATCATTTTTTTATTATAACTTTTTTTATTCTATAGGTCTTCCTGGCAAAATCCCGCCATGAAGAATGACCCCTTCTTTGGGTTTTGAACGCCAAAGCTCCTTAGCAAATCGAGGTATTGCCATTGCTCCTATAGGAAAACATTCAACAAATTCTGATATTGAAAAAGGTATGCGATGAATTGCATAACAAAACATGTCTTTATTTGTAACATGCCAAAAACCCATTGTACCGTTGAGGTTTGTTGAAACAGAACCGTCGGTATTAAAATAAGCATCAAATTCAATCTCTTTATTATTCGTAATTAATTTATAGTGAGTTGTGTTGAACATTAAATGATTCCAAAAGCTAGGAAAACGTGCTGAGATTGGGAGACTTTTATCTATCGTTTCAGCAATAAATATTCTCTCTATATTTGGTTTATAAGGGGCGTCTGTTTCAATCATCATAAAAGCAATCATATCGGTCAATAGTTCTTCCGGTACAGGTTCAGGAATTATCATATTGCTATCTGGAAAGAGTGTTTGCGGTCCTCGTAAAAATTTATAGACTAATTCCTTATCCCAAATTAAATCAGAAGAGCCCATTGAATCTGAGTATCTAAAATCGATATCGTCTCCAACACCACGATTAAATATATGCCATAGATTTGGCCCAATTAAATTAGCACTATTTTCAGCTAAGGTATGGCAAGCACTACAGCGTTGTTGAAAACCATTCTTGCCACTTAAATAATCAGCTTTTTCTAACTCCTCAATTGTTGGCAAAGCATGCACGCTAAGACTGATTATGCAAAAAAAGAGTAATGTAAGTCCCTTGATCATCTTATTTAATAAATGTAATAAATTAAAATATAAATTAGCATTATTACTTTAAAGATAAAACGGTTAGAATTCTGAAATGGTTTTTTGGAAAAGAAAAGATGAACAATGGGTTGAAAGCCCAATGCATAATAACTGGTATCAATCCAGTGCCTATTTCCTAAGCTCTTTCGCTCTTATTACCACTGTAAATGAAAAAGGGATAACCAGTATCGGACCTTATCAACTGTCTTTTCCCTTTGGTGTAATTAACAGAAGAGAATGGATAGTTATCTCGAGAAGAGGTTCAAACACTTCCACCAATATAAAAAGAATTAAAAAGTGTGCAATGAATTTTGTCGAGTACGATCAGAGCAAAATCAAGAACATTGTCGACTTAGGTTACCCAGGTCAAGAACCAGAAGAAAAAATGAAAGACTGTGCTTTCGAACTTGAAGAAACCCCAAGTGCTGCTTATCGGCAAGACCCTGAAAGACCAAAAGTTATAAAAAATGCATTTCAAGTGTTTGAGTGCGAACTGAATGATAATCCCGAAGATTTTTACTATAAAGGCACTGAACATACTGAGTATTTGCTCCTCAAAATTAACAAAATATATCTGAGAGAAACATGGAGAGATAATCTTGATCTAGGCGACGATATGAAAATACCAAATATGCCTATTAGTTTTGGATTTAGAAACGCCAACCAATTCTGGTTTGCAAAACATAAAAAGGCCTATTGGATACCGACTCCAGAGGGAAAGGGAGCAGAACACGAAGCAGTTATGTATATAGCTAATAGACTAGATGAAGATATAACTTTCACTGCAAATGCTTGCAAGCAATTAACGGGAGTCCCAAAAGTATTTGTTAAAACGGTGCTGAAAGGCATTATCAAAGAAGCAAAAACCCAAGGGATCACAAACATTGACCAAGCGTTCGTTGAAAAAGTGAACGAGAATAGGAAATAAAAAATTATGTCCCATCGAACCCACGACTTGCCTAAATTATCTGGGTTGTCTCATCTGATTAGAGAATTGAGATATCATGAATTTTCAAGGCAAGGCATTGGAATAATACTGGTGAGTATTTTTTGTTATTTTGCAGACCCCCCTTCTGTTCCATTTCAGCATTATATTGCCCTATCTTTAATCATTTTAGGTCTTAGCACACGCATGTTTGCCTCAGGATTTGTCTTAAAGAATAAAGAACTTTCCACAACAGGTCCTTATGCTTTCATGAGGCATCCTCTCTACACTGGAAATATAATGATTCTAATAGGTTTGTGCTTAATTAATGGTTTCTTTTGGTCTTTTTTAACTGCGCTTATATTTTTCTGGTTTTATTATCCACCAGCGATTGAGTATGAAGACAGAAAACTAAAATCACTATTTCCAGATACTTGGGAAGAATGGGCATCTAGAACACCAGCGCTAATGCCTAAAATGGACCTTAAAGGCACTATTAATGGCAAAATTTTTTCTCAATTAGATCTAAGAAGCTGGTCACTGAGGAAGAGTTTAATTACAAATTATGAACCAGTGATTGTAATTTATGTTCTTACTTGGTTAGTTATTATTATGAATCGTGCCTAATCAACAACATGGATTTTTAAACACGTCAGACCTCATAAAGTCTATAGAGGAAGAACTTAAGACCGGTGATAAACTGAATAAATCTTATGAGGGCAATCAAGGCGTTCTTTATACACTCAAGCTTAATGGACAATGTTATCTCATTAAAAAAGCCAACACGTCTAAAACTATATTAAGTTTCTTTAATCAACGCTCACTTAAAAAAGAGAGCAAAATATACAATGAATTAAGAGGATTAAAGGGTATCCCCGTTTGCTATGGATTAACTAATAATGGAGATCTGATTTTAGAACATATAGAGGGACATTCTTATCGTGAGAAACAATATGAACTGTCTGATAACGAAATATTTTTTCAGTCATTATTTGAACTAATTACTGCAATGCACAAAATGGGTGTAGCTCATGGAGATTTAAAAAGAAAAGATAATATCCTAGTAAATGCAAATAACGAGCCTTTCCTGATTGATTTTGGCACCGCAATAATAATTAATAAAGAAAGCTGGATCACACGGAAGTGGCTTTTTAACTTCTTAAGAAAAACTGATCTAAATGCTTGGATAAAACATAAATATAAAAGGCATTATGACAATATAGACACAAAAGATTTAATATACTATTCACCTACCCTTGTAGAAAAATATTATAGGATTATAAGAAATTTAATCTTTAAAAATTAACACTAAATGTAAAAGATATGCTTGAACCACCATTATTGTATTACTGGATTATTCCTCTAATCATTTGGTCATCATGTTGGAAATTAGTTGCTCTATGGAAAGCAGCAACTAATAGACAACTGGCTTGGTTTATTGTGCTTGCTATATTGAACACCGCGGGTATGCTCCCCATTCTTTACATCTATTTTTACCAACAAGATAAAACAAAACAATGATTCACTTGAAAAGTTTACTGAACTCATTGAACAATGGGTTGGCAAAGATCAAGTTCTCTAGCATGAACACAGGTGAACAAAAGTCATTGTGTGCGGCCTCAATTAACAATACCTTAAAAGTCACACATAATTGGTAGCTATGAAATACCTACTCGATAGTGCTATGGGCACAGAACTTCATAAAAGAGGTTTTGAAGTGCCAGATTGGAAAAAATCTATTTGGTCTGCACACGCTCTAATACATAATCCACAAGCAGTTAAAGGAATCCATGAAGATAATATTAAAATGGGTTGTAACGTTATAACGACTAATAACTATTATGTAACACCTAATATTCTCAAAAGAACGGGTGAAGAAACACGGTTCGAAGAACTGACTCAGCTATCAGTAGATTTAGCAAAAGAAGCCTCAAAAAATTATGAGGCGTTAGTAGCTGGAGCCTTTCCCCCAATTGAAACAAGTTTCAGACCGGACTTAACCCCTGACAATGAAGCACTAAATCAATTTTACTCTTCAATTGGTTCAATAATGGAAGACCAAGCTGACCTAATCATCTGTGAAACAATGAGTTCGATTAGAGAAGGTATACAGGCCGCAATGACAGCGAAACAATATGCTGATCGGGTGTGGTTAAGCTGGACAACCAGAGGTCTAAATGGTGAAGCGTTACCCAGTGGTGAATCATTAATTGATGCAGTTAATGCAGCCAATGAACTTAACATTGAATGTCAATTAATTAATTGCTTAGCAATGGATTTAGTCACAACACAAATTGATACCTTAAAACTGGCAGGGAAGTTTGGGGTATTCGCCAATTCATGTGTATTAAAAAATCCAATTAATGATTTAGGTGAATCTGTTGATCTCGATGAAAATCATCATGCTAATACTGTTTATGTCTCGCCACAAGAGTATGCGCTTGAAGCAAAAAAATGGATAGATAAAGGGGCTTATGTAATTGGAGGATGCTGCAGCACGGGTCCTGAACATATCAGAGAAATTTCTAAGTTAGCTACGGTGGAGTAGTTTATAACAGTAAATTAAACAGGGATCATTTATGAAAGAAATAAGAGCTGAAGAGTACTTTTCAATTGGGTTTGAGTTGGGAAAAAGGAATTATTGGACAATATTTTTCAATTTTTTAATCTATGCAATTGTGTGTGTTTGTGCAGCAATTACGGTTGTGGGAATATTTATCTTACCTGCTATTTTTGTAGGGTTTGTTAAATTCTTGTTAAAAGCCGCTAGGGGCGAGGAAGTAGATGTCGGAGATTCATTGTCGGCGGGTTTCGAAAATGGAATGTGGTGGAAAACCTTGCTTTTTTCCATTATTTACATAGTAGGAATAGCATTAGGACTTATGCTTTTAATAGCCCCCGGTTTATATCTTCTTACAGTATGGGTTTTAGGATTTTATTTATTGGTGGACAAAGAGATGCTTCCAACAGAAGCATTAAGTAAATCGAGGGAACTCGTTCATCAACTAGGTTTCTGGAAAATTTTTGCTGTAGTGATAACGTTAACAATAACCACAGAATTAACTTCCATTTTTCCTATTCTAGGCTTATTCGTTATCTTTTTAATGCCCTTTATAATGATGACTTATATAGCAGTTTATGAGAATGCAATTAGCAACCCTTCAACCACTGCCAATGAGGCTTAATTTATTCACTGTTCTAAAACACTCCGTAACTGTGGAATAGTTCAAAACAGTAAATTAAACAGCAAGCATTTTAATGGAGAGACAAATGTCGATATATGACGGGAAAAAAGTATTAATTACTGGGGCTTCTGCAGGCATAGGATATGCTTTATCTGAAGAATTAGCCAAAAGAGGATCAGAAGTAATAGTCACTGCAAGAAGGAAAGACAGACTAGAAGCATTGGCTCAAAAAATTGAAAATACTGGAGGAAAGGCTCACATATTTGTTGAAGATTTATCCCTGCCTGAATCCGGTAAAAAATTATATGATCAAATCAAATCCGCAGGTTTAAATATTGATATTCTTATCAATAATGCTGGTTACGGACGTTGGGGAGAGCTGACAAGCCATGAAAGAGGTGACTATTCAAAAATGTTGCAGCTTAATGTAACTACCCTTACTGATCTTTGCCATTTATACATTCCGGATATGGTGACTCAAGGTGGCGGAGGTATTATTAATGTTGGATCGATGGCATCTCTTTTGCCAATTCCTTACGCAAGCGTTTATTCGTCTTCAAAAGCATATGTTTTAATGTTTTCAGAGGCAATTCGTTACGAGTATCAAGAAAAGGGAATAAAAGTAATGGCTCTTTTGCCTGGGGGTACGGAGTCAGAATTTGCAAGCGTTGCTACAGAAAAATCGGAAAAACTTACTAAAAGGTATCAAAAACGAGAGGGCTCAGCGGCTGGCGGTGCTATGCAAACCTCTCTAGAAGTTGCCATTGAATGTTTAGAGGCTTTTGAGAAAAACAAGCAATACGTTCTTTGCGGCGGTAGAAATCGCTTTTTATATAATCTAACAAGAATCATGTCTCGCCAACGTGTTCTTGAGATGACAGGCGGACTATTTAAAAAAATAGCAGGCTAGCTTTGAAGTTATTATTTACTGTTCCAAAACACTCCGTTACGGTGGAGTAGTTTCGAACAGTGATTTAAAAGGAATAGAACTATGAATATGAAAGAAGCATTCATTTCTGTTTTAACGAACTGGAAAAACTTTCACGGGAGAGCATCTAGAAGTGAGTTTTGGTATTTCGTTTTAGCGAGCTTCTTGCTTGGAGGTATTGTTGTTCTTTTTGAGATCGCAACAGGCATTGTTGATATTGAAAATTATAATAGGGGTGTATTAAGTATAATTTTAGAAATAGTTTTAGCAGTTCCATCTATTTCAGTTACCTCAAGACGAATGCAAGATAGGGGATACTCGGGTTGGTGGCAACTATCATATTTAACCATTGTTGGTATTTTTGTTGTTCTTGTATGGTGCATGCTTCCAGCAAAAGAAGATGAAAATAAATGGGGAAGAAACCCCCTTTTAGAAAAATAAAACACTGTTTAATGACGACTAAAATTAACCTTAAATCAAAATTTGATAAATTCCATGAGCAATGGTCTCCGAAAATTATTGCAGAGATGAACGATTATCAATTTAAGTTAGTCAAGATAAAAAACGATTTTATATGGCATCAGCATGAGGATACTGATGAGGTTTTTATTGTTATTGAAGGAAAAATTGGCATTGAGTTTGAACATGAAACCATTGAAATTAATGAAGGAGAAATGATAGTTGTCCCCAAGGGTAAAAAGCACCGACCTTTTGCTAAGAAAGAAGCAAAGATAATGTTGATTGAACCCAGGGGGGTAGTAAACACGGGAAACATTGAAAGCGAAATAACGGCACCAAGCGATCAGTGGATATAACTCGCTTCGATTGCTTTATATTAAAAAGATGAAAAAAATAATACTCATAATCTTGTTGATGTTTTCACACGGTGGTTGGGCCCAAGAAAAACTTGATGCTCTCTTAGATGGCCTTCACCAGGACGCACACGAAGGCAATTTTCAGACC
>MDSV01061993.1_pt1 | contig 11308 bp, 9 predicted proteins | sample 810851 | NCBI WGS metagenome assembly MDSV01 (sample SAMN05326640, study PRJNA326480) | marine metagenome | isolation source: seawater | place: Atlantic Ocean: North East | collected 2012 | reverse complement strand
TAATTAAAACACTGGATCATTTTCTGTGTGTGATTATGCCACTACGATTGAATTAACTTTTCTCGAAAATTTTAATGTTCGTTGAAGAAACTTTAACCCTAAGCTTTCTTGGTTTATACCTTTTAGCTAATCTTTGTGGAAGTAAGTTCAACCGACCGCTTTTTAAAATAATTGCGCACTGGAATAGATGGTTGGCTTTTGCGTGTGGGTTTTCTTACCTTCTGGTTTTGTTTGAATGGTCTAGCCGTCCCCTATGGTTACACCTTGTAACAGGCATGACAGTCTGGTTTGTTGCTGAAACTCTCTTTTATCGAATTTCAGTGCAGCTTTTAAACTTAAGCGACACCCCACTATTTCCTAAGTACAAAAAAGATAACGTCGACGAATTTTGGCCGATCAATAAAGAAGCCAGAACCATTAAAGCGGTATTATCGAAAGCAGGGTTTGAAAAAACGGGGGTCATTGGGGCTCATTTGTTTAATGGTTTAATGATCCGCCACGCAACCTATCTAAACAAAGAGAGGACCATTCGTATAAATGTAATCTTTATACCCAACAACCAAAATGAAGTTAAATGTTTTTTTTCTTTAATGAGTATAGGAGATTCTAATAATCATTTAATAACCGACAATCAAACCATGCCTTTTGGGGGTTATTATCCGGGCAATTGGTCGGTCGGTCGCCATCCATTGAATCGTTCTTTAGATAAACTCCTTAAAGTACACCAAAAAAAAATGAGCAAAGGGCACACACAATGGAATCCCCTAGAAGAAAACCCCTTGGATAGCATAAATTCCTGCCAAAGATCCCTTGAACGTAAAAATCAAGAGATGGGCTTTTTATTTTATCACGGCGGAGAACGTAAAGAAAAAATTTCACCCGAAGGGTGTGTCCGTATTTGTATTGAAATGTGGCTTTTATCCTACTTCGGTAAAACTTTCAGTTAGGTTAAACCTTTACCGATGCATTAAGTAGAACTGGACTTAGCTTTTTATTTCAATACGTTCACTTGCAGACCAATCTAGATGATAAAAATGACCTCGGGGCTCGTCTGTTCTTTCATACGTATGGGCACCAAAATAATCTCTTTGAGCCTGAAGTAATTTTTGAGGCAATACTGCACTACGATAACTATCATAATAGGCGAGGGCCGAACTGAAAGTTGGGACGGGTATTCCTGAGACTACCGCATCACTGATCACTTTTCTCCAATTTGACTGCACTGAGTCAATGGCACTTTTAAAATAACCATCCACCAATAAATTTTCTAATTGGTTATTTTTCTCAAAAGCTTCGGTAATTTTCTGTAAGAAAGCTGCTCGAATAATACAACCTCCCCTAAAAATTTCCGCAATCGATCCGAAGTTTAAGTTCCAGCCATATTCATTATTAGCTTCTCGCATTAATTGGAATCCTTGGGCGTAAGAGCAAACTTTTGAGCAATAGAGGGCATCATGAACTGCTTGAATAAACGCAGCTTTATCTTCGATTTTAATCATTTCTTTATTGCCTGTTAAAATTTTTGAAGCTTCGAGGCGTTCCTCTTTTAGAGCTGAAATGCAACGCGCAAAAACGGCTTCGGCAATTGTTGGAGCGGGAACGCCCATATCTAATGCGTTCACAGAAGTCCATTTTCCGGTACCTTTTTGACCAGCACAGTCGAGTACGGAATCAACAAGCGGCTGACCATTTCTTGGATCTTTCTGATTTAAAATATCCGCGGTAATTTCAATTAGGAAAGAATCTAAAGAACCCTTATTCCATTCCTCAAAAATTGCACCGATCTCTGCGGGTTCTAAGTCCAATAAAGTTCTCAGCAAATGATAAGCCTCACAAATCATCTGCATATCTCCGTATTCAATGCCATTGTGAACCATTTTGACATAATGTCCGGCACCATTTGGTCCGATATAGGCTGTACAACTAAAACCTCCTTCAACCGGTTTTCCAGGCGCGGCGCCTTCTAGTGGTTTCCCGCTAATAGGATCTACTTTCGCGGCAATTGCAGTCCAGATAGGCTCTAGTTGCTTCCAGGCTTCTATCGAGCCTCCAGGCATTAATGAAGGACCAAAGCGGGCACCTTCTTCGCCCCCGGAAACACCCGATCCAATGAATTGTAAGTTTTGCTCAGAAAGCATTTTTTCTCGGCGAATAGTATCGTCCCACTTAGCATTACCACCGTCGATTATAATATCCTCAGCCTCTAATAAAGGAATTAAAGCATTGATAACAGCATCGGTTGCCTGCCCAGCTTGTACCAATATGATAATTTTTCTCGGGCGTTTTAATGAAGCGACAAAGGCTTCGAGGGTTTCATAACCAGTTAACGATCCTGGGGTGTCTGGGTTCGCCTTAGTAAAATTTTGCGTTTTTGAATAAGTACGATTGAACACAGAAATATTAAAGCTGTGGTCCGCAATGTTAAGCGCAAGATTCTGACCCATTACCGCAAGCCCAATCAGGCCGATATCCGAAGTAGCATTTGTCATATTTTTTTAAATTGAATTAGTAAATATTCGTTGATTCTTGGCTGATAACCGGATTCACAAGAAAGTCAGCGGTAAAATTTAGGTTAGCCCGGCCAGATCCTATTTTAAGAGCCTCTGCTGAGACCTTCATCACGATATCTTTCCCGGGTTTTAGAACAATTGCAGGAATAGAAATCTGATTCCCCGAGACAGTGCCTTCGGTTTCATTTAGGATAGCCGTAGGTTTTAAGTGTTCAGAGAAAGCAATGATAATTTGGCCATTAACAGGCTCAAACTCACCTTGATTGCGCACGCGGACGGTATACTCGGTGTTTTCTCCTATGGTGAGCGGGTCTTTAGCATCGGTGATTGAAAGTGTCACACCCGGCACTGCTAACCATTGCGTCGAAAATTGGGCGGAAGCCTCGAGGCCGTTCTCGGTTTTTAGAAGCGTATTGACCGATGCGACTCCAGGGCGATTAGAGGTCATAGTGGTACTTATGAGCTGCTGGCTACCCGCTGGAAGCACGGGGATAATCCACCCTATGGCATTACCGCTGATACGGCCTTGTCCAGGATTTATAACCGAATAATCCTCCGAAAGTATATCAGTGATTCGGACATTTTTAAGATCGGTGTCTCCAGTATTTTTAATCTTAATTTGATATGTTTCGGGTTTAAAAACATATGCTGATTGCGGACCAACTTTTTCTACTTTTATCGCAGATTGCACAATGGTGGTGTTAGATTCAGCAGCACCTTCAGTTTCTGGGCTACTATTTCTATAGGCGGCATGGAAATAATTCTCATAGGATCCCTGTGTTAAAGCTTGAGCGCTGAAGCTATAGGTGCGAGTTGCGCCGATGTCTAGTTGGCTAATTTCATGGGAAACCGAATCGACTGACTGAAATGCTTTCGATAATTGAGCGTTTAGTTGCACATTGTTTGCTACAGCAGACCCGTGATTACTTAGAACTAATTCCCACGTTGCATTTTCACCTAACTCAACGGTACTTGGGCCATTTAAAAGAATTTTTAAATTAGGCTGACCGACATACAGATCTAAGTCTAAGGATTCTTCCAAGCGTACCTGGGTATTAATCGAATGATCCCCTTGGATTAAAGGCGTAAGACTGACTAGAATAGTTTCCGTTTGCCCAGCTTTGAGATCTTTATAATCCCAAGTTGCCGCCGCTTCGGGATCACTTAAAGAGGGCTTTGTCCCGTTAACAATAAATGTTTCAGGAATGGTTTCCTCCAAAGTTAAGGCTTCGATATCTTTAAGTATTTCTAAAGTAAGTTCATATAAAATTTCGCCTCCAACTTGGTTTGACTGTATCAATGTTTTTCGGACGATGATGCGGTCATTTTTAAATATAAGGTTCTCATCTACAACCTCATCAGATTCATATAGGGTATCAATGGCGTCAAGCGACTCAACAATAGCAGGCTCAGGGGCTACTTCGGGTGTTTCGAGTTCGGAATAGGAAATGGATTTAGAGGGTGCGGTAGTGGCGCAGCTACAGGATAAAATCATTAGGAGTAGCGCACATAATGTATTTTTTAGATGAAGGTACATATTTATTGGTTTAGTTAGGAAAAAAGAGATGTAAAGTTATGAAATAATTAAGTTTTAACTTTTTAATTATTTTCAGGGAACATATCAAGGGCATCCTCATTATTTTTAGAAGTTACTTCTTCATTTGTAGCATCATGGAGGTGCTTTGGAGGCATTTTGATTGAGTCATTCAGTTCTTTTTCGCATTCAGCAACAATTGAGTCGCAGATGGTGCGAATATGCATGGAAAGCCATTTGGATGTAGTGCTTTTTTCTGTGTAATCTGCCGGGCCGTAAGCGTGGATCCTTCCGGCATTCAATAAGGCATCATTTTGTGCAAACTCGGCATCGTTTCCTGGCTGGAAAACTGCGTAGGTTTTCCCTCCATTTTTTTTGACAACAGAGAAGCAAGGAATATCGCTCGGACCATCCGCAATATAAATCATTCGATCAATCGGAATACGACGATCGCCCTTTTCCATAAAGGCATTTACATCAATAGAAGCATTTACATTTCCGCCTTTATTGATCTCAAAAATATATCGTGTTTTCATCGTATTATCGACAATTGTACCAATTTGGCAGATCTCAAAATCTAATTCAATCAGCAGCTCATCTTGCTTAGAAAAATGCGGAGGCATCGGCGCTTCAATAAATTCACAACCAAATATATCAGTCACATAGTCAGCGATTTTACTACCTCTAATCATCTCAGCAAGACCGGTACTTATGATATAATGCTCAAGCTTGATATTATGTTTTTTATAAACTTCCTGCTCCTCGGTGATGGACTTAAGCTTAGGGAATAATTCAGGCAATCCGGGACAGAAGGCCAGTAATTGACCGAGCTCTCGAAGCTTCGCATTGGTCAGTCCAGAAAGTGCTCCATTTTTTATGTAACTTAATAAGTGGTTTAAATAAATTGTATCCGGGGAGACTCGGGCACCTCTTTTCGCGTAGATCTCGGGTAAAGCATTTACTTCTTTCCAAAAATGCGTTTCGTTGATTTCGAAAGTCTCAAAAAGAGGTGTCTGCATGTAGCCAGGAATGACCGTTTTATCAAAATCCCAGATGCATGCGATTATATTTTGTTTATTTAAAGATTTCTTCGACATTGCTTCCACTCTTATGCTTATTTAAGTTATGCCCCTTCTGCAACGAATTTTAATATAAATCATGCACATTATTCCCAACATCGAACCTTTTAGATCTAAATTAAATGAATTAGATCTTAAGATGTCGGAGCCTGACTTCTTCGCGGATTCAAAAAAAGCTACAGAAGTTTCAAGAGAGCACCAACGCTTATCAGCCTTAGTTGAAAAATTTGAAGCCTACCATAAAGCAGAGAAGCAACTCCTAGAAAATGAAGAGCTTCTGATAGATACCTCAACTGAAGAAGAACTGGTTGAACTAATAAAAGATGAACAGGAGCAATTACAAAAGGAGAAAGAACAATTAGCCCTTGATGTGCTCAAAGCTATGATTCCTCCAGACCCTAGCGACAGTCGAAACTCAGTTATGGAGATTCGAGGTGGCGCTGGCGGCGATGAAGCCAACATTTTTGCCGGGGATTTATTTAGGATGTACAGCCGTTATGCAGAACGCCACAAATGGCGGGTAGAAGTGATGAGTTCCAGTGTCGCGGAGACTGGTGGCTATCGAGAGATTATTTTTAACATAAGCGGCGAAGACTCTTATAAGTTTCTAAAATTTGAGAGTGGGGTTCATCGAGTGCAGCGGGTTCCAGCGACCGAAACCCAAGGAAGAATACACACTTCTACTGCAACCGTTGCGGTGCTTCCAGAAGCAGAGGAAGTGGATATTGAAATTAATCCTTCCGACTTAGAAATCTCAACCATGCGCGCATCTGGAGCCGGCGGTCAACACGTCAACACTACCGATTCAGCCGTTCAGTTGGTCCATAAGCCTACGGGTGTTACGGTCTACTGTGCAGACGAGCGTTCGCAACATAAGAACCGCGCTAAAGCAATGACCGTTCTTCGATCAAGGCTATTAAAAGCAAAAGAAGAAGAAGAGCACGCGAAGTATGCGGCTGAACGTAAGGGCCAAATCGGTACCGGCGATCGTTCAGAACGTATTCGTACCTACAACTTTCCGCAGGGCAGATTGACCGATCACCGAATCGGATCCAACTTTTCCTTACCAAGTATTATCGAGGGAAATTTAGAGGGCTTAATTGAAGGTTTGCATAATGTGGATTATGAAGCACGCATCGAAAATTTGCTAAAAAAACAACAAACATAATCACGATGTCCCCTCGAAGTCTGTGCAAAACGAGTTTCTATTAATCGCTTGAACCGCATGATTGTAAGCCTAAAAGAAATCCAAAAGAAGACAGTTCAATTTTTCACTTCTAAGGGTGTAGAAAATGCGAAGTTAGACGCCGACCTAATCTTAGCCCATGCTTTAGAAATTAAGCGTTTAGACTTATATCTGAATTTAGAAAGGGGGATTACAGAAGCTGAATTAAATACAATCCGTGAGCTTGTACGTCGCCGCGGAAATCGAGAGCCACTTCAATACATTCTTGGTGAAACTAATTTTTATGGCTGTCATTTAAAAGTAGATAATCGAGCATTAATCCCCCGCCATGAGACGGAGTTATTAGTTGAGGAATGCATGGGCTATATACAGCAAGGTTCCAGTGTCTTAGATCTAGGGACAGGCAGTGGCGCTATTACCTTAGCGATCGCAAATGCCGTTGAAGGTGTGCAGCTTACCGCAGTTGATAAAGAGTTAGCAGCACTTGCATTGGCAAAAGAAAATGCGAATCTATTAGGCTTAGAATCACGCATCGAATTTGTTCAAAGCGATTGGTTCTCTCAGCTAACTAAGGCCTCGCCATTTGACCTTATCATTTCCAATCCACCTTATTTATCGAGCGAAGAGCTGAAAAGCGCGGCACCAGAAGTAGCGGAATATGAGCCAGTTCAGGCTTTAGTCTCTCAAGAATCCGGGCTTCATGATTTAAAGCAAATTCTTATTCAAGCTCAATCTTACTTAGCGCCTAAAGGAACCGTTGCTTTAGAAACAGGCATTGAACACCACAAAGCACTTACAGAACATGCACGCACCCTTGGGTATTCTAAGGTCAGTTCTAAGCAGGATTTAAATAAGCGACCGCGTTTTTTATTTATTCAGGCTTGAGCACAATGCTAATTTTTAGAATCCGGGAACAGCACATTGGATACGGAACGCGCAAAACTCCCACTTTCCCAGACGACCCAATCGCGCATTATGCGGGCGGATTCCCGTAAATGAATATCAAAGAAGAAGTCTTCTTCAGCTGCATCCTCCGGGTCAAGGCTTTGATCTGCGGGATCCTCTGAAAGAAGGAGTACTTGTGCTTCAGCTTCTGATTGCAAATCTTCGGAGCGCGCTTCTTGTGCTTCACGTATATCTAAAAGAATATCTGACTGATAGTAAGGTGTTTCTTTTAAGGCTTCATAACGCTCATTAAGGCGCTCGTTGGTTAATCGCTCTTTTACTTGCTCCTCAATTCGGGTCGCTAAATTTAAGGAGATAGACGTTTCATCGTATCGTTTTTTTCGCCAATCAATCTGGTCTTTTAAGTAAATAAATTCTTCTAGATTATTTTGGCGAGTTCGACTTTGCCTAGTAAGATAGGGAATCAAGCCGCCTTTATAGGGTGAAGTAACATTAACTTTCTCCCAATTATTGTACCAATTAACCGGCTTAATTTTTTGCCAAGGGATGGCATTGTCTAAATCAGATTCGCCAATAGGAAGCATTTCATTCACGGAGGGTAAGACAATGTCAGAAGGGACCCCTTTGAGCTGCGTTGAACTTCCTTGGGGCAGAAAAAATTGTTTAATTGTAATCTTTGAAGCAACCGGCGGTGTGTAAATTTGATAATTCTGGAACCAATTAAAATTCATACGGTTATTCATATGAAAGACCTCTTGTACGGTACCTTTCCCATGGGTGGAACTATCTCCAATGATCAAAGCACGTTCATGGTCTTGTAGGGCTCCAGCGACAATTTCCGAAGCGGAGGCACTGAACCTAGAGGTCAAAACGATTAATGGACCGCTCCAAGCAATGTCTGGGTTTTGGTCATGCAATACTTGTTTGCGTCCGTTTGCGTCTACCACTTGAACCACGGGTCCTACTGGAATAAATAAGCCGGCTAAACGCACAGCTTCACTGAGCAGGCCGCCTCCATTATTTCGCAGGTCTAAAATCAGACCATCAATTTTGTGTGGCTTCAGTTTTTCAATAAGCTCCTTAACATCCTCGGTTGTTGTGGCTAAAGCATTATTGATGCCTATATTTCCGTAGAAGGAAGGCAGTTCAATAACTCCGATAGAGATAAAGGAATCGTTAAGCGGTAGATTGAAAAGCCGAGCACTGGCTAAATTTGCGGTTAATTTCACCTCATCACGCTTCAAGGAAACAATGTCTCTAGCTGATGGATCAGAAGCTTCGCTTGGTCTAATCAATAATCGCACGATGGATCCTTTTGTGCCTTTGATTTTTCTTACTATATATTTCAGCTGCATGTCGACAACATCCTCGAAGGCTTCGTCTCCCTGAGCCACACCCAGGATTTCATCTTCCGGACTGAGTTTTTTTGAGCTTTCGGCTGGGCCTCCGGGCAAAATGTCTTTGATCGTACAGATCCCGTCGACATCTTCAAGTACCGCGCCTATTCCTACAAAGGAATTTTGAACCGATGAATTAAAACTTTCTAAAGTGTGGGTTGATAAGAAGCTAGAATGTGGATCAAATTGGTGTGTGGTGGCGTTTATGAAGTATTCTTGTAGGTCACTTTGCTCACGATCCTTAAAAGTATTCAGATTTCGTTCGAAGCGCCGCTTAATCTTCTTAATAGCAGCTTCCATATGCTCTTGGTAGAAATCTGGGTTCTCAATCAATTGAATGAGTTCATCAGTTAAGGTCTTTTCTGTTTCAGGCAAAGAATCAGAATCTTCAATTTCCGAGGCTTCTCCAGATAGAGAAAGTAATTCGTTTAGAAGTTGATATTCTAAATATTGATTCCACAGAATATCTGCGGCTTCGGCGGTCTCTGGCCAATCTTTTTCGGAGCGGTCAGATTCAAAGAATTCATTTTCACCAAAAGAAAAAGGTTGGTCTAATCTTTGAAAGGTCCAATCTGTGCGCGCCTCAACTCTTTCCTTATAATCATCATAAATTATAAATGCGGGATAAAGATTCCCTTTTTCGAGGAAGTCTTCCACCGCCCCAGCAAATCGCATATGGTAGGTCTCTATTTCGGGCTTTAAGAAATATAATCTCAAATAATCAAAACTCTCTATGTATTTTTCAATTATCGGCTCGCCCTCCAATGCCTTCATATCCTCATGGATGTAGTGGCGCGATTGAATTAAATTTAAAGCCCACTTAGTTTGGGTTTTCATTAAATCATAGTCGACCGGATTCGTTTCAAGGGGCTTCTCTCCGAAGCTACTTAATCGGAATAAAGTTAATATAAGCCAGAAATATAAGTATCTCATAAAGGGGGAATCGGGCGTTTATGGTTATTTTTTAAAGGATGACCGGGCATCATGCAGTAAGTTTTTCTCTTTTTCGTTTAGAGAATCAAAGCCCGAGTGGTTTATTTTATCTAAGATTTTATTCACCGCTTCTTTTAGCTGAGCATCAGATTTTGAGTAATTTACGCTATAAGCAACTTTAGTTTTTGTCTTTTTTTGTTTTTTTAGCCAAGAAGGCAATTCTATGCTGGGCTCTTTAAAGCCAGCAAGCGGGGAAAAGGTTTTTTTGTAAAAGAATTCATGATATAAAAACCCAGTTAGCAAGCCCCCTAAATGCGCAGAATGTGCTATATTTGTGGTACCTTGTAATTCGGCCGCAAAAATTGAGAAGACGGTAATTATTAAGTAGCCGCGAAGGAGCCATTTAGGCTTCAATGAAATAGGGATTACAAAGAACAATAACAACGTGATCTGCTCTTCTGGTTTTAAGAGGCAAAAGAAAGCGAGCAATCCAGAGACCGAAGCGGAAGCTCCCACGAGGAGGCTGTTATAATTAAAATTCAGGCTTAGATAAAAGAGCGCACCGACAAATGCAGAAACCAGATACAGATAAAGGAAAGATTTTGAACCAATAATCGGTTCAATCACTTTGCCGATGAAATAAAGACCAAACATATTGCCTAAGATATGCAAATAACCAGAGCTGTGTAAGAATGAATAACTTAGAACAGTCCATAATTTTCCATCTATTATATTGAGGCTACTTAAGGCAAAATACTGGCCGACTAAGCTGAACTGGTTGAAAAGTACCCCAACAACATTTTGTATAACAAAAACAGCGATATTTATAATCAAAAGCTTCATCACCATAGAGCGATTTAAAAAACTTTGTGCAGACTGAGTTCTCATGTAGGGCCGATCATAAATCATAAGATATTTAACCTAAATTTTAATTATTTTTTGTGCAAGTAAAGATGAGCTTATTCTCTTTTTATTAACGCTATAACTTGACTAAGTGACGGATTTAAAAAATGTATATTCGTATGGCAGAAAGGGATGAAAAATGGCCAGAAAATATTTCTGGGAAGTTCTATGTAGATGAACAGTGTATAGACTGTGATTTATGCCGGGAAACAGCGCCAGATTTTTTCAGCCGCAACGATGACGGCGGGTATTCTTTTGTTCACAAACAGCCTCAATCCGACGAAGATATTGCTATGTGCATAGAAGCACTCGAAGGTTGCCCCGTTGAAGCTATCGGCGAAGACGGAGAATAAAAACGCTTCAAAGTAGGGACTTTTTTGGCGTTAGGAATAACGCGTCCAAATCGTCGGGATAAATAATACGATGAGTGCGTAAACTTCCAAACGTCCTAAAATCATAAGAAAAGACAGAAATAATTTTGTTGAATCCTTCAAGGCGCTAAAATTATTAAAAGGCCCAATCGCGTCAAAGCCGGGGCCGATATTATAAAGGCTCGATTGAATCGTTGAAAATAAACTGATTAGATTCAAATTAGGCTCTAATAAAGAAAGTACGATCACCGAGACGCCTTGAATTGTAAATAAGAGTAAAATATAGAGGACGACGTTTTGGATAAACGAGTCGGATAAAGATTTAGAGCCCACGCGGGTAATGATTGTTTTATTCGGCCTATAAGTCTGAATAATGGTTCTGAAGATAGCCTTAAAGGCAATGACTACACGAATGATTTTTAAACCACCACTCGTTGAGCCGGAACAACCGCCAACAATCATTAGAAACATTAAAAGAATTTTTGCGGC
>MDSV01070890.1_pt1 | contig 11309 bp, 9 predicted proteins | sample 810851 | NCBI WGS metagenome assembly MDSV01 (sample SAMN05326640, study PRJNA326480) | marine metagenome | isolation source: seawater | place: Atlantic Ocean: North East | collected 2012 | reverse complement strand
TAAAGATACATTTTTTACAGCCTTAACTATATTAGTTCCTTTACTATAATTTATTTGTAAATTTTTAATTGATAATCCTATCACAGTTATTCCCTATTTTAATCTTGGTACTGCTGAAATAAGTCTTTTTGTGTATTCATGCTTTGGATTATTTATAATATCAGACTTACTACCATATTCTACAATTTTACCTAATTTCATAACGTTAACTCGTTGAGCTAATTCTGACACTACTCCGAAGTTATGAGTAATTAATAAAATAGATAAATTCTCAGTTCTACTTAACTCTTTTAATAAAATAAGTATCTCATACTGGATAGTTACATCTAGTGCTGTTGTAGGTTCATCAGCAATTAGTAATTCAGGAGAGGAAGCAAGTGCCATAGCAATCATACATCGCTGCAACTGACCTCCACTCATTTCATGAGGGTATGAATCTTTTAATCGATTAGGCAAATGTACTTTTTTTAGTAATTTTTGAACCTCAAATGAAGAGTTTCTAATATTTTTTTTATGAAGCTTTATTACTTCTTGAATTTGTTTTCCGACTGTAAAAACAGGATTAAAAGAAATCATTGGTTCTTGAAAAATATAAGCAATTTTATTCCCCCTAATTTTAGATAAATCTTTTTCATTAAGTTTTAATAAATTTATACCATTAAAGAATATTTCACCTTCATTAAATAATGCTTCCTTAGGTGTAATTTTAGTTATTGAGAGAGCGCTAATACTTTTTCCACTTCCACTTTCTCCTACTAAAGCTACAACCTCATTTTTTTTAATATTAAATGAAATACCATCAACAGCTTTGATATCACCCTGATCAGATTTAAAATAAATTTTTAAATCATTTACCTTCAAAATATAATCTTCATTATTCATGATTTATTCAATTTTGGGTCTAATGCATCACGTAATGCATCACCCAATAGGTTAAAAGCTAGAACTAATAAAAATAAAGCTATAGTTACAAATGTCATTTCCCACCACATACCTTGCCATAACCTCATTCGAGCGGCATCAATCATTAATCCCCAAGATGGCTGATCTTGTACTCCTATTCCCAGGTAACTCATTATCACTTCTGTTCCAACAGCAGCAGGAAAACGAATTGTAAATGTAATAATGATAATATGAAAAATATTAGGAAGGATATGTTTAAACATAACTCTATACGAATTGATACCTAGAGCTTGAGCAGCTTGAACATACGTTTGTTGCTTATGTTTTAATACTTCTCCTCTAACTAAACGACATAATCCAACCCATGTTGTTAGCCCAATACCTAAATATATTCCAAGTAAACCTTGTCCTTTGAAAATCATAGCAATTGCAAGAATAAAAAGTAGTCCGGGCATAGATGCTACAGTAGAATAAAACCATACGATAATATCATCTATTTTTTTTCCAAAATACCCAGCAATACATCCTAGAATAACACCAATTGGAATTGATATAAGTGATGTAATAATACCAACTTTATAAGCAATTCTTACACCCTGAATAAGTCTCGACATTACATCGCGTCCTAAACCATCTGTTCCCATTGGATGAATATAACTTGGTGATTTATAGGCATTGTCAAGATTAGGAATTTGATAATGAGGAATAGTATCATAAAAATTATGATATTGGTAAACTATTTCACCATATATAGCTAAAGAAGTAAAAAAGATAACTAATCCTAAGCATGTCATAGCAATTATATCTTTACGTAAACGATTCCATGCATCATTCCATAATCCATGTTTTATAATTTTAGATTTCATCATTGTAACTTTACTCGAGGGTCTACTAAGGCATAACAAATATCTGTTAATAAATTTGAAAAAACAAATAATAGAGATCCAATTAAGACTAATGCACGAACTACATCAACATCGGCAGATAAAATTGCATTAATCCCCAAATAACCTAATCCAGGTATTCCAAAGAAATTTTCTAATAATAAAGATCCTGTATATAAAAAAGGAATAGCAATTACTACATTTGTAACGATAGGAATCATTGCATTTTTTAAAATATGTACAAATAATGCACGTTTTTTAGATACGCCTTTTGCATATGCGGTTCGAACGTAATCCTTATACATCTCATCTAACATAATTGTGCGATAAAATCTAATATTAGAACCTAATCCACTAATAACGCCAATTATTACAGGTAAGATTAAATATTGAATAGACTCATATCCCCATACAGGAAATATTTCCATTTTATAACCAAGAAAATATTGTCCTGCAACGATGTAAACAACATAATTAATGCTCATTAGCGCTACTGAAATAATTACTAAAAAACGGTCGATAAATTGATTACGGAAATACGCACAAATTAGAGACATGGAGATAGAGAGTATAATTCCGATAAGAAATATAGGAATTGTTAAAGACAAAGACGGACCAATACCATCATATAATAGCTTTGTGACAGGTTGTTTTAAATTATCTGAATAACCAAAATCACCATTATATAATTGTTTAAAATAAAATAATAATTGAGATGTGAATGGATTAGATATTTTTTTTCTCAACTGAAGTTTTTTAAATTCAATAGTTCCACTGAAATTTCCGCATTCAGAGCCCAAACATTTAATGTTAAATCTAGTCCATTCTTCCGAAAAAACACTTTGTCCTCCAATTACACCGCTTCCTTTATATGTACCACGCCACTCAAAAAGATCATCAGAATTTAACTCGAAACGTAAAGGGTTAAATACACTATCCACATCTAAGGAAATGATATTAAGTCTTGAATTATGATTTATATTTTTGTTTTTCCATAATCCTATACCATCTTGAAAATCATGATCAGGATACGCTCTTGTAGTAGAATTATAACCAAAAAATAATGGAAGGTTAAGCCCTCTTCTTTCATCAAAAGATTGTAATATTTCTGGTGTTGTGTTTTTTCCCAAAGAAATAGCCGCTAAATCATTTGGGACAATATTAAATAAAATAAAAGTTAATAAAATTACTCCTATGACTGTAGGAATCATTTGAATTATACGTCTAAAGCAATAACGTAACATTTTATTTTATTCCTATCATATTAATTTTATCTTCTTTATTTTTATTACGCCATTGATACCTTTTTTCTAAATCAATAGATCTATATTTACTCATGCCGTAGGGGAATGCATGAGGCTCGTAATTCTTAACCCATTCATGTACTAAACTAAAACTTAATGGTTGATATAAAAATATCCAAGGAGCATCAGCTATAATCAGATTTGTCATTTTATTTAAAATTTCTGTCCGTTCTTTACAATCGTGCATTGTACGAATAACTTCGTAAAACTCATCAAATTCTTTATTTATATAATTAGAATGATTTGGTCCAGGTGATTCATTTTTACTATAAAATAATTGTAAAAAATTTTCTGCATCAGGATAATCTGCAACCCATCCTAATTGATATATTTGAGCCTGTCTGCGGTTTAATTTTTCTATGAATGCTGGCCATGTGTTATATGAGGGAGTAACCTTGACTCCTATTTTAGAAAACATATTACACATTAAATCCATCATTTGTTTAGTATCACCTACTCCCTTACTGCCCACTTCGATAGTTAGCTCTAAACGTCGATTAGTTATTGGATCTACACCATTAGTATAACCGGCTTCTTTAAGTAATTGCTTTGCTTTATTTAAATTATGGGAAAAACAGTTCTTCTCAGACAAATGACCTGATAATGGTTCTGGAATAGGTCCGTAAAGAGGATGTAATCGGTTATTCATAAATTGATTCATGACATCAAAATTATACGCACAACTTAAAGCTTGTCTAAGCTTCATTTTTCTTTCTCTATCTTTAACACTTCCAGTATCACCAACTATATTATCATCCCAATTAAAGCCTAGATAACTAAGAGTAAGTGTAGGTGAAGTAACTAGCTGAATACCCCTTTTTGATAAATTACTAGACAAAGATTTATCAGGCGTAATAACTACGTCCCAATTATCTCTAGAAATACCTGAAAAATCTAGCTGACCTGATAAAAACATCATCCACTGTGTTGTATTATCATCAATCACATATTGGACAATACGATCAACAAAAGGCAACCGTTTATTAGAATCAAACAATAATCCTCTTTCTATCTGATCAAGAGTCCCTTTTTCTGGATACCTTTCTGTGCGAGATACTTCATTCCATTTTTTATTTTTGGTAAATTCAATTCTAGAGTTTCTCTTCCAAGATTCTAAAATATATGGACCTGTTCCTACAGGATTATTAACAAACATTTTTCCATAATATTCAACTGCTTCACGAGGTACTGCAAAACTATAATGCATTGTTAATATATATAATAATTGTGGATAAGGAGAAGTTAATTTAATTTGAAGCGTATATTTGTCTAAAGCGATAAGACCTTCTACTGGATAATTATAATCTGTTACATCAGAAGCAAGCGAATGTTTTCTAAATTCATTTATTCCTAAAATTCGATTATTAAAAGCCCAAAAACCCGAAGAATTATTTTTCACATCTGCCACACGTTTTATTGAGTAAACAAAATCTTCAGCGACTAATTCTCTACCTATCCCATTTTTAAAACAAGGGTCGTCTTGAAAATAAATTCCGGGCCTTATTGTAAAGGTATAAATAAGCCCATCAGGTGATATTTTAGGCAAACTATCTGCTAATAAAGGAATAACTTTATATGGCCGTTGTAAATAATCATATTGTAATAAACCTTCATAAATTTTTGAGATAGCCAATGAAGAAGATACTTCTCCTGAAATTGCCGGATCTAATCCTCTTATTCTAGAAGTACTACTAAAACTTACAGTCTCATCTTTTGAATAAATATTTTTATTATCAGAACAATTTGTAGTAATTAAAATAATAAATAGAAAAAGAAAATATATTATTATATTTTTAATATATAAATTAATTATATGCATATATCATATATATGGTCACATATCCTCTGAGTTGATAGGAATAACCTCAACTGGTATTTCGGTTTGAATATCACTCATTAAGGAACGATCACTTTTTGAAAATAAAACACCTAAAACTAAAGCTGAAATCATAAATATAATACTTATAAAAACCGTAGCTCTTGATAAAACATTACCAGCACGAGCGCCAAATAAAGCCTCTCCGGTACTAGATCCAAATGCTAATCCTAATCCTTCATTTTTTGATCTTTGAATTAAAATTAATATTATAAGTAATACACTGCTTAGACTGACAATAATTATAAATAATGATTTTAAGATATCCATAATACTTTTTCCCTTGTTTTAAATATTTTTTGCAGCATCAATAATTAAGCCAAATGATTGGGGATCTAAAGCGGCTCCGCCTATAAGACCACCATCAATATCTGGTTGAGATAATAGTTCTTTTGCATTATTTGGCTTCATAGAACCCCCATACTGTATTCTAACAGATGAAGCCGCAGCATTCCCTGCAAATCTTTCGATCTCATCTCTTATAAATTTATGAACATCCTGAGCTTGATCTGCAGTTGCAGTTTTACCAGTACCTATTGCCCAAACTGGCTCGTATGCAATAACTAAATCACTGTAATTTTCAGGGGAAATATTTAATAAGCCTTTTTCTAATTGTTTACCAACAACATCTTTTGTGAAATCAGATTCTCGCTCGGTTAATGTTTCACCTACACATAAAATAGGCACTAATTTTTTTTCTAACGCTTTAGTAACCTTTTTATTAATTATTGCGTCATTTTCTTTGAGCAATTCTCTTCTTTCGCTATGCCCAATAATAACATATTTTACAAAAAGATCCTTTAACATAGGAGCTGATATTTCACCAGTAAATGCCCCGCTATCCTCATAATACATATTCTGTGCACCAATTTGTATTTGTGAATCAGAAACAACATCGCTAATTGATTTTATTGCCGTAAAAGGAGGACACAAAACTATGTCAACTCCTGTACAATCTGCATAGTCTCTCATAATAGAGGATGATAAATCTATAGCATCATCTACGGTTTTATTCATTTTCCAATTACCTGCAATAATTTTTTTTCTCATATATTTCTCCATCAAAATTTCTAAACAAGAGCAAAATATCTAACCTTGACCTTTGACGCAATGCTCAATATTAAAAATACAATAAATGATAAATAAAAAAATAAACAAGTAAATCAACGACAAATAGTAAATAAATATATATATTTTTAATCATAAGGATTTTATATGAAAAAAACCCTATTCTTATTAGATGGTATGGCTCTTATATATAGAGCTTACTTTGCTTTTATCCGCAATCCAAGAATTACATCAAAGGGACAGGATGTATCAGCTATTTTTGGTTTTTTAAATACGCTTTTAGACATTATAAATACATATTCTCCTACTCACATTATGGTTGCTCTAGATACATCAGCGCCTACCTTTAGGCATAAAATATTTTCTGTATATAAAGCTAACCGAGATGAAACACCTGAGGGAATTAGATATGCTGTACCTATGATTAAAAAATTATTACAAGCATTTAATATTACTGTTTTAGAAAAAGATGGATATGAAGCAGATGATATAATTGGAACATTAGTTAAGTTCGCTGAAAATAAGGAATTTAAATGTACCATGATTACTCCTGATAAGGATTTTGCTCAATTAGTATCTAGTAATATATCGATTATTAAACCAGGACGAGGAGGTAAGGAAGCCGAATTATTAGATATTGAAAGTATTCTTGAGCAATGGAATATCTCTAATATCTCCCAAGTAATAGATATACTAGGTTTAGCTGGAGATGCCTCTGATAATATTCCAGGTGTGCCTGGAATTGGCCCTAAGACAGCTCAAAAGTTAATTAAACAATATGGATCAGTTGAAAATCTTATAAAAAACACAAGTGAATTAACAGGTAAGCTAAAAGAAAATATTGAGGAATATCAAGAACAAGCATTGTTATCTAAAAAACTAGTAACTATAAATTGTAACGTACCTATAGCAATAGATATTGATGAATTTAGATATAAAAACCCAAATTCAGTAGAATTAAAAAAAATATTAACTGAGTTAGAGTTTAAAACTTTTTTAAAAAGATTTTTTACCAATAAAAATAATTCTGAGGATAAAGAAGAAGATAACCTATCTGTATACGATTCAGTCGTCTATAAAAAAATAAATGATTTCGATCATCAATACTTATGTATAAATAACACTGACGAAATAGTAAAAATAGTGGATAATTTATCTTCGAGCGATAGTATTTCATTTGATATTGAAACTACTTCCTTAAATATACAGTTAGCAAATATAGTAGGGATTTCACTATGTAATGAATCTCACAAAGCATTCTATTTTCCATTTCCAAATAACAGAACTGAGGTTGTGGAAAAATTAAAAATTTTTGAGAAAATATTTAAAAATCCAAATATTAAAAAGATAGGACAAAATATTAAATTTGTTTTTGGAGTATTACTAAATCATGGAGTTAAAATTGAAGGAGATCTACTAGATATAATGGTGGCTCATTACTTAATAGATCCGGAACGTCGCCATAATATGGACTTCATGGCTAAAACAGAATTAAATTATGAGCCAATACTATTTAATGATCTGATTGGTCATAAAAAAAGTGAGCAAAAATTAATTCGAGATGTCGATATTCAACTGATCAGTGAATATGCATCAGAATATGCTGATATAAGCTTCCAAATATGGAAGATATTAAAAGATAAATTAAAATCAAAAGGACTAGAAAACATATTTTATAATATAGAAATGCCCCTTTTAAAGGTTCTGGCTTATATGGAATATAGAGGTGTAAATATTGATACTAAATCACTTAAAAAATATTCTAAAATTTTAGAAGAAAAATTAAAAAAGCTCGAAGAGTCTATTTATACAAAAGCGGGAATGGAATTTAATTTAAACTCTCCAAAACAATTAGGTGATGTATTATTTGAAATACTTCGTATTATAGAAAAACCAAAAAAAACAAAAACTGGGCAATACCAAACAAATGAAGACATACTTAATGAATTAATTAACAAACATCCAATCATCAAAGAAATTTTAGAATTTAGACAATTAAATAAACTTAAAAGTACTTATGTCGATGCTTTACCTCAAACAGTTATAGAAAAAACAGAAAAAATCCATACAACTTTTAGTCAGTCTATTACAACCACAGGAAGACTTTCTTCATCTCATCCAAATCTTCAAAATATTCCTATTAAAAGTGAAGAAGGCCAACGAATTAGGCAGGCTTTTATACCTCAGAAAAAGTATTCATTATTAGCATGTGATTATTCTCAAATTGAATTACGCGTTATGGCAGAATTAAGTAAGGATAAAAATCTTTGTGAAGCTTTTATTTCTAATGAAGACGTTCATACTACGACAGCATCCAATATTTTTAATGCTAAACTTGAAGACGTATCACGAGATATGAGAAATAAAGCTAAAATGGTTAATTTCGGTATCATTTATGGTATTTCTGCATTCGGTCTTGCTAAAAGATTAAATATATCTAGAAATGAGGCATCAGAAATAATTAACCAATATAAATCTTCTTATCCTGATGTGCAAAATTATTTGATGAGTACAATTAAATTTGCTGAAAAGAATGAATATGTAGAAACAATAACTGGAAGAAGAAGATATATTAGAGATATTAATTCTAATAATAAAATGATCAAAGCAGGAGCAGAACGTAATGCAATTAATGCGCCTATTCAAGGTACAGCAGCGGATATGATTAAGATTGCAATGATTAATATTGAAAGTCTTCTCCAAAAAGAAAGAGTAAAAACAAAAATGTTGCTTCAAGTTCATGATGAACTTGTTTTTGACCTATGGCCTGAAGAAAAAGAATATTTACTTCCGAAAATAGAAAAACTAATGAAATCTGCCATTCCTATGAAAATACCAATCGTTATCCAGTCAGGAATAGGAAGAAACTGGCTAGAAGCGCACTGAAATATTACTGTGAATATTTATAAAAAAATATTTATATTACTTGATAATAGATGGGGAGACCAAAAATGGTGGCCTGCTGATTCAAGGTTAGAAATAATAATAGGTGCAATTCTTACTCAAAATACTTCATGGAAAAATGTTGAACAGGCACTTAGTAACCTTAAAAAAAATAATAAAATAAGTATTTCAAAAATATCAAATGCTTCACATAAGGAGTTAGCATCACTTATTAAGCCAGCTGGATATTATAACCAAAAATCAAAATATATTATAGGAGTGGTTAATTATATTAAAAAAAAATATAATGGATCACTAGATGAGCTTTTTTCTTTAGATTTAAGTCTATTAAGGAAAGAATTATTATCCTTGAAAGGAATTGGTCCTGAAACTGCCGATACAATTATTTTATATGCTTCACAAAAACCAATATTTGTAATTGATACATACACTAGAAGATTTATGGAAAGACACCAGCTCGCATCAAAAAATGACTCATATGATTCACTAGCTAAAAAATTTACTGATTCATTACCTAGAGATTATAAATTATATAATCAATTTCATGCATTAATTGTTCAATTAGGTAAAAATTATTGTAAAACGAAAGCCAAATGCAGTGGTTGTCCACTGGAAAAATTATATTAAACCTTTAACTTCTTTATTAATAACTCCATTACCAAAGAAGGATTAGCCTTTCCCTTGCTTTCTCTCATAACCTGACCCATTAAAAAATTTACAGATGCTTCATTACCATCTTTAAATTCATTTACTGCCTTAGGATTATTTTTAACTGCATTATCAATCCAAATTTCAAGAGAAGAATCATCAGAAACCTGAACCATTCCTTTATTATTAATAATTTCATTTGGATCTCCACCATTAATAAAAATTATTTCAATAAGCTCTCGACCTGAATTAATATTAATTTTTTTTTCGTCAATAAATGAAATAATTTGACTAAATACTTTCGGCGTTAATTTAGAGTTTTGTAACGTTATATCATGCTCTGATAATAAACGCATAATATCGCCCATAATAAAATTAGACGCTCCTTTATAATTAGAAGTGTACTTTATTACTTCCTCAAACCAATCAGATATTATTTTATCTGAGGTCAAAATATTTGCATCATATTCAGGTAAAGATAAATTATTGATATAACGGTTACGTCGTTGATTAGGTAGTTCAGGTAGCTCATTAGACCATTGTTCTATCTCTTCATTAGTAATATGTAATGGTAGTAAATCTGGTTCTGGAAAATAACGGTAATCATGAGCATTCTCTTTCGTTCTTTGAATAAATGTTTCTCCTCTAATAGAGTCATACCCTCTTGTTTCTTGATCAATGATACCACCGTTTTTTAAAATATCAGATTGACGTTCTACTTCATAATTTATGGCTTCAACTATAAATGCAAAAGAGTTCATGTTCTTAATCTCTACTTTGGCACCTAGTTGTTCTTGAGACTTAGGCTTTACTGAAATATTTACATCTGACCGCATTTGACCTTTTTCTTGGTCACAATTAGATATTCCTCCATATTGCATTATTTCTTTAATAGCATTCATATAGGCTAATACTTCATCAGTTGAATGCATACAGGGCTTAGAAACAATCTCCATTAGAGCCGTACCAGCTCGATTATAATCAATATGAGTTGAACCATCTGCATGAATATTTTTAGCCGCATTTTCTTCTTGATGAATTCGCTCAATTTGAATCTTTCTTTTTCTTCCATTTACATCTAATTCAATTTCCCCTTCTAGACAAAGAGGATTATCATTTTGAGTTATTTGATAATTTTTCGACATATCAGGATAAAAATAATTCTTTCTATCCCAATTACTAAAATTGTTGATCCTGCACCCAAGTAATATTCCAGCCTTACAACATAACTCAACAGCTTTACGATTAATAACAGGCAATGAACCTGGATAGCCTAAGCAAACTGCACAAACATAAATATTAGGAAGTGAACCGTATTCATATTTACAGCCACAAAACATTTTTGTTTTTGTATTCTGCATAATATGAGTTTCTAAACCTATTGTAATCTCATATTCCATATCTTATAATTCCGGTTTTAACTTATGCCAATTAGTTGTTTTTTCGAAAATATGACCAACTTTTAAAATTTTCTCTTCACAAAAAGAATCTCCAATTAATTGTAATCCTATAGGTAAATTATTTGAGGAAAAGCCACATGGAATAGATAAAGCACAATTACCTGCTAAATTAACAGAGGTTGTTAAAATATCATCTAAATACATTTTTAAAGGATCATTAATTTTCTCGCCTTTTAAATATGCTGGTGTGGGTGTTACTGGGGATAATAAAATATCACATTCTTTGAAAATATTTTTAAAATCATCTCGAATTAAAGATCTT
>MDSV01201153.1_pt1 | contig 11311 bp, 9 predicted proteins | sample 810851 | NCBI WGS metagenome assembly MDSV01 (sample SAMN05326640, study PRJNA326480) | marine metagenome | isolation source: seawater | place: Atlantic Ocean: North East | collected 2012 | reverse complement strand
GTACCAGTAAATAATTTTGTAGCGCTGATCACGAATTCCGTAGTGAGAATAAGCGTTGTGATCAGGATCACGATGCATCCAATATCGGTGATACGCGATCTGAGGCCAATTTTTAGACTGATCCCCTTCTAGTACTGCGCGAGCTGATTGCCCTTGCATATAGCTGGGGATAGGCAATCTAGCATAATCCAGAAAGGTTGGGGCAAAATCGACATTACACATCATATCGTTGCACACGGTTCCTGCAGGAATATTCTCAGGGTAGCGCATAAGAAACGGCATCTGAAATGACTCTTCATACATGAACCGTTTATCAAACCATCCGTGTTCGCCTAGAAAAAACCCTTGATCCGAAGTGTAGATAACAATTGTATTGTCTGCCTGCCCGGTTTCATCCAACCAATCTAGCAGTCGCCCGACACTTTCATCAATTGAGTGTATGGTGCGCAAATAACGTTTTAGATAGCGCTGATATTTAAAATAACTCAATTCATCTCGCGTCTGAAAGGTAAAAACCTCGCCAGTATCGCGATCTATGAGGCGCAGTTTTCCAACATCTTCAGGGTTTGGAATGCACCTATCAATTGACCCCGGTTTTGTACGCTCTCCGACCTCTGCGCCGCCTTCGGGTTGAACCAACCCCAAATCGGTATATTTCAAATCTTCTTTAATACGCATGCGCGCCTCAGTGGCCGCCCTAGCACGATTTTTATAATCATCGTCAAACGTTTCAGGCAAGGTGATATCGTCTTGATATAGATGTCGGTTTTTTGGATGTGGTTCCCATTCACGATGAGGAGCTTTATGATGGCACATCAAAAAGAATGGCCTATCCTGATCACATTGATTTAGCCACTCAAGGCTTTTATCTGTAATAACGTCTGTTGCATATCCCAGCGCTTCAATCTCTTTACCCATCTCGATCATATAAGGATCGAAATACTCGCCCTGGCCCGGAAGGACCGACCAAAAATCAAACCCCGTTGGCTCATGGGCTTTTCCTTCACCCAGGTGCCATTTCCCAATAAGTGCTGTTTGATAACCTCCAGTCCGCAGATGCTTGGCCACGTTAGGTCCACGATTATCGATCGCAGTTTCAAGCGTAGTAACGTTGTTAACGTGATTGTAAGTACCGGTTAGGATAGCTGCACGGCTGGGCGTACATATCGAATTGGTAACATAGCAATGGTTCAATCTCACGCCCTCATTTGCAATACGATCAAGATTGGGTGTGCTATTTATACCAGCACCATAACAGCTTATTGCCTTTGATGCATGATCATCTGCCATTATAAAGATGATATTGGGGCGTTTTATTATCATTTTATTACCTGTCCAAAGATTTGTATTGAGGGATAAGATAAGACACTAAATCCACCCTGAGACTCCATTCAGATAAATACATACTAATATTTTCGATTAGAACTTAAGCGCCTTTTTCAATACAAAATATGACTTTTTTGGCGTACGCTTTTGAGTCTCAAAATCCACATGGATCAAGCCAAAGCGCTTTTCAAAACCTAGAGCCCATTCATAATTATCCAACAATGACCAAACATAATAGCCCGCCAGCGGCACGCCTTGCTTAATCGCTTTCAAAACTTGCGACAAATGGGCAGAGATATACTCAATTCGCGCATCATCATTCACCATGCCGTTTTCTAACAAATCATTATTTGCCATTCCATTTTCCGTCACATAGATCGGCAGACCATGCGTATAATCTTGGTGCGTACGCATTATGAAATCAAAAAGCCCATGTGGGTAGATTTCCCAACCCATTTGAGTCTTATCAAGCGGTCCGTCATACTTCTGTAAATTTGGCCATGGACCATCTTTATAACCCACATTGGAACGCGTGTAATAATTGATACCACACCAATCAACGGGCGCACCGATCAAATTGAAATCATCCTGCCATCTCTTGGGCAGAAAAGGTTCTAAACCCTCGAGCACCGACTCCGGATAGGTTTTGTGAAAAATACCACTCATAAAGAAACGGTTATAGATAGCATCATACCGAGCCGCAGCAGCACAATTTTCAGGCTTATCATCTATCGGGTTTGCATATTCAAAATTACAAACCGCACCAAGATTTTTTACTCCCAGAGTACGCATCTGGGCGATCGCGGTGCCATGCGCACAAAGCACATGATGCATCGCGCGTGCCGTTGCCCTAATATCTCGTAGACCAGGGGCATGTACTCCCTCAAAATGCGATAACCAGCCGACGCACCATGGCTCATTAATCGGCGCTACTGAAAACATGCGATCACCAAGCCGCCTCATAACGATCTCTGTGAAATCGCCAAACCATTTGGCTAAGTCAGGATTTCGCCATCCGCCACAATCCTCCAAGGCTGAAGGCATTTCCCAATGATAAAGGGTTGCAGCAGGTTTCAGCTCTCGCTCCAACATGGCATCAGTTAGGCGATCGTAGAAATCTAGTCCCTGCTGATTTACGGCCCCAATCCCCTCAGGGATGATCCGTGCCCAGCTGGTTGAAAAACGGTATGAGTCAAACCCTGCGGCGGCAACAAGATCTAAATCTTCTTCAAACCTGTGATAGTGATCACAGGCCACTTGTCCATGTTCCAAACCCACAACATTGCCTGGCGTGGCAGCAAAACTGTCCCAGTGAGTACTACCAGCACCACCGAATTTATGCCCTTCAATTTGATAGGCTGATGTGGCTGTTCCAAAGAGAAAATTCTCAGGATAGTCGCTACGATTTATCAAAAAATATGCGCCTTACTCACATCGAAACTAAAGCTGGCATGTTGCCCTTTAATCAGATCAATCTGTTCAGAGCTAGCATAGCGGAACAAAACCTTTTGAGGAGACATAAGTTCAATTATGGTTTCTGTCCCGAGCTGCTCTACCAATGTCACCTTACCCTTGAGCGCCCCCTTTGGATCAAGAACCAAGTGCTGCGGACGAATACCCAAACGCACCGTTGTACCGCTTGCCTTCTCAGTAGACACCAAGCGTATATCTCTCAACTCCATTCCTTGACCGTGAAACTCTGCAAGATTAACGTCGCTTACAACGGGCCCCAAGACACCATCAAAAAAGTTCATCGTCGGAGAACCCAAGAAGCCCGCAACAAATTCATTTTCTGGTCTATTGAAGAGGTCCATTGGCTTCCCAGTTTGCATGACCTCACCATCTTTTAGAACTACGATTTTATCGGCTAAGGTCATCGCCTCAACCTGATCATGGGTTACATATATGGTGGTTGCGTCAAGCTGCGAATGCAGCCGTGCAATTTCAACCCGTGTGTCGTGGCGCAAAGCCGCATCTAAATTCGACAATGGCTCATCGAACAGAAAGACATCAGGATTTCGAACAATCGCTCGACCAATTGCAACGCGTTGACGCTGCCCACCAGAAAGCGCAGCCGGTTTGCGATCCAAAAGGTTCTCCATTTGAAGAATCTGTGCTGCCTTCTCAACCCGCTCTTTAATTTCTTTTCGAGGACGCCCCTGCAGATCCAGAGAAAACGCCATATTGTGAAACACCGTCATATGCGGATAAAGTGCATAGGATTGAAATACCATGGCAATGCCACGCTTAGATGGTGGTAGATCTGTTACGGTTTTATCAGCAATCGCAATATCACCGCCGGTCAGCGTTTCAAGACCCGCAATAAGGCGCAAGAGCGTTGATTTTCCACATCCGGAGGGACCGACAAAAACGACAAACTCTCCCTTGTTAATTTCCAAATCAACATTGCGGATCACTTCCGTTTCACCGAAGAATTTGTTTACTCGCTTTAGTTCAACCTGAGCCATTTATACCTCTGTAACCGATGTAGTAAGAGTTTCAAAATCAAAACAAAAGCGAAGCTTCTGCTGATCTGAGATACGTTCAAAAATGATCTGTTTAGGCCCGCCTTTGATCTCTGTCATGCTGTTTGCGTGGACCATGGCTGGCTGCTGCGCTCGCCAAGCAAGAAACTTTGAAAATTGATCGTATACTGATCCTGAACGCGCAGCCTCATCTATACCTGACCGCTGGATATGCTTTTCTGCGATAGGTAGCCAGGTTTTGGAGGCTTCGGAAAACCCTGACCAGTTGTTTTTAGCTTTTTCCCACACCATTGGCGTGCGGCAAGTATCTCGTCCCAAAAATAGTGGCGCAAATTCTATGCCCCAAGGATCTTGCATCTGTGAAATCGGAATATCTTGTACATCGCTAAGAGCTAATTCTTCTCCCTGATATACACATGTTGAACCAATCAAGCTGGCCTCAAGCTTTAAAAGCAATAACTGCATCGCCTCCTGGTCATCTTCTGACAAGCCTAGCGGCGCCAGTTGACGGGTTGCAGAGCGCGGTACATCGTGATTTGAAAAGGCAAAAGACAGCCGTCCAGACCCGTTAAATCGCCCAATAGCCGCAGAGATTGCGCTTTTCAAACCATCAACATCGAGCCCGCCCCATTCCAGTAGGCTAAAATTGTAGGTCGCGTGTAAACGGCCTGGCGCCGTGAATGTCTCACTGGCTAGGGTTGGATCATCCCCATGTAGTTCACCCATCAAAAACCGGTCACCAGAATAACTATCGGCAACTTTACGAAACTGTTCGATGAAGGTCTGAATTGCAGGTTGATTTAACTGTGCGCTATCATGCAGTTGGCGAAAAAATGGCTGCTGTTCTTGCGGTAGGTCGCCCAGCTCAAAATCTGGTTTTGCCAAATTATTCCGATACGGTGCTCTATCCGCATTTATTGTATGCACTGCATCCATGCGAAAACCATCTACACCACGATCGAACCAAAAGCGCGCCACATCGCAAATTGCCTCTCTTACAGCTGGATTGGCGTGATTTAAGTTCGGCTGGCTGGACAAAAAATTATGAAGATAATATTGCTGACGCCTGGGCTCCCAAGTCCAAGCTCGGCCACCAAAGAAAGACAACCAATTCGTAGGTGCAGATCCATCGGGCTGTGGATCAACCCAGTGGAACCAGTCTGATTTGGAATTATCGCGTGACTGACGGCTCTCGACAAACCATGAATGCATATCTGAGCAATGTGCAGGAACAATATCAATCATGACCTTAAGCCCCAACTCATGCGCTGTGACGATCAGCGCATCTAAGTCATCCATCGTACCGTATTCTGAATGCACGCCGCAGTAATCACTTACGTCATATCCAAAATCTTTCTGCGGCGAGGGATAGAATGGACTGATCCAGATCGCATCAACGCCCAAATTTGCAATATAATCTAAGCGCGACGTGATGCCGGGTAGATCTCCGATACCATCCCCGTTGCTATCTTGAAAAGATCGTGGATAGATTTGATATATGATAGCCGTTTCCCACCATTTAAGTGCCGCCATCATTCACCCACCTTTTACAGATCCGGCCAAAAGGCCACGAATGAAATATCTTTGCATTGATAAAAACACGATAACTGGGACAATCATCGAGATAACCGCTGAAGCATTCAGTAAGTGCAATTGATCTTTAAATGTTCCAAGCTGCTTTTGCAGACGTATTGGAAAAACTAAATCCGACGCATTATTAGGGCCGATATAAAGCGCAACTATCAGATCGTTCCACACCCATAGAAATTGAAAGATTGAGAAAGACGCTAATGCCGGAACCGAAAGAGGTATAATAATGCGTGTGAAGATTTGCAAATGGCTGGCGCCGTCGATGCGCGCACTCTGCAGCAACTCCTTGGGCAAACCAACAATATAATTGCGCAAGAGATAAATGGCGAGCGGCAAACCAAAGGCTGTGTGCGTAATCCAAAGGCTGGCAAAAGATTTTGAAGCAACTTTGCAGCTGTCATTAATCTCACAATCGGTCAACCAAGCGTTCAACGCAGTGGCCCATGACGCTATTCCGCTAAATCCCTGCAGGATGGGCAGAAACGCCAATTGCGTTGGAACCACCATCAAGGAAACAACCAGCACAAAAAGCCAATCGCGCCCTGGAAACTGCATCCATGCGAAAGCATAAGCCGCAAAAGCCGCAATAGTTATAGGAATAATTGTTGCCGGTATAGTAACTATAAAGGATGAGATAAGTGCATTCGGCACATTCTTATTATCAAAGAGCACCTCAATGTAAGCATCCGCCCCAAATACAGGATCTTGATTGATAAAAACATCCAATTTTTTGGGCTTTGGCGCAGTTTCCTCGGGAAATGTCCAAGTGAAATCTCCATTACTTTGGAACACTAATGACCCACCACGTATTTCGAGAGGTTCTCCAGCCGGCACCAGCTTACGGATTAACTTCGTCTTACCTGGTTTATCGGGATTCGTAATTCGCGCTTTTATTAAAATGGATTGCACCTCACCAGATACTGGGAAGCCTGATTTCTCATCGTTAAGCCGATCAAAAATATTGCCGCTCATATCAATAAATTCGACGGTTGAGCCTTTATCGTGAGTGCTAAATCTATGCCCTAACACCGTTGGCGTGAAAGCTGTCCAAAATCCTGAAGTCTTTGCCTCCGTCTCAGAACGCAATGACGTAGAGACCAAAGCCACGAAAGGCACAATCCAAATAAACACAATCAATGCTAAAACCAGGTGGCTAAATGTACGAGTAATCAACGATTCAACCTCTTAATTACCAAGCTCTTTTTGTTCTTTGCGAATTCGCCAACCATTGAATATCATGTTCGGAACAACTGTCAGCATTAGCATCACGGCAATGGCGGCAAATAAATTGTCCACATTATCGCCCCCAATAGACCAATTATTGCGCGCGTTTTCCATCATGGTTGCCAGTAACAGCTTGTCATCATCATTGGCAGAAAGCGCATAGGGAATGTCAAAAACCTTAAGTACCAGTATCACTAAAGTGGTCCAAACAACGAGTACTGTGGAATATATTTGAGGTAGTTTGATACGGAAGAACATTTGAAATGGATTGGCACCATCAATACGCGCTGCTTCGATGGTATCCTCTGGGACTCCACGAAGCGCAGCGGAAAAGATTACCATAGCAAATCCGGTTTGCACCCAAACCAAAATCCACATCAAAAAGAAATTGCCCCAAAATTTCAAGTTGTAAAGCGGCTCATTATAGGCTGCCGTATGACCTAGAAGAGCCTTCATCAAGCCAATTTGATAAGACGGTGTCGTGCCATTTATCGCGTCTACAGCCTCAATACCACCTCCCGCAAAAATATTTCGCCAGATCACCGCCGCACCAACGAATGAAATGGCGAGCGGCACAAAAACAAAGGTCTTGGCAACGACACCCCATTTCACAGAATCAGCCAGGACCGCAATCAATAACCCTAAGATAATGCAAGTAGAAGGCACCAGAATTAGCCACATCAAACTGTTGCGCATGGCTAACCGGAATTGCAAATATCCAAGCGAATCTGGATCCCATAGGAACGCATAATTGCGGATCGAAAATGCACCGTCGTATTCCTGAAAAGACAGCCTTAAGGTTGAAAGCGCAGGCACCAAGAGAAATAATAGAAGCAATACCAACGTAGGCCCAACAAAAATCCATGGTTGGATCGCTTCAGTAATCCTGGATTGTCGCCCTATCGACCCTCTTGCGCTAGTTCGCGCAAGACCAATGTTAAGCCAATTGGTTATTCCAAAATATAGGAAAGAGATGCTAACAGCGATGATCACCGAGCGGATCGCAAAACCTATTTTTAAAAACCGCTCCAAAGTGTCAAATTCATTTGCACTCCAGCCCCAAAAGTTGCGCATGGCCAAACCAAGCCGTCCAAGCGCATCATCTAAAGGCGAAGTCGCAACATAAGCAACAATCGCAACTATGGGCAGTAGAAATACGACCGTCAGGAATATTGCAAGACCATTGCTAGCAATGATCAGTTTCAAAGAGCGCATGAAGATCTTCCAAACTTAAAATGTTTAATTCTATCTTCTCACAACATAGGAGCGCAAATTTCTCTGCGCTCCTATATGCTGAAAACAAAATAAGTTACTTAATCGCGTCCCAAGCAGCTTGAATATTATCCGCTGTAGTTTGCGCATTTTGACCATTAGCAAATGCTGTCATTTCGGACCAAAAAGCCCCGGCACCAATCGCACCTGGCATCAAGTCAGAAGCATCAAAACGGAATGTTGTCGCATTAGATAAAATTTCACCCTGTTTACGCAATGCGGGAGTTGCGTAAGCTGACAAATCCGCAGCCTTATGCGCAGTTAGGAAGGTGCCTTGAGACATCCAAGCTTCATGCGCAGAGGCCTCGGACATAAAGTTAAAAAATGCTCGCGTTGCTGGAGAGTCTTTTGTCATTGTCCAAAGCGTACCTGCTCCCAAAACAGGATTGCCTAGCTCCTTTGATGCATAAGGAGGGAAGTAGAAGAAATCAGCTTCGCCATTCGCCACTTCTTCTCCTTTTTTGGGAAAGAACGCTGGAATAAAAGACGCTTGTCGATGCATCAGGCAGCTGGCAGGTGAAGAGAATAAACCCTTTGGCGCATCACCAAAGAACGTCGTTGCAACCGAAGAAGCGCCACCAGCTACGTAATCATCATTGCGTGAGAATTGGCCATAGACCTCCATTGCATTCAGCACTTCAGGGCTGTTAAATGGTAGATCGTTAGAAACCCAACGGTCATAATTCTCGGGTGAGGTTGTACGCAGCATTAGATCTTCCATCCAATCTGTTGCAGTCCAACCAGTTGCATTTCCGGATTCTACGCCGATACACCACGGGGTGTTGCCATCTTCCACCATCTGATCAGAAAGCGCAATTAGCTCTTCCATTGTTGAGGGAATGTCGTAGCCATTATCTTCAAATTGTTCTGGGGAATACCAGACCAAAGACTTTAAATCCATTTTGAACGCAAAACCGTAAAATTCAGTCTTGCCGTTGGCATCGGCATAGGTACCGAGATCAACCCAAGATGATCCAGCGCCATAGTTATTCGCCATCCAATTTGCCAGATCATCTCCAAGTGGCGTCAGGTGACCTTCTTTTGCCATGTCTGCCGCGAGACCGGGTTGTGGAAAAATTGCGATGTTCGGTGCGTTATTTGAGCGGAGATCAGCAACAATAAGCGCGGCAAAATCTCTAGACCCAGAGTATTTCACTACGGCACCTGTCGCTTTTTCAAAGCAGCTTACCGTGTTGACCAGCATCTCCTCATCTTTACCTTCCATTGACCCTGCAATCGTGATCACCTCACCTGCAAAATCACCAAGATCGCCAAGTGCTGATGGTGTGTCGCATACATCTGCTTGCGCCGCCCCGCATACTGATGACAAAGCAGCAAAAGCAACGACTCCAAAAAGTTTGTTGTTTAAAGACATCAAATTCCTCCCAAGAACTAGTCTAGTTTCACGTTTAATTGGCGCCACCTCATCACGGAAAGCGCCCTTTAAGTTCAATATTTAAGACCTTCATTTAAGAAAAAAGACGATACGTCTCTCACGTTAACTCTGAGTCTCAATTGCCTTCAAAGCAAATTCAAAGCGCTTTGAATATTTTTTGAACATACCAAGTCGAAATCCCATGTCAACGCGATACCTTGAAAAATAACCCATTTCACCTCGATATAATTTATTTTACTATTTATTTAAATTAATTATAAGATACAGCTGAATAAAAAAAACCAGTGCCTCTAAAGTTTAAATATGACAAGAAATAAAAGCGCTTTGAAAAATACCACAAATCTAAAGTTTCTGGCTGAACATTTGGGTTTGTCGCAGACAACAGTCAGCCGGGCATTAAATGGATTCCCTGAAGTCAACTATAAGACCCGTCAACTTGTGCAAGCCGCTGCGCAAAAGTTAAACTATCAGCCCAACGCACGTGCTAAGCGTTTGGCTACTGGGCGATCAATGGCAATAGGTCATTTGGTATCCGTTTCCAAAGGCCATGAAATCGTAAACCCAATTTTTGCTGATTTTATTGCAGGAGCAAGTGCGCGGTATATTGAAAGCGGATACGATCTTCTTCTGTCGTTGGTTCCGGATGAAAAGGAACTTTCAGCCTATAATGATCTCGCCGCACGCGATGCTGTAGATGGCGTTATAATACATACGCCCAAAGAAGATGATAAGCGATTAAAGCGATTGAATGAACTCAACTTGCCTTTTGTCGTGCACGGTAGATCCACAAAATCAAACGAAGTTTATAACTGGGTTGATGTGAATAACGAAAGTGCTTTTTTTCGGGCCACAGAATTTCTGATCGACCTTGGGCACCGATCGATAGCCTTGTTGAACGGCATGGCAGACTTAGATTTCGCTATTCGGCGAACCAAAGGCTATGAACGTGCACTGTCAAAACACCAAATCGATTTGGTAAGCGACTACATTCTATATGGTGAAATGACCGAACCTTATGGATATCGTAGCACAATCGCTTTGTTGGATAGACCTAGTCCACCAACTGCAATAATTGCTTCCTCTATACTCGTCGCCAATGGCGTTCGGCGTGGAGTTGAAGAACTTGGCTTGAAGATGGGTCGCGATATTTCTATTTTGTCGCATGATGATGACCTTTCCTATTTTCGCGATGAAAGCGATGTGCCAGTCTATTCTGTCACCAGGTCTTCTGTGCGGGAAGCAGGGTATAAATCTGCCGATCTCCTCATAAAAACCATTGAAGATCCGACCCGGCAATGCGAGGGAATTTTAATTGAAGCCGATCTCATGGTCGGAACCTCAACCAAACCAGCTAAAAGCTAAATCAGTCCCTAAACACTTTGCCGCAAATATTTGCTCTTATCCCTAAAGTTGCGTCTCTTTAAACAACGAAAAGTGACAGAAAGCTCGGACCAAATTTAAAACTATAGATAAGTTTATAAAAAATACGTCTCGGATAGTACGCGTAGCTTATATATCGGTCCAACTCGATGACAGTGCACGCAATATTACCATTGGCAGGTTATTAGGCGAGGTCACAATGGAGAGGTTTGTGACGTTTGCAAAAGTTCTCTTAGCTCAATTCACCCATATCTAAACCAATTCGCATTTAACTATGTATCTCCGGACATAAAGGAACGAGTGTTAAGTTCACTTACAGGCGTCTCAAACTGTAGTGTTTCAGCAGAGTTTGCGACGTAGTTTTTAACGCATGTTGGTTTCTAACTGGATCTGAGAGGTGCTTGTGCGGCCTTTGGCTTGAGCCTGTCATAATCTGCCTGTGAGATCGCCGTGCTGATTGCACTGGGCATGCCCGTTATGGTGCCTTGAGGCTTTGGTGTGTTTGCAGTCTTTGAGATGGATGGCATTCGTGGTTTTGGTTGCCCCACAGTCTTTGCGGGTTTTGACCTCTTCTTTGGTTTGGCATCCTTGGACTTGAGGCGCGTGTCTAAAGCGTGAAAAAGGAAGCTTGCAGTGT
>MDSV01147227.1_pt1 | contig 11311 bp, 10 predicted proteins | sample 810851 | NCBI WGS metagenome assembly MDSV01 (sample SAMN05326640, study PRJNA326480) | marine metagenome | isolation source: seawater | place: Atlantic Ocean: North East | collected 2012 | reverse complement strand
TCCAAAACAATCAATAAATATCTTATTAGTATTATTTTTTAAAAGATTAATAATATCAAGATATCCTTTTTCAATTTTATAAGCTCCTATAACAATAATTTTAAATGTTTTTTTATTATTATAGTTATTTATATAAGAATATTTATTAATATAATTTGAGTCTATACCTATACCATTTATCCTAATACATTCAGTTTTAAAGTATTTTTTTACAACAAGTTCATCATACTCATTTAAAACAACATAAAAATTAACTTTATGTTGTAAAATAAATTCTATTATAAAAAAAAATAAATTTTTTAGTTTATTACCAAACTCATGGAAACGAAATCCATGTACATGATAAATTATATTTGTTCTTAAAAAAAAAGTTGATAAACGAACAAAATGTGATGCCATAGGAGTATGTAGATAAATATTTTTATTTTGAGAATTTTTTATTAATTTTCTTAGTTTAAATATTATTTTTATAAAATTATAAGGATTTATAACTTCTATGATACTTGTAGGAAAATTGAAATTTATAAATTTCAAATAATTTTTTTGATCATTGGTAAAACACATTTCTAAAAGTTTTGCATTTTTTGTAATAATAATAATATTTATGTTATTTTTAATAAGAGAAATAATAATTGGGAGTAAAAATTTTCTTATAGTAATTTCTTTTGTTGTGATGATAATCATTTATACTTTTTATTAATACTAATTAAAAAGATGAATAAAAAAGGTAATAAGGTCCATTTTTGTCTGTTTGCTATACCTAAATTAGAAGTAGTTTCTGCCATAAAGATTAATGAAACAATAAAAAAACAAATAATAAATATATTTTGAAAATTATAAATCTTAAAATTAGATGTAGTAAATAAAAACATAATAATAAAAATCAAAATAATTGTATTCTCAATTCCTACATATACCATAAAAATATTTTGTTCATAAAAAAGTAATGGCATAAATAGATAATAGAAAACTCTCTTTAATAAATTAAAATTGTTAATATCTATTGAGCTAGAACTATCAGCATTCAATAATCTTCTTTCTTGTATAAATTGATTATAGTTATTAATTATCTCAGAAAAATTTAAGAGTAATATTTCATTTATACTCATAAAATTTATATATTTTAATACTATTGGTGAAATTAAAAAAAAGAAAATTATACCAACAAATAAAATTATAATTTTACTTAATTTTAAATCATTACTAAATAAAAATAAGGAAAGCATAAGACTAAAAAATAAAATAAAAGCGATATGTGGCCTTACAAGAAATATTAATAGTATAGCAAACATTAATACTAAATAATTTTTTCTTGATATATTATGAATTGAAAATATTATTATACCAATACCCAACATTAATATTGACTCTTTACCAATGGCACAACTCCAAAAACTAAACGAAGGAATGAAAACAATATATTTAGATAAATTAAATAAAATATTCTTATTATGTTTAATCAATTTTAAAATAACTGAATCTATTAATATTAGGCCAATTGCTCCAAAAATACTAAATAAAATAAAATAACCAAAATATGAAAATTCAAATAAATGATTAAATATGTATATTATGTTCTTTACGAATTCAGAACCTAATCCAAATAATGTAAAATTGTAACTACTAGAAATTCCTTCAATATAATAACTTTTAGAGTCTGAAGGTCTATTTAAAGAATAATAATAATATAAAACAGCAAAGAAAGTATGCCATATATAAATTATATTGGATCTAAAATTATCTATTTTTATTCTATTTGATAAAAAATTAGTAAATACTAAACCAGCAAAAATCAGAAATATAGATAATATTGTTTGTAAAATGTCTTCACTGTAAAACACCTAACTATTCCAAATTATAGAATATTTTTTAATCATTTTTTCTAAAGTAAAATCATTATGTACTTTATTTATACATTCCTTAGATATTTTATTCCATTTTCTTTGATTATGATGATAAATATCATACGCTTCTATAATTATTTGAGATAACTGTTTTTCATCATTAACTTTTACCGACCAATCTGGATTATGTATTATTTGATTAGAGTCACCAACGTCTGTTGATATACAAGGTGTTCCACAAGACATAGCTTCTATAATAACATTTGGGAATCCTTCTCCATAAGAAGAAGTTAAAATATGAAGATCGATTCCATTCATAAATTCGTTAACTTCATTTACCTCATCGAGTAATATGCACTTATTATTAAGTTTATATTTAGTTATATCATTTACTAAGTAAAAATTCTCATTATTAATATTTTTGCCAATTAAAACAGCCATAAAATTAATTTTTTTATCATTTAAAATATTTAAAGTTTTTATTAATAACGAATGATTTTTTTGAGGAGAAAATCTAGCTGCCATCCCAATGACAAAAAAATTTTCTAAATTGTATTTTCTTTTAAAGTCATTCTTTAATTTTTTATTTTCATAAAAAAATTTATTATCACAACCATTAGCAATTAATTCAAAATTATCTTTAAAACCTAATTGCACATGATTGTAATAAGCTTTTTTAGAACAAACTATTATTTTATTTGGAATGAATCTTGATAAATATTTATTAATTTGAAAAATTAACCTTGTAAGTTTTTTACTTTTACTTTTGTTTAAACCTTCACCACGAACATTCCAATATATTTTTTTGACAAATAATAATTTTGCTAATAGACCTCCAATAAAATCAGCATGATACATCCATGTCTGGATTACAAATGATCTAGATTTAAACAATATAAAAAATAGTTTTAATATTGGAATTAAATTTAATCTATTTTTTTTAAAATTTAACATTTTAACATTTATAGAAAATTTATTTAATTCTTTTCCATAAAATCCAAAATCAGTTAAAGAAATTACATGATGATTAAAATGATCTTTAGTATTTTTTATAACGTTAAAAAGAGTTTTTTCAGCTCCACCTTTTCCCAATCCTATAATAATATGTAAAATATTCTTTTTTTTAAAAATAATAGACATAGATAATAACAATCTTCCTTATTTTATTAATTAGAAAAAATATCCATAAATTTATTATATTTAATCTTTTTAACTAGATCCTTATATTTGTTTGAATATTCAGCTCTTGCACCTATTAATACAGACCATCTTCCAATATCTGTATCTCCTTCTATTGTAGGTTCAACTTTATGTAATAAATATTTATTAAAAATTAATGCATCACCAATATTCGCACCTAAATCTCTATGTAAATAAATTTCATTATCATTATTATCCTTCAATACAAATTCACCTCCATTATAATCCAATCCAAATGATGAAAGAAGGATATTGAATTGTATAAGAGGATATTTAGTTGGCTCAGAAAAATCTCTATGGTATTTAAGCATCCCTACATTTGATAAATATTTTGTTACAATAATGTAATCTTGTAATTTTTTTTTTAAATTAATATAATCAATTGAATCATCCCATTTTTTTTCAATTTCATTTCTAATGTTAATAGATTTATTAATAATAAAAGAAACTTTGTGATTCCAACTTTTTTCATTATGAAAAAACATATAATATCTTAATGTTCTGTTTATGGTATCATGAGATCTGTTATGAGAATAATCTTTAACTTTATTATTATTAATTCTATAATTAAAATTTGGGCTAGTTAATATAGCTTTCTCTATATTTTTTCTAAATAGTAAAATCTCATCTTTTTTGAAAAAATTTCTTATTACATAATATCCTTTGTTTAAAATATCATTTCTTATAACTTCAATATTATCTTTCATTTTTTATTTTCTTAATACCCTCTGATAAGTCAATTTTAGGCTTCCAGTTATATTTTCTTTTAATTTTATCTATATTAGCCTTAGTTATTTTAGTTTCAAAATCTTTTTTAATATTCTTATTAATAACTTTTAAATTAGTCTTATACTCATTTTGTATAGTTTTTATAATCTTTTTTACTCCATAACTTTTGCCTGAACCAACATTATAGATGTCAGAGGTTATATTTTTTTTTATAATTTTTTCAATTAAATTAATAAAATCATCAATATATAATAAATCTCTAAATGGACTTGTGTTATTAATTATAATGTCTTTATTGTTTTCAACTTGTTCTATAATTTTAGGAATTAAAAAATTTTTATTTTGATATTTTCCATACAAATTAAATAATCTTAAAATTAAACATTCTAATTTTTGAGTTTTAACATAGTATCTACAAATATCTTCTGATAAAGATTTTGATAAAGAATATATATTCAAAGGATTTTTAATATTTTTTTCACTTGTAGGAATTTTAGTGTTACCATAAATATATGAACTTAAAAAAATAAGCTTACAATTATTTTTTAAACAAAATTCAATTATTTTTTTTGTTATTTCAATATTATTTAATAAAAATTTTGTATCATTTGATTTATTGGTTAATAAATTCTTAGATGCTAAATGTATAACATAATCAACTTTAGGAATTTTAAGTAGTGATTTTTTATTCAAAATATCATTTTTTGAATTTTTTATCTCAAAAATTTTATATTTTTTTTTTTGTATCAACTTATTAACTAAATTTTTACCTATAAATCCATCAGATCCTGTAACTAAAATTTTATTCATCTATTAATATTCTTTTATATTTATCAAATTCTTTGTTAACTAATGCGAAATCTTCAGGTCTTCCTATATCTCTCCAATAACCATTAAATATTTTTACATTAATTTTCTGTTTAGCTTTTAATAATTTTATCATCAAATGATCAAATCCAAATAATTTATTCTTTGGTATGTAATTAACAATTTTTGAATTAAGTACATAAATTCCCATACTAACAAGATAATTGATGTCTGGTTTTTCTTTGAAATCTATTAGCTCATTCTTTTTGTTTATTTTTAAAAGACCATAATTAATATCTTCTTTTCTTGCATTTGCTGAAATAGTAAATAAATTTTTATTTTTCTTATGAAAATTATATAAAGATCTGTAATTAAGTGAAGTTAAGACATCTCCGTTCATAACAATAAAATTCTCAGTTAAATTTTTAATTAATTTTATTGGCCCCATAGTGCTTAATGTTTTTTTCTCTTGGATATAGTCGATATTAACTCCCCATTTACTACCATTTCCAAAATATGATTTAATCAAATAAGCTTGATGATTAACACATATAATAATATCTTTTAAATTTTGTTTAGATAACTGTTTAATGATAATTTCTAATATACAATATTTATCAATTGGCATTAAGGGTTTTGGCAGTACTGAAGTATAAGGCATTAACCTAGTACCTTTTCCACCTGCTAAAATTACTACTTTAATCATTACTCATTATATATTTTTTCTTTAAAATATTTTCTATTATTATCTTTTAAATACCAATTAATTGTTTTCTTTAATCCTTTTTGCAATCCTTTAATGTCATTCATTTCTGGTTCCCAATTTAGTAATTTTTTAGCTAAATTATTATTAGAAATAAGTCTAAGCACCTCACTTTTTGCAGGTCTAATTCGGTTAGTTTTTGAAGTTACTTTGAATTTCTCTTCAGACATTAATTTAGCAATTAAATTAATTAAATCTGATATTGAAATTTCGTATCCTGTACCTAAATTAACAGTCTTTCCTATAATTTTTTTGTTTTTAATTGCTTTAGAAAATGCTTCAACAGTATCATCAATATATGTAAAATCTCTAGTAGGTTTTGTAGAACCAATATTAATAATTTTTTGTTTTTTATTTGTAGCTAATTGAGTAATTATGTTTGGTATTACAGCTCTTAAAGATTGTCTGGGACCATATGTATTAAATGGTCTTAAAATCTTTATAGGCAAACCATAAGTATTAAAGTAAGACATAACCAAATTATCACCCGCTATTTTACTAGCAGAATATGGTGATTGTGCTTGGAGAGGATGATTCTCATCAATAGGAGTATACTTTGCTGTTCCATAAACTTCACTTGTTGAAGTATGAATTAAATCAACACTATTATTAATGCATGAATTAAGAATATTTAATAAGCCAAAAACATTTGTATCAAAATAGGATTTAGGAGCATGATATGAATAGGGAATTCCAATTAAAGCAGCAAGATTAATGACACAGTCAGAACCTTTAATTTTTTTATCCAAAAAAAAAGGATCTCTTATATCACCTGGAATTATTTCAACATTATCTAATATTTTTTTAGATAAAGTTTCAAGCCAACCCCAATTATTAAATGAGTTATAATGAACTAAACCCCTGACATTATAATTTTGTTTAACTAAATATTCTAATAAATGAGAGCCAATAAAACCTTCAGAACCTGTAATAAAAATAGTTTTCATTTAAGTTTATTAATGATTTTTATATATTTAGGCATGATTATATCTTTATTAAATTTAATAAATCTATTTGTTGAAACTTCTTTAACAGGATTATTAAGTAAATTGAATATTTCATTACACAAAATCTTAGGATTAGCTGGAGGTATCAATTTTCCCCATTTTCCGTTTTCCAAGATTTCTGATGGTCCATATTTACAATCTGTACTAATTATATTAGGTTGTAAAACAAGGGCTTCTAAAAGTGAAGTTGGGAAACCCTCAGAAATTGAAGTTAAAACAAACAAGTCACAATTTTTCAAGTAAACATAAGGATTATCAATATGTCCCAATAAATAGACATTACTTTGTAAATTTAATTCTTTAATTAGTTTCTCTAATTTTATTTTTAAATAGCCATCCCCTATTATAAAAAGACAGACATCTGTTTTTTTTAACAAATATTTAATTGAATAAATTAAGTTTTGATAATCTTTTTCCCATGTTAATCTTCCTAGCGCGACAATATTTTTTTTATTATTATTCAATATTTTTGGGATATTTAAATCATTGCCTAACTTCTGTATTTGTCTAATGTTTATAGGGTTATTTATATAAGCAATTTTGTGATTTAAAAAAAAATATTTTTTTATTTCTTTTACAATTCCCATAGATGGAACTATCACACTATTAGCAAAAGGATATAATAATTGTGTTAAAAATGAAAAAAAATAAAATTTGAATAAATCTTTATTAATATTTTTATGATTTGAAAAAGTATTTGTTTCTATTGCTATAACTTTATGTTTTCTAAACGTAAATAAATTTGACAAAATTACAATTAAATTTAAATGTCTCAAGGAAGTAAAACATATCATTTTATCTTGATTTAACAAAAATGATATTATTTTAAATAATGCAAAAATTGATCTATTATAATTAAGGGTAATAATTTCAATTTTTTTGTTAACTTTATAAGCATTATCTATATTATTTGAGATAACAATAATTTTTACTTTATACCCTAAATCAACTAAAGAATTAGCAAGAACTATTGTTAAATTTTCAGCCCCTCCAGTTTTTAATTTAGGAATAAAAAATAATATAGATTTATTCATATTATATCAATTTTAAAAAAATTAATTTAACAAATTTTAGCTTATATTTAATATTCAATTTTAAAAAATTAAAAACAATATTTTTTAAAGAATATGTATTAATACTATTAATATAATTTTCAAAAAAAATCTTATGTTTAAAAACTAAAACGTTTTCCCTTTTATAAAGATCAGGAAAATTATAAAGATAATTATATATTAAATTATATTGTTCAAATATCTTATTTTTATCTTTATTAAATGTATTTTGATCATGCAATCTCTTATGAGCAATAATTTTATTACAGCATCCAAGTTTAAACTTTGATGAAATTTTTAATACTAAATCTAAATCACACAATTCATTTACATTTTCATTAAACTTATATTTATAATTTAAAAAAATTTCTTTTCTGATCATAATTGTCATCATGCCTACCACATAATCTTTAATTAAATAATCTACAATATATCCTGAAGGTAAATCAAAATCATACATAATAGCTTTTTTATTTGGATTAATTTTACGTGCAGGTATTCCATAAATAACAGATTTGTTTTTAAAATTATTTACAAGAAAATTTCCATAAACGAGTTGGATTGAAGGATCAGCAAATAATTCGATTTGTTGTTCTAATTTATTTAATGACCACCAGTCATCTACATCTAAAAAGGCAATGAAATCACCTTTACATTTATCTAATGCTAAGTTTCTTGCCTTAGATAATGTAGTATGTTCGTTAGCATGATAATAATGGAATCTTTTATCATTAAAACTTTTAAATATTTGTTTGCTATTATCAGTAGAAAAATTATCCCAAAAAATTAATTCCCAGTTTTGATAAGTTTGTCTTTGAATACTTTCTAAGGAGTAAGATAAATACTTATCACCATTAAAACAATTCATTATTATACTAATTAAAGGTTTAGAATTTAATGTATGTGTATTTGAAATCATAAATTTAATTTCTTATAATCTTTTGAAAATAAATATTAAATATACCAAGATTAAAAAAAGTTATAGTATTTAACCAACCATTATAAAAATTTCCACTTGGCAAAAAAGGTAAATAAAAAATTATTATTGAACCCAGAGAACCAATATAAATTAGATTTTCTTTTTTATTCATTTGATAATATCTAAAAAAGATAAAAATTAAGTAAAAATAAAATGAATAAAAAAAGAAAAAACCTAAAAGACCACTTTCTGTTAAAGTTTGAATTAAGTAATTGTGAGGATGAACTCCACAGTTGATTTTGCTATTCATTTTTTTTGAATTTAAACAAAAATTTTCGTAATTTTTTGGACCTATTCCAATTAAAGGACTTTCTTTAAAAAGATCAAATGATGAACTATAAATTTTTCCATAACTACTTTGTAAGAATGATGTATTATTAGTAGATGATAAACCTAATTGATTTAAGGTTTCTTTAACCATTCTATTTTGTGAATTATCATTTAGTAAGGCTATTAAGATAATTGGAATGATTATAAGTAACATTGATTTGAGAATATGAATTTTATTTCTTTGCAAGATAAAAATAATTAAAATTGAAAAACAAAAAATTAAAAATGCAGTCCTTTCACCAGTTAAAAAAATTATAATAGAAGTAAGAATAATAAATAAAGGCAGTATAAACGATGATTTTTTAAAAATTAATTTTCCATAAAGAAAAAAATAACATAGAAGAATTAGCCTAGATATATAACTGCCTAAAATTAATTCTTCTCCAAAAACTCCACTTAATCTATCTCCTTTTTTATCTATACCAAAAATATTATTATTAAAAAAAAATTGAATAAATGCATCTATTGTAACAAATAAAATTGTTATTATTAAAGAGTATCCTAAATATTTTAAAATAACCTTATACCTTGAAATAAAAAAAGAGATCGCAGAAAAATAAATTAAATATCTAAAATAAAAAATATGCGAGTCAAGTGGAAGATTGAAAATATAAAATAAATAAAAAGTCCTTGATAATATATAAAAATAAAAAACTGATAAAAAAATAAATAATGGATTTTTTAACCAATACCAATAATTTTCTTGATAGCTATTTATTATAAAAAAAATGCTTAAAATTGCTAAAAGGAAATCAGCTAAAAATGGTCCGGTGGTTAAAGCTATTGGAATTAAAGTAATTATTAAAATTGATACGATTTTAAAAAAATCACTATATTTATAATTTAGTTTATCCAAAGTTATTTTTTATAATATTTTTTGTACCATCTTACAAATTCTAAAATTCCTTTTCTAATACTAGTAGAAGGTTTAAATTTAATATATTTATGCAATTTATTAACATTTGCATGTGTTTTTTTCATATCGCCTTTTTGTATAGGTAGATATTTTTTCTCAGACTTAATTTTTAATATATCTTCTAATATTTTGATAAAAACTGTAAGTTTAATAGGATTATTACTTCCAATATTAAAACAATTATAAGGGACAAAATTTTTAGATGGTTTTTTAATAAGCTTTGTTACAGATTTGACTGCATCATCAATATAAGTAAAATCCCTAAAATGTTCTCCATTTCCATAAATGTCTATTTTTTTATTAGACAGTATTTTTTTTGTAAATTTGAATAATGCCATATCAGGACGTCCCCATGGGCCATAAATTGTAAAAAAACGCAATGACGTAGTTGGAACTTTAAATAGATTTGAGTAAGTATAGGCCATTACTTCGTTTGTTTTTTTTGTCGAAGCATAAAATGAAAGAGATTTATCAGTGTTAAAATCTTCTTTTAATGGAAATATCTTGTAATCTCCATAAACTGAACTAGTTGAAGCAAATAATAAATGTTTAATTTTATATTTCTTTGATAATTCAAGAATATTGAAAAAACCTTTTATATTATTATTGAAATAACTAGATGGATTTTCAATTGAATATCTTACACCTGCTTGTGCTGCTAAATTAATGATATATTCTATTTTATTTTTTTTAAAAATATTTTCTAAATTATTATATGATTTAATATCAATTTTATAAAATATAAAATTTTTAAATTTTTTTAATTCTTCTAATCTGTCATTCTTTAATTTTTTAGAATAATATTGATTTAAACTATCTACACCAATTATTTTATTATTTTTTTTTAAAAGTTGGGTACATATATGAAAACCTATAAATCCCGCACATCCAGAAACTAAAATTTTCATTTTAATCTTTCTATTTTTCCTTCATTTACTCTAATAATATAATCACAGTTTTGTAAAGACTGTATACGGTGTGAAATTATAAAGATAGTTTTGTTTTTTAATTTCATTAAAGAATTTATAATATTTTGTTCAGAAGTCACATCTAATGCACTACTTGGTTCATCTAAAAATAAAACATCAGGATCTGAATATAAAGCCCTTGCTATTCCTATTCTTTGTAATTGACCACCCGATAATGATGATCCAAATTCTCCAACAATAGTATTAATTCCATTGGGCAAACTGTTTATAAATTTAGAAAGATCAGATTGAATTAAAGTTTTTTCAATTTTTTTAATATCAATTTGATTTTCTTCATATCCAAATGCTATATTTTTTGAAATTGTATCATCTATCATCATAATATTTTGTGGTACATAACCAATACTATTGTGCCATTGATTTTTTAAATCTTCAATTTTAAGATTATCTATTTCTAAATTACCAGATACTGGCGATATCAATCCTAATAAAATATCCATTAAAGTACTTTTTCCCGAACCACTTCCACCTACTATTCCAACCTTATCATTAGCTTTAAATTTAAAGCTAACATTATTAAATACATAAGGTTTGTCTTTACCGTATCTAAAAGAAATATCGTCTAAAGTTATTTCATTTTTAAATTTAAATTTATCATTTTTTTCTCTAACTTTAACAGACTCTGGTAAGTTTAATTCTTTATGAATAATATTGATTTTAGGTATATGAAAATATATTCTTTGGATACAAGTAGC
>MDSV01143142.1_pt1 | contig 11311 bp, 9 predicted proteins | sample 810851 | NCBI WGS metagenome assembly MDSV01 (sample SAMN05326640, study PRJNA326480) | marine metagenome | isolation source: seawater | place: Atlantic Ocean: North East | collected 2012 | reverse complement strand
TTATTGTTGGAAAATGATCCAGATTTTGGCACAGCACGTACTTTTGGAGTGAGGGTGAAACGGCTTGGGCAGCGAGGGGAATGGAACACAATGGCCTATGCAGCGGCACTGGGCTCTGCTTTGTGCGAGCAAGACCCTGCCCTTTCGGTCGATTTAAGCAAACCCAGCCGGTGGTATCGGATGATCCTTGAACCGCACCAAATTGCGCATATTGAAACTCGTAAAGATGGACCTGGAGGGTTGCCAGCAGGTGTTCAAGGTGACGTCGTTGCACAGATCAATACGCTTGATGATTTCCTCTCTGCCTTTCTGATCCTGCGGCGCGGAACCCGGATAATCCCAGTGCTTGAATCAAAGCAAGATCACCTCGAGGTGCTTCAGAAATGGGACCCTTACATCGGTCGACGCTCGAGAATGCGTGATGAGGCAGGCGTGAGCCATATACGTCCAGCATGGGGCGTGACGGGGATGAGTGTACTCGATGCTGAACCGTTCATTGAACAGAGAGAAGATGATATCAAAACCACACCGCTATGCACCCTCCACCCGTTGATGGGGTGGACCGAATTGGAGAAAGAGTGCTTGTACAAGCATATTCTCGATCCATTGCATCATCCACTCCACCCCGACGTTGAATCTTGGATTCATTCTTGAATGGCAATCAAGAAAGGGATGAGGTTAATTGGCATCAGCGCTTGAACAACGCATGGTCAAGACTCGTGCTGTACGTGTTTCGTTCAAACCGGAACAAAAAGTCGACCATTTATGCCTCTCCAGCGATGGGGCTTGCTTAGTTTGGGCTGAACAAGGTGGTGCCGTTTCTATTACCATTTCCGCAGAGAACGAAGATCACCGGCTCGCCGGTGTTTGGAACGCCCCTGGTGGCGTAGTAGGTATGTGCTTACGAGGGGATAGAACCTTTGTTTTGGATGACACAGACGGTATTTCATGTCTGAATTCAAAAGCGGAGTCTGAATGGCACTTGACGATCCCTGGGGGTGGGTTTTCCCTCCACCAGGGTCCAAATGATATGGCTGTAGTTGACGCACTGGGTCGTTTGTATCGCATTAGTTACGGTGGACAACTACAAAATTTGAATCATTTCGAACATATTTTGAAAGCGACCTTCGTAGATCAGTATCTCGTTTTGGCTCATGAAGATGGTTCGGTTCAAGCGTTGAATGAGGATCAGTCGATTTGGCAACGCCCGTCACGTGGCGAAGTCGGCGAGGCAATCACAGCCATCGGTTCGGATGCCTCAGGGCACCTTCTTCTCGGTCGGGAAGGCTATGCACTGGTTGATGGTGATGAAGAGGCATTGGAAATGGAGACATGGTGCCTGAAGAGGCTGGAATTGCTTGACCGATGTGATTTGAAATCACGCGTGACCCACCTTGTGCCGGGCCTAGAAGGCGTCATTTGCGGGTTCGATAATGGTCGTGTGACGCTGTACAAACACAAAGCACATCGCGAATTACTGATGACCAACTATGCCATTCAAACGCTTCTGGTACGCGGGGGGCATGTTGTTGCCTCATCTTGGTTTTACTTGTTTGGTCATAATGAAGCAGGCGAGGGATGGAAGGTCGAGCACCAAGGCATGCCAACACAGCTCGCAGCATCCGCAAACGGGTCAATTCTCTTCTTTGCTGGAGAAGACCAGAACGACTGGACCGACGCAGAACCAATCGGCTGCCTCTCACTTGATTCTGAGACCATTGAGATTGATCCTTCAGAACTGAACGCCTGGTTTCAACAAGAAGATTCAGGTCCAGAAAGGTCGGCTGAAGAAATATATAGAGTGGATGACTCAGTAGAAAATCTTCTGACCGATGAAGAGCGTCGTATGATGGCTAAGCCTGTTGAAGTGGGGCTTGAAGACCTTCAAGACGCGCTCGACGGCTTCATTGAAAACGTGAGTACAGATGAAGCGACACAAGGTACATTGAATCTTGATTCCTCTGAACTTCTTGAGGCGCTTGACGATCAAATCTCATCCATGGCCATGCTGCCCGATGAGGATCTCTTTGGTGCCCTGAATGAAGAAGTCAGTGCTCCAATACCGCCCGTGCCACGGGCTGGAGAGGATCGAGTCGTCGTTTGTGAAGAAGATGGGACTGCGGTTGTGCTTTTGGACGGGCTCGGTTCATCGGACGTGCAAAACCGCATTGTGATGTGGTCTTGGGTTGATTCCACCGGCAAAGAAATCGCTACACAGGCCCAGGCCAAAGTTCGACTCTCGGTTGGTGTCCACAGGTTCGAACTTCGCATTTGTGACAGTGAGGGCCGTTGGTCAAGTGATTCCATTCAACTGACCTTGAAGCGGGCTTAGACTGATGAAGGGGTGGCGTTTGGCATTGCCATGGCGATTGTGAACCCGTGGGTCGAGTGCTTCTTTGTCGGGGCTCTCCAAATGCGCTGTTCAGTGGTCACAGACCGAGCAACAGGCGACACGGTCATCATCGATGGGGGCAGTGAACCAGACCGATTGATCGCCTGGATTGAACGGTTTGGAGGTCGCGGGCCAGATTGGTCAAATGGCCCCTCAAGCCCTTCCGAACAATCACATCTTCCCCAGCGGAGGGTCGTGGCGCTTGTCAATACTCACGCTCATTTTGATCACAGTGGTCATATCCCAGATCTTCTCGAACACTATCCTGTCAAATGGTACCTTCATCCAGATGACACCTACCTGCAATCTTTGGCTCAAAGTTCCGCACGCCGCTGGGGATTCGATGCTCCTACCCCTGCTGTTGCCGACGAGGTGTTGGAACCAGGAACAATCATGGAATTTGGTTCTTTGAAGTTTCAAATTCTTCACACACCAGGTCACACACTTGGTGGGTGCTGCCTCAATTTGCTGGTTGAGGATGGCGCAAACCACCTTTTCGTTGGTGACACATTGTTTGCAGGATCCGTTGGACGGACGGATCTGCCCGATACAGGTGGTGATTTTGATGTTCTTGCCACATCAATCCATACACAACTCTGGCCTCTTGAGGCAGATACTGTGGTGTATCCTGGCCACGGACCATTGACGACAATTGGTCATGAGCGAGCAACGAACCCATTCGTTGGTGAGGGCGCTGGTCCCGGTGGTATGTACGGGCGCGGAAAGTACGCTTGATCAGGCCATCATGCCGGAAAGCGTGGATTGAAGCACAGGCAGTGCTTCTTCCCAAGTGGCAACGATGCCGTAATCAGCATGCTGGAAAATCGGGGCATCAGCGTCTTTGTTGATGGCGACGATGTATTTCGAGGAGCGCATACCCGCAAGGTGTTGGATCGCACCGGAGATGCCGACCGCGATGTAGAGGTTCGGGTTGACAGTTTTACCAGTTTGACCGACTTGCATGGAGTGGGGGATTGCTTCCCAGGTGTCCACTGCTGCTCGTGAGGCCCCAACCGCAGCACCAATGGTATCGGCAATGGCTTCCAAGTGGACAAAGTTGTCAGGCGAACCCATGCCTCTGCCACCAGAGATGATGATGTTGGCTTCGGCGACATCGAGACGTTGAGAGGCTCGAGCCATGAATTCTTGAACGGCTGTTGCCATGTTTCCTGTCGTATCAACGACTGATACTTCAGCAGCGCCCGTGCTTGGTGCTGCGTCGAACACATTCGCTCGGATGCTGACAACAGCTGGCCCTGAAAGCGCCACAGTTTGCATGGCTTTCCCGGAGTAAACAGGTGATGTCAATTGGTTGCCATCGATGGCCACGACGTCTTGAACAACCGAAAGGGATCTCCGTGCAGCCAAACGGGCAGCGAGATCTTTCGATTGAGGTGTTGCAGCGGTGAGGATGGTTCCAGCAGGTGCCACCGCATCAAGAGCGGCGGCCCAACCTGCTGCGTCGTAGTGGGTAAAAACATCAGATTTTGCCGCGATGACTTTGCTTGCACCTTGAATTGATGCAGCAGCGTCTGCGATGCTCGCATCGGAGCAGGGAACAATCACTAGAGGCGATCCACCCATAGCGAGAGCAGCGGTGACGAGTTCGGAGGTTGTTGTGTGGATGGTTCCTTTTGCGATTTCAGCAATTACAATAGTTTCAGTCATATGGCTCACCTCAAATTACGTTTGCCTCGTCTCGTAGGAGCTGTGCTACTTCCGCAGCGGCTGCTCCACCCTCGTATGATTTGCCTGCTGGCTTGGCAGGAGGCATGCTGTGGGCGACGATGGCGACGCTTGAGGTAGGAATGTCGACGCTTTTGACATCGACTTGTGCTTTCTTGGCTTGCATGATTCCCTTGACGTTTGGTTTGCGGACTTTGACGTCCCCCTTGTCGCATGAAATCACGGCAGGCATATTGACTGAGATCTTCGCATTTCCTCCTTCACTTGGAGCAACAACGCTGAGTCCACCTTCGAATGCCACCGAGATGACGTTCGAGACAGATGCCCAGCCCATGCGTTCTGCAACGCCAGGTCCGGTTGATCCAGCACCTGAGTCGGCAGCGGATTTTCCACAGTAGACGACTTCGGCACCAAGTTGCGAAAGGGCAGAGGCGAGAGCAGTTTGGAGGGCGTTTGAATCAAGTTCAGCCTCGCTGTCAATTCGTACAATGTGGTCGACACCGATGGCCTTTGCGTCCTTAAGCACCTTGTCAGCGCCTGCTCCGCCGAGCGTCATCGCTGTGACCTCGCCGCCAGCCGCTTCACGGTGGCGAAGGGCGGTTTCGACTGCAAATTCATCGTATGGGCTCATGACTTTCTTGACCGCTGAAAGGTCAACTCTGTCGCCCGAGACGACGATTTTAGCGTTGGTATCAGGCACTTGTTTAACGAGAACGACGATGTTTGTCATGGGCAGCACGCTCCTCCTCAATGAGGGGATGATTCACTCGACATGAAAGAGATTGATGAACCTTAGCCCTCATCTCGCTCTCACTTTTTGGCAACTTTGCTCCAAAAGCGAAACATTTGATAGCCGTCGGGTAAGGGCTCAAGTTCCATGTCGAACGAGCAACCAACCGAACCTACTTCTGAAGAAATGCGCCTTCTTGCCGCATGGAGGACTTTTTTTGAATCAAACTGTAAAGCTGAGTTTGCCGCTTTGTCGTCCATAGAGGACAGCGTGTGGGGCTTTGAAATCCAATGGGAAGCCCTTGAAGCGCATCAGGGACTTGGAACTTCCTTCATGAGCAACCGCTTGAAATGCCTTGAATCGGGGAGCATTGTGCTCGAGGAGCAATTCGCTCTGCACAATTTGATGCCTCGCCCCGTCATACGTATCATCGGTTTCCCAGAGTTGAATCGCTACCACATCAACGATCTTCGGATGAGGGACAGAACTCGTTTTCTCCGCTTTGATGCGGTGGTCCACAGCGCGAGCCGTGCCATGGGTTGGTTGAAACATTCTGCCTACCAGTGCAACTCCTGCAAACATGAATGGAAGATTGATGAGCAACTTGCAAGAGCTAGAAAGAAGGCTGAAGTCTGTCCGCTATGCTACAAGATTGCAAGGAACATGTTGCTCGATGATGCCGATTTGAAAGACATCCCTGATGCACGAAACATCAAGATGGACCTCGAGAGCAATTACTACGAGGATGTACAATACATGGAATTGTTTGACCCAACGAGTTTGAAAGGCGATGCCTTGCCTGAAGATGTGCCGACCATTATGGCGGTGGTGACCGATGAGTATGTCGATCAATTTTCACCGGGCCAATGCCTGACCGTGAACGCCGTCATCGGTGTTGATCACTTGCCTTCAAGGGATTATCTCCGAGACACCCGTCGAATTCTACGCCTTGATGTTCACAGCATCGAAGAAGGCTTCTCGTTGCACGAGGAATGAATCACTTTCGCAATTTGTTGACCGCTTCTAAGGTCTCGGGTTTGGCCTCAAAGTGACGTGCTACGCCCTCGAGTCCTCGGCTGATGCCGGCTGCGACACCTAACTTTGCATCGAGTGGGTGAAGGGTTCCGTCGCTCACGGCAGCCTTGAATGACTCCAGATCCGTCCAAGTGGAAGGTTCCCCAAACTTCGGGTTAGGCGTGACGACAATTTCGCCCCATTCGGGGAGGACCACATGTTCAGCCAACTCATACACTGGAGAATGGTTGTCTTCGGGGTTGAGGTAGGCGTGCTTTTTCATTTTGTTTCGAAGGATGTTTTCCGCATCATGAAGAAGGATCGCACCCGAGGGGTCAGACTTGCTCATTTTGTGATCGAAACTTTCCATTCGCACTCCGGTTGCTTTGAGCGAAGAAATGATTGGGGTATGGAGGCAAGTTGCTTTTGCCCATCCCCACTTCGTTGCAACGTCTCGCATAAACATGTGAGCCTTACGCTGGTCCATGCCACCCAAAGCGACATCGATGTTGAGTTCGAAAATATCACTTGCTTGCATGGCAGGATAATAGAATTTGGAAAGGTCGTGGTCTGAGGAGGCCTCATCCCTTCCCATGATGGTGAAGGTCTTTCGAACCATTGCCAGCGTGGCGCCTTTTGAGCATCTGAGCACTCGTGCCCAATAATCGCCATTGTCCATCAGTTCGGATGCCCACAGGAATCGGAGTTGACCGGGGCCGTCGCCTTCTTCAGGATGGTCAAGGAGTGCTCTGAACGTTTCCTCCATGTAGTTCGCAGTCGTTTGGATGTCCTCCATGACCCCGTTGAATTTGTCGTTGACCCAAGCGTGCCAGTCTGCTAGGAAGATCAGCACATTTGCATCCGCCTCGAGCATTCGACGCAATTGAAGCGAAAGCACTTTCCAGCCAATATGTGCTTTTCCTGACGGTTCAAATCCAACGTAGCAACGAATGGTTCCATCACCTCCAAGGCTCGTGCCATCTGCCACACAATCCACCAGATGTGAAATGCCCACAGTTTCATCAACACTTCCGACCATCAGGGCCAAGCGATCCTGTTGAGCGTCATCCAGCTCCCCGATTCGAGGGCACTGTTCAATGAACGGTTCAAGGGTGGCGTTGATGTTCATGCCATTGCCTCCAGTTCATCTCAAAGAAGATCGTTGAGTTTCTTGACCTTGCCTTCCGAAGGTGGCGTTCCAGCTTCGATCATTGCTTCCAGTTCTGCAATCATCGAGTGCGCTGTGTCGATGGTGTCCTGGGTCAAGCTGGTGCTCATTTCTATGGTCTTGTGAGCCATCTTGATCGCCGAGCGAGCCTTTGAGAATTTCTTTGCTTCTTCCTTGGCTTTGTCGCCCCGTTGCTTTGGCGTGTATCCAGTTGCTTCATCCAAGAAGGAGGAATACCGCTTTCGAGATTCCATTGCTTGTTCCCTCCCCCCTTCTGCGTTAAGGAAAGCAGAGAGGTCCGAGCCCTTGAGTTGTGCCACATCGAGTGCGAGTTTCCCATCAGAATCAAATTCACCGCTGATGCTTGTCATGATTCCAAAATGACCGGAGAACACGCCGTTTGCATCCACTTGCAAATCAGTAAAATATTGCGCTGCCAACTTGGCGAGCCCAGCATTTCCACCCATTTTCTTTTCCAAACCTCGCTTAACTGCGAATCGCTCCATGCCCCGTCCAAACCGCTCTTGAACATAAGGCTCACCATCGGTGTGCGTGGCTTTGGCCTATTGAAACGAACAAAACTCCAGTCGGAGGGGTTTTGTTCTCATCGCCTCTGGCCGAATCATGCGAAGGATGCTTCTTGCTTCTGCTTTGTTGCTTTTGATGCTCGTACCAAGCGTGCCTGCGGAGCCTGAATCGCTTATTGTGCTCAAACTGGAAGACACGCTAGAGGACAATGACTTGGGCATCCATGCGGGTGCGGTATCTCCTGACGGTCTTCACGTGTTGATCGCCGGGGCGGATGGCTATGCACACTTGCTTTCTGCAAGCGATGCTGGCGACAGAAGTGGCGATGTAGAACTGAACTCAGGGCGCAGTCAATCGTTCAGTGACTTGTCTTGGCACCCACGGGGCAACACAGCACTGATGGCTGGAGAATTCGGAATGGCCATGCGCTATGATTCATCAGATTACAGCATTGGCCCTGTTGAAGGGTCAGGGGCGGTTTTCGGACTCAATTTCACCTCAGTGGAATGGCGCCCTGCAGGCGATTATGCTTACTTCGGAGCCGAAGATGGGAGTCTTTGGCAATTCTCGGCAGGCACGGGTTTCGTCCCACTTAACGACACCCTTCCATCTGAAATTTCTGACCTCACCTGCCACCGTCAAGAGAACATTTGCATTGCAGCAACGCTCAACCACGGTCTTGCTGTTATCGATCAAACCCATCAGGTGACCTACCTGCCCGGGACCAGTTCCCAAACTTGGATTGGTGTGGATTGTGCGGACCCAACGCTCAATGAATGCGTTGGTTTTGCCAGCGGTCTCAAGACCCAAGCCATCCGTTTGGACATTGTGACACCAAGTCAATCCACGACGGAGAATCTGATGCAGTTCGGGACCCTAGAGGGCGATTTCACAGCGGTGTCTCGAGGCCATGATGGGAGCACTTTGATTCACATGGCTCCTTTTGCAACGGTTCGCCAACAACCTTTGATCTCTGAAGCCTACGCTCAAATTCTTGCCCAAGATGCAACCGATTGGGATCCCGTTGTGGCCGGGCGTGCTCTTGCATTCGTCTGGGAAACGGATCACCGTGAGGGGTTCATCATCACATCTTTTGGCAACATCGTCTCTTTTTCACCCGAAGCACCTGTCGAGGTCGATAACAGTTTGATGACCGTGGCCGTACTTACAGCGGTGGTTGTGGCGGTGCCTGGAACAGTCTTGGGACTGATTTACATGAACAGTAAAACCATGCAACGCTGGTACATGAAGTGGCGCGGACGAAACAAGTCCTGATTCCTTTGGTCACTCATACAACAGGGTTAGGTTCTTGAAGCGCCTCTGTCCACCATTGGTTGAGAGGGTCCTATGGAACCATACGAAGGCGTCGATTTTTACGACATTGAAAGTCTCTTGACCGAAGAAGAAATCATGATCCGAGATATGGTTCGCGATTGGGTTGATGAGGAAGTACTTCCAAAGATTGAACACGCATGTGCAGAAGGCATCTTCCTGGATGAATGGCGCGTTGCACTCGGTGAAATGGGCGTCCTTGGTGCACCACTCAAAGGCTATGGTTGCCCGGGTTTGTCGTATGTTGCCTACGGTTTGATCTGTCAAGAACTTGAGCGCGGGGATTCCGGACTTCGTTCCTTTGCTTCCGTGCAAGGCTCTCTGGCCATGTACCCAATCTGGGACTTTGGTTCGGAGGAGCAGAAAAATTACTACCTCCCAAAGATGACTTCCGGAGAATGGATCGGTTGCTTTGGATTAACGGAACCAGATTACGGCTCCAATCCCGGTGACATGATCACCAAGGCGGAGGACAAGGGCGACCACTACCTCCTCAATGGCGCCAAGATGTGGATCACCAACGGAACCATTGCTGATGTGGCTGTTGTCTGGGCCAAACTCGATGGCGTGATTCGTGGATTCATCGTCGAAAAGGACGACGAAGGCTTTTCGGCTCCTGAGATGAAAGGAAAGCACTCCCTCAAAGCCTCGGTCACCAGCGAACTCGTGTTCCAAGACTGCAAGATTCCGAAAGACCGAATGCTTCCAAACGTCAAGGGTCTCCGAGGACCGTTCTCTTGCTTGAACAACGCTCGTTTCGGCATCTCTTGGGGGGCACTTGGAGCAGCAATGTCGTGCTTCCACAGCGCCAAGACTTACTCACTTTCTCGAATCCAATTCGACCATCCAATTGCCTCCTACCAGCTCGTTCAAAACAAATTGGCGTGGATGCTTCGTGAAATCACAAAAGGACAACTCCTCGCCTATCACCTCGGCCGCAAGAAAGATGAAGGCACATGGTTCAACGAGCAAATTTCCCTTGCTAAGATGAACAATGTCGACATCGCATTGGAGATCGCTCGTGTTGCTCGAGACATTCACGGGGCCAACGGTATTCTAGACGAATACCCAGTGATGCGCCACATGGCAAATTTGGAATCCGTGAAAACATACGAAGGTACTCACGATATTCACAACCTCATTTTGGGTCGCTACATCACGGGCATTCAAGCGTTCACACGAACTGTTTGAGACCGGAAGTTGGCGGACGTACCAGTCTCCGCATCTTATACCAAAGTGAAATAATACGATACAATGAAATTTTTTATTTTGGATTTCTGAGGTAACTACAAATATTCTCTTTTTATCGTTTCCCTATGGACGGGAACAAATTAACAACTGAAACAAAATCTATTTGGGGCACAAAAAAAGCGAAAAAAAGCCTTGCCATGGGCCTCCTTTTCTTTCTTTCACTTTTTACACATTTTGATTTTGATTCGCCAGACCAGACCTTCTCTTTGGAAAAAGTGCCTTTCAGCGCAGAAGGTACTTTGGGTTATCATTCTACATCCCCCCTCATATTAACTGAATCTTCGAATGTCACTTTCCTTCAGGGAGATCAACCCTATCGATGGTTTTCCATTGAAGCCTTTCAGAGTCCAACTTTCATCAACATCACAGCAAACACATCAACCCCCGATTACTATGTACAAGGTAAGGTAAAGGGCTACACGGCATACGATCAGTGTTTTTCTTCCTGGTTTAGTGTTGGCTATGGATTCAGCCACTTGTGCGAGAACCCATCCTCAGATCGAACCATTTTATTTTCTCTGAGTTTCTTCAACACAGCGGATGGGACTAGCCTATTATCGCAAAATCTGAGTTTGCAGGTCTCGATTGGGGAGTACATCGCGCCTTCTCCTCCGACGGTGCCTACCTACCCTTACCCGGATGGTGACACAAACGCAGATTCGGATTATTCTTCCAGCCCTTCATTGGAAGTTATGGGGGAGGGATCATATGGTTCAATGCAAGGGTTCTTTGAATCGCAATACGATGAGGATAGGATCATGTTCCAGAGTCAATTCTCGGGAACGCACCGGTTGAATCTAACGTTCAATACCCCTGTTGTAACATATCCATTGCTTTCGGGAGATTTATCACAATGCGTCGAGTCAGACAACACTGGCCTTCAAAAAATCCTTGATTACTCCAATGCCAACTCGTTTACTCCAATAGGACAAGTCACTTATTTTCGATCCGATAACGGAATCAATGGCTATGAATTGTGGAAGACCGATGGGACAACCTCAGGCACGGTGATGGTTCGGGACATCTACACCGGACAGGCCCAAAGTTATCCCAACTACCTCACAGCCGTTGGCAACACCCTCTTTTTCTCAGCCGACGACGGGACCAACGGAACGGAATTGTGGAAGAGCGATGGAACAGCCACAGGCACCGTGATGGTCAAAGACATTTACAGTGGGTTTTCCACAAGTAGTCCCTCCTCCTTCACGGC
>MDSV01123901.1_pt1 | contig 11311 bp, 12 predicted proteins | sample 810851 | NCBI WGS metagenome assembly MDSV01 (sample SAMN05326640, study PRJNA326480) | marine metagenome | isolation source: seawater | place: Atlantic Ocean: North East | collected 2012 | reverse complement strand
TGGTATTAAAAAATATCTATTTAAAAATAAAGGTCGTAATTACATTCAAAGAGCAACTGTTAATAAATGTTTAGGATTAATTTTAAGTGCTCTTAAATAAATCTATAGCTCTTTTCTCAAAAGCATCAGCTATTTTTTTTAGTCCAATATCGAATGTCTTGATCATTAACATATTTAAAATTTTGTTTTTTAATTCGAAATCGATATGAAAATCAACTTCACTATTTTCATTACTTTGTTTAAAAAACCATTTATTTTCTAAGTGTTTTAATGGTCCATCAACATTTGTTACACGAATTGAATCTGAGGATTTATCATAGATAACAAAACTTTTATATGTTTCTCTAAAAAAGCTTTTTCCAATTGTAAGATCAGCTGTTATTTCAATAGTTTTACCTTTATCTATATTTGTATGAATTTTACCTTCTAAACACCAAGGTACAAATTCAGGATATTTTTCAATATCAAGAACCATTTTAATTAATTTTTCTTTTGAGCAGGGTATTTCTTTTTTTATTGAAGCTGTTGGCATTTATTTTGTTCTTCTCTCAACTTTTTCATTTTAGCAAAATCTTCATCAGCATGATATGAAGATCGCGTAAGTGGAGAAGAAGAAACAATTAAAAAACCTTTTGATAACGCAATTTCTTTTAATTCTTGAAATTCTTTAGGATGAACATAACGATCTAAAGGGTGGTGTTTTACTGTCGGCTGAAGATATTGACCAATAGTTAAAAAATCAACTTTAGCGGTAAGTAAATCATCCATGACTTGTAAAATTTCATCTTTAGTTTCACCAAGGCCAAGCATGATGCCTGATTTTGTAAATATTGTTTTATTAATTTCCTTAACAGATTTTAATAAATCAACTGAAGCAAAATAACGAGAACCTGGTCTAACTGCTCTGTATAAGCTTGGAACAGTTTCTATATTATGGTTAAAAACATCAGGTTTTGCTTGAACAACCTTTTTATAAGAATCTTTTTTTCGTAAAAAATCAGGCGTTAAAACTTCTATTGTTGTATCTTTATTTATATTTCTTGTTTTTTTTATTACTTCTGAAAAATGTTTTGCACCACCGTCTTCCAAATCATCTCTATCAACAGAAGTAATAACTACATGTCTTAAATTTAATTCCTTTGTGGCATTTGCTATTTTTAATGGTTCTAATGGGTCTAGTTGAATAGGTTTTCCAGTTTTAACATTGCAGAATGAGCAAGCTCTAGTACATGTGTCACCCATAATCAAAAATGTAGCATGTCTTTTACTCCAACACTCTGTAATATTTGGGCAGCTAGCTTCTTGGCAAACTGTATGTAATTTTTTTTTATTTAAAATTAATTTAGTTTGAAAATAATTTTGACTATCTAATATTTTAGTTCTTATCCAGTTAGGTTTTTTTTTAATTGGATTAATTGGTTTATTTATTTTTTCAGGATGTCTTATTTTCATTATTCAGTTGAAATATAAATTTTTTCATTATTTTTTCCAACCATAAATTTTTTTCTATATAAAATTTCAAGATAGTCTAAATCGATATTATCAGTTAAAAGACTATTTTTTTTATTAATCAATTTAAGTTGGTAATTAAGTTCTTTTTTTTCAGAAATTAATAATTGTTTAATTTTTTGTTTTTCAAAATAAGAAATGAGACCTCTTTCACCTTCTAGAAGATTAAAAAAAACATAGATAGTTAAAAATATACTTATAAGTATTATTTTTTTTTCATTAATTATTTCTATAAATCTCATATAATTAGACTTTAACTATTTTTGCAGAATTTCCAAGTTCCTCTTCTATTCTTATTAAACGGTTATATTTAGCCACCCTTTCTGACCTGCTTAATGAACCAGTTTTTATTTGAGATGAGTTTGTAGCAACCGCCAAATCAGCTATAAATGTATCTTCACTATCGCCGGATCGATGTGATATTATTGTCTTATAATTGTTAGAATGAGCTAATTTTATTACCTCTAATGTTTCCGAAAGAGTACCAATTTGATTGGGTTTTATTAATATTGTATTTGCAGCTCTTTGGTTGATACCTTTTTTCAATCTTTCTGTATTTGTAACAAACAAATCATCGCCAACAATTTGTAAATTTTTGTCTGCTGTTTGTGTTAATTTAGACCAGCCTTTCCAATCATCTTCTGAGAAAGGGTCTTCTAAAGATTTAATAGGATACTTTTTAACCAGATCAATATAATAGTTAAGTGTTTTATCAGCAGAAATATATTTTGAGGAGTTTACCGCATACTTATTATCTTTATAGAGTTCATTTGCGGCAATATCTAAACAAATAGATACATCAATACCCGGTTTAAATCCTGCTTTTTCTATAGATTCAATAATAAATTCTATAGCTTCTTCATTTGAAGATAAAGATGGAGCAAAACCTCCTTCGTCACCCACGGTCGTAGACAGTTTTCTTTTATTAATTAAATATTTTAATTTTTGTATTACTAAAAAACAAATTTTAATAGCATCAGCAAAGTTTTTTGCGCTATCAGGTCTGATCATAAACTCTTGGATTCTTAAAGAATTATTTGCATGAGCGCCTCCATTTATAACATTCATTAATGGTAAAGGAAGAATTTTTGAATTTCCTAGGTTTTTAAATAAAGATTTTTTATTTATTTTAGCTGAAACTTTACTTGCTGCTATTGATACAGCTAAAATTGAATTAGCTCCTAATCGTTTTTTTTGCTTCGTTCCATCAAGTTCGATTAACTTTTTGTCAATTTCTTTTTGTTCATTTACATCTAAACCCTTTAATGTTTCTGATATTTCTCCATTTACCTTGTTAAGTGCTTTAAAAACGCTTTTTCCTAAATATTTTTTAGAATCAATATCTCTTAATTCAAATGCTTCATATGATCCGGTTGATGCACCTGATGGTACAATAGATGAACCTCTGAAACCATTTTCAGTAATAATTTCTGCTTCTACAGTTGGATTTCCTCTGCTATCAAAAACTTGTCTTCCTTTAATTTCTCTAATTTTTGACATTCTTTACTAATTTATCAATTGCTACCAATTGAGTTAATAAATTTTCCATTTCTGATAAAGGAACCATGTTGGGACCGTCTGATGGTGCATTATCTGGATCAGGGTGTGTCTCCATAAAAATAGCTGCTACACCTACAGCAACTGCTGCACGAGAAAGATGTTCAACAAATTCCCTTTGACCCCCACTTTTATCGCCCATGCCTCCTGGTTGTTGAACTGAATGTGTGGCATCAAAAACAACTGGATAACCATTCTTTGCCATAATAGGTAAAGATCTCATGTCAGATACTAAAGTATTATATCCAAAGCTTGCTCCTCTCTCCGTAACTAAAATATTTTTATTACCTGAATCCTCTATTTTTTTTGTTACATTTACCATATCCCATGGTGCTAAAAATTGACCCTTTTTTACATTTATAATTTTTCCAGTGTTAGCAGCCGCTACTAGCAAATCTGTTTGTCTGCATAAAAAAGCTGGGATCTGTAAAACATCTACATGTGGTGAAACTTTGTGACACTGCTCAATAGAATGAATATCTGTAAGAACAGGAATGCCTACATCTTTTCTAATTTTATCAAAAATTGGTAGAGATTTTTCTAAACCCGCTCCTCTTTTTCCCTTTAAACTAGTTCTATTAGCTTTATCAAAAGATGTTTTATAAATAAGCCCTATTCCTATCTTTTGCGTAATTTTTTTGAGTTTATCAGCTACGCTTATGGCATGTTCTTCATTTTCTAATTGGCATGGACCAGCTATCAATGTAATTTTTTTTGAATTTGATATATTCAAATTTCCGCATTTAATAATTTTATGTTCCATTAATTATTTCCTTTGTTTTTAGCTGCAGCCTTAATAAAAGATGAAAATAGAGGATGAGGCGTAAATGGTCGAGATTTAAATTCCGGGTGAAATTGAACACCTATAAACCATGGATGATTTTTTAACTCTATAATTTCAGGCAAGGTACCATCAGGGGATAAAGCAGAGAAAATTAAACCTTTTTTCTCAAAATCTTTTTTATATTTGATATTAACTTCATATCTATGTCTATGTCTCTCTTGTATTTTATTAGAAGAATATATTTTGGATATTAAAGAGTTGTTTTTTATTATTGCGTCGTACAAACCTAATCTCATAGTTCCACCTAAATTTTTCATGCTACCTTTATATACCTTGTTTCCTTTTTGCCACTCTTCTAACAAACCTACAACTGGTGTACAATTATTACCAAATTCACTAGTAGAGGCATTTTTAATATTTAACAAATTTCTAGCTGCTTCTATTATGGCCATTTGCATACCAAAACAAATTCCAAAAAAAGGTATATTATTCAATCTTGCGTATTTTATGGCAGCAATCTTACCTTCGCTACCTCTTTTACCAAAACCCCCTGGTATTAGTATTCCAGAGACTTTTTTTAATAAAGTATCTAATTTTTTTATATTTAAATTTTCTGAGTCTATTCTGGTAAGATTTACTTTTAAATTGTTGGATATTCCACCATGTGCTAGCGCTTCATCCAATGATTTATAAGCATCTTTAAGATTAACATACTTACCTATTACTCCTATGTTAACATTATTTTTTGCACCTAAAATTTTTAAAGTAATATTTTTCCATTTTGTAAGATTTGGTGATTTTTTTGTGTTAAGATTAAAATATGACAGCACCCTTTCATCCAATTTTTCTTTATGAAAACTAATAGGTGCTTCATAAATCGTTTTCACATCAACGGTTTCTATAACATTTTTAATATTTACATTGCAAAATAAAGATATTTTCTTTCTTTCATTTATAGGAATATTTTTTTCAGATCTGCATATAATTATATCTGGTTGTATACCCAGACTTCTTAATTCTTTTACTGAATGTTGAGTTGGTTTTGTTTTTAATTCACCAGAAGCTTTTAGATATGGAACTAAAGTTAAGTGAATAAACAAACTATTTTTTTTTCCTACATCATTAGAAAATTGTCTTATAGCTTCAAGGAAAGGTAGACTTTCTATATCTCCAACAGTTCCTCCAATTTCACAAATTATAAAATCCTCATCTTTGACATCTTGCGATATAAATTTTTTAATCCTATCTGTTACATGAGGAACTACCTGAACTGTTCCTCCTAAAAAATCACCTCTTCTCTCTTTTTTTATTATGTCGCTATATATTGCGCCGGTAGTAATATTGTCTGATTTGGTTGCCGATATTCCAGTGAATCTTTCGTAATGGCCTATGTCTAGGTCTGTTTCAGCGCCATCGTCTGTTACAAAAACCTCTCCATGTTGAAATGGATTCATAGTTCCTGGATCAACATTTAAATAAGGATCGAGTTTTCTAATTCTTACTTTAAAACCTCTTAACTGTAGCAAAGATGCTAAAGAAGCTGATGACAATCCTTTTCCAAGTGATGAAACCACGCCGCCAGTGACAAATACATATCGCGCCATGGAAGTACAGTATATAGGAATTAATAAAAAAGTTAAAGATAAAATTTAATCAGATTCAGGAATTTGGGGCTCTGTATTATCTTCCTTTTCTTCAACCTTTTCCAAGACTGATGTTGATGATATTTCATCTCGTGACATAATTGTGAGTGTTATGCTAGTGATTATAAACAAAGTAGCGATAATTACAGTAGTTTTAGTGAGAAAATTTCCTGCAGATCTTGAGGATACAAAATTATCCTGTGAAACACCAAGCCCAAGTGCTCCCCCTTCAGATTTTTGGATGAGTATAACGATAACCAATAAAATAGCTAAGATAACATTAACTAACAAAATAAAATTTTCCATGATCACTGTTTATAGTAATTTTTTATTATATCAATAAATTTTTTTGCCGATTGAGAAGCGCCACCCACTAAAAAACCATCAATTTCGCTTATTAATGAAAAAGTTTTTATATTTTTATCATTAACTGATCCACCATATAAAATAACAGGGCTTTTTTTTGTTTTAAAACTTTTTTTAAAATAATTTTTTATAAAAGAAAAGGTTTTTTTTAAGTCGTGAACCTTTGGAACTTTCCCTGTACCAATTGACCATATAGGTTCGTAAGCAATAATTATTTTATTAAAATTAATTTTTTTTTCAATGGAATTTTTTATTTGCTTAGAAAGAACAGAAAAAGTCTCTCCTCTTTTTTTTTCATAAGAGGATTCTCCAATACAAAGAATAACATTAAGATTCTGTTTTAAAGTTAAAAATACTTTTTTTTTTATTAATTTAGGAGTCTCGCCCTCCATTCTATTTTCAGAATGTCCCAAAATAATATATTTAGCTCCAGCTTTTTTTAGCATATGTGCGCTTATCGAACCTGTATATGGTCCATAATTTTCATACGAAGAACAGTTTTGAGCACCTAGAATTATATTACTATTTTTCATTTTTTTTTTGAAATAGCTAATTAAAATATTTGGAACGCAAAGTATGATTTTATTATTTTTAGCTTTTTTATCAATATTTTTGTATGACTTGTTCATTGAATTAACGATTTTATAGGACTTAAAATCACCAAACATTTTCCAATTACCAACAAAATATTTTAATTTATTTGTCATGATTCAAAATTTAATTTATAGAGTATCTAATTATAAAACAATAAAATAAAATACTACAATTAAAAATGTTAAGTAAAATTAGAAAATTTTCATCATCAATATTCGCTAAGATATTTTTGATTATTGTAGCCATACCTTTCATTTTTTGGGGAATGGGAGATGTGTTTTCTACAGGTAACAAAAATACAATTGCAAAAATAGGAAAAGATAAAATTTCTACTCAAGAATTTATAAACTTTGTACAAAGTAATGAGTTAACCAAAAATGAAATTAATGAAGAAATCATTCAATCACTTCTTTATTCATTTATAGGTCAAAAATTAATTGAAAAAGAGATTGAAAATTATGGAATTAATCTATCTGACAAATCTCTTAGTTTAATTATTAAAAATAATAAAAATTTTACAAAAAATAACAATTTTTCAAGAACTGAGTACGAGAAGTTTTTATTGAATAATAATGTAAATGCTAAAATCTACGAAACTTATATTTCTAATGAAAATTTAAGAAAACAACTTTTTGATTTAATTGGCGGAGGGGTGCTGCCTACAAACTTTATGGTGAATAATCTTTATGATAAAATATATCAAGAAAGAAATATTGATCTCATTAATTTAAATGATGTTTATAAAAAAAATTTAAAAATCTCTGATGATGAAATTAATAATCATTACAATAAAAATAAAAATGATTTTAATTATATTTATAAAACTATTAATTATATAAAATTACACCCAAAAAATGTAATAGGTAAAGATGAATTCAATGATTTATATTTTGAAAAAATTGATGAAATTGATGATGCTATTGTTCAAGGAGAAAATATCAATAATATTAAAGAAAAATATAATTTAACTTCTCTTAAAACTGAATCTTTTAACGAAAAAGGTGAGGATCTAAAATCTTCTAATTCAGATGAAACCTATAGAAAATTAATAAAAAAGTTTTCTATAATTAACGATAGCGAACCAACCATATTATCAGAATTTGAAAATGATTATTATATTGTTGAACTTATCAAGACCGAGAGTATACAAAAAGATTTAACAGATATATCAGTAAAAAAGAAAATTATAAATAATCTAGAAAATATTAAAAAAAGAAAAAAAATCTCTAAAATGATTGCTGATATTAATAGTAATAATTTTTTAAAAAATGATTTTTACACATTCTCAAAAAAAGAAAATGCATCAATCAAAAATATAAATCTCAAAAACTTAAACGACGAAAGTAATTTAAAGTTAGATTTAGTAAATCAAATATATGAAGCTCCAACAAATAAAGTTATTATTATATCCGACCTATTTTTAATTGATGTTTTCTTGGTATATATAAAAGAAGTAAAAAATAAAAAAATAAGCACAGATAATAAAGACTACGAAAAATATTTTAACTTATCTAAAACAGAGTTTGTAAGTAATTTATATAAAAGTTACGATATTTATTTAAAAGATAAATACGAAATTGATATAAACTTTAAAGTACTTGATCAGATTGATAATTTTTTTAGATGAAAATAAATATAAATTTTAAAAGTTTTAAAAAAAAACATATTAACAAAAAGAATCAGATAATTTTTTATAAAGTCAAATGTCAAAATAATAAAGTAATTGAAAATCTTATTAATAATTATTTAGAAAAAAAAAACAGTTTTATCTTTGAGTCAGTAGAAAAACGTACTGTTAGAGGTAGGTATACTATAATTGGCTCAAACCCTGATAAAATTTGGGAATTTAATAATAATACTATTTCACTTATTCAAAAAAATAAAAAAAAGAGAATAAAAGGGAAGCCCTATATTTTTCTTAAAAAACTAATTGAAAGTTTTAACTTTAAATTACCAAAAAATGTTCCTGCATTGAGTTCACTTTTAGTTGGTTATTTTTCTTATGATATTATTAGATATATTGAAAAAATACCTAATAAGTGTAAAGAAGATTTAAAAATACCTGACATTAGGTTGATGAGACCCAAAATATTAATAATACATGATAATTTATTAAAAAATATTTATTTTATATCCAATTGTTACTCTGATGAAAAAATAGTTAATTATTTAGATTATTATGAAAATCAAATTATCACACTCAAAAAATTAAAATTTCTTGCATTTAGAAGTTTTAATAATTTTTTTATGAAAAAAATTGTTATTAAAAAAAATAAAATAAAATCAAATATATCTAAAAAGAGTTTCAAGAATATTGTCTTGCGCGCAAAAAAATATATTAGAAAAGGAGATATTTTTCAGGTAGTTTTAAGTCAACGTTTTGAAACAAAACTAAATAAAAAACCTATAGAAATTTATAAAAAATTAAGAATTGCCAACCCATCTCCATTTATGTATTTTTTTAATTTTAGTGATTTCCAGATTATAGGCAGCAGTCCTGAAATTCTTGTTAGATTAAGAAAAAATAAACTAACTATAAGACCTATAGCTGGTACAATACCTAGAGGGGTGAATTCTAAAAAAGATAATATAAATAAGAAAAAATTATTAAATGATAAAAAGGAATTAGCTGAACATCTAATGCTTTTAGATCTTGGAAGAAATGATATTGGGAAAGTCTCAAAAATAAATACTGTTAATGTTACTGAGAAATTTACTATAGAAAAATATTCGCATGTAATGCATATAGTTTCTAATGTGGAAGGAATTTTTAATAAAAAATATAGTATTCTTGACACTATGTTAGCAGGCTTTCCCGCGGGTACCGTTTCTGGAGCTCCTAAGATTAGAGCAATGGAAATAATTGATGAATTAGAAAAATCTAAAAGAAAGATGTACGCTGGTGCAATAGGATATTTTTCCGCTGACAGAAGTTTTGACACATGTATTGCGTTAAGAACAGCACTTATAAAAAATAATAAGTTTTATATTCAGTCGGGAGCTGGGATTGTTGCTGATAGTGTTCCAGAAAAAGAATATAAGGAAACAGTAAATAAAGCTCGAGCTTTAATTAGTTCATTAACTTAAAAAAATGAAAATTTTACTTATAGATAATTACGATAGTTTCACTTACAATTTATATCATTACTTAATGTCGCTAAAATGTAATGTTGAAGTATTAAGAAATAATAGAATAGATAATAAACAAATAATAAAAAATAAATATAAAAAAATAGTTATTTCTCCAGGTCCTGGAAATCCAAATCAAGCTGGAAATTGCCTAAATATAGTTAAGAAATTTTACAAATCTATTCCAATACTAGGTGTATGTTTAGGTCATCAAGTTATTGGTCAAGTTTTTAAATCTAAAATAGTTGGCGCAAAAAAACTTATGCATGGAAAAACTAGCCTTATAAAGCATAATGGTATGGGAATATTTAAAGGTATTAAACGAAGGATAAATGCTACGAGATATCATAGTTTAATTATTGATAGAAAAACATTAAGTAAGGACTTAATAATAACTGCCGAAACTGATGATAAGGTTATTATGGGTATAATGCATAAAAAATATAATATTCACGGTGTTCAATTTCACCCTGAAAGTATTAAAACTCAAGAAGGCATAAAGTTATTAAAAAATTTTTTAAATTATTGAAAATGGAGAAATTCTTAAAAAAACTTAAAAATAAAGAAAATTTAAGCTTTGAAGAAAGTAAAAATGCTTTTGAAATTTTAATGAATGGTAAAGCTTCAGATGATGAAATTTTAAAATTTTTAACTTTATTGTCTTCAAAAGGTGAAGCATCTGATGAAATAGCTGGTGGTGTGTTTGTATTAAGAAACAAATCCAAAAGAGTTAGTATTGAAAACTGCATTGACACCTGCGGGACAGGTGGAGATGGTAAAAATACTTTAAATATATCAACGGCCTCGGCTATACTTTTGTCAAGTATGGGTATTAAAGTTGCAAAACATGGCAATAAAGCTGTTTCTTCAAAGTGCGGTTCGGGGGATGTGCTTGAAGCTTTAAATATCAAAATTAATTTAGAACCTAAAGAAATAGAAAAACAGATAAATAAAAATAATTTTGGTTTTATGTTTGCTCCTAACTATCATAGTGCTATGAAGTATGTTGGACCAATAAGAAAAAAGATAGGAAAAAGAACAATATTTAATATGATTGGCCCATTAAGTAGCCCTGCTTTAGTGCAAAGACAAGTCGTCGGAGTATTTGATAAAAAATTATTAAAAATTTTTGCCAATGCATTAAATAATCTAAATATTAAATTTGCTTGGATTGTAAATAGTGAAGATGGATTAGATGAAATATCACCTTATGCTAAAACTAATGTTGTACAGTTAAAAGATAAAAAAGTATCTGAAATTATAATTAATCCTCAAGAACTAAATATAAATGTAGGCAGTTTTAATAATTTAGTTGGAAATGATGCTAAATTTAATGCTGATAAAATGGTAAGTATATTTAAAGGTGAAGATAATGATTTTTCTAAAGCTGTTTGTTTAAATGCAGCAGCAGGTCTTATTGTTTCTGAAAAATATTCCAAATTTAGTGATGCTTATAATAATGCAAGAAAACATATTTTAAGTGGTAAAACTTATCAACATTTAAACGCTATACAAAATGGCTGAAAATACATTAAAAAAAATTATTAGTAATAAAGAAAAGAATGTAGCGGAATTAAAAAAAACTATACCAATTGAATCTTTAAAAACAAAAATTAATGAAATTAAAAATTTTATTAATTTTAAAGAAAAAATTCAAAATAATATAGATAATAATAAAATATCTATTATAGCTGAAATTAAAAAAGCAAGTCCTTCAGCAGGAATAATT